>Ga0209100_1000696_pt1 | contig 27051 bp, 23 predicted proteins | sample lystaG_FD_185480 | JGI IMG/M metagenome (GOLD analysis project Ga0209100, IMG submission 185480) | Glacier valley bacterial and archeal communities from Borup Fiord, Nunavut, Canada, to study Microbial Dark Matter (Phase II) -... | ecosystem: Environmental > Aquatic > Freshwater > Ice > Glacier ... | reverse complement strand
CCTCGTTGCGGAGGGCGAGCCCGGGAGGGAACTCCCTCGGCTGGCAAGTCCGTGGGCGATGGCTGCTCCAATGCCGCTGGCGGCGCCCGTGACTATCGCCGTGCCGGGTACGAAGCGGTAGTTCTTCACGATGCTGCCGTCTTCCTGTCGTGGTCCACAGCGGTGAGACTGCTCTGGTTCAGGAAGTCCTCGACCACACCGGCGAACTCGTCGGCCTGTTCGATCTGCGGCATGTGACCCGCCGCCCGGAATACGTGCGTTCGTGCCTCGGGAAGAGCTCGTGCCGCCGAATCGAAATGGGTGAACGGAAGCACATGATCGTGGTCACCCCACACGATCAGAATCGGGACGGCGAGTTTGCGCAACTTGGCGAGCAGGTCCGCGCGCCATGGTGCCCGCACGCCCCTGAACGTGCCGAGCTCGTTGGCCAGATCCAGCAACGTCGCCCGATGAGGCGGCCGGTGGGAGAGCGCGAGACTGTGGTCGATCCGAACCTCGGTGACGAACTCCTTGTTGTAGAAGATGCCGTCGACCATTCGGGCGGAGTTCGTCCTGCTCGGGCGCATCAGCAGCACGCCGACCGCTTTGATCGCGAGGAGTCGAAGCACCATGGTGACCTCTTTGCCGAACCCTGCACTATCGACCAGAACAAGTGAGCACACGCGTTCCGGATGGGCGACGGCGAAGGTCATGGCGATCGCTCCGCCGAGTGAGTTGCCGATTACCGGCAGCGGTTCGGTCACCCCGACGAGGTCGAGGAACTTCGGCAGGACGCTTGCGAGGCGCGCCATGGAGGCTTTCCCGACGAGGCGGTCCGAGTAGGCGAAACCGGGCAGGTCGAGACTGTACACAGTGTGATCGGTGGAGAGCCGGTCGTGCTGTTCATTCCAGTCCTCGAGGCTTTGCCCGATGCCGTGCAGCATTAGGATCGGGCTGCCATTGCCCGTTACCCGATAGCGAATCCGGGCGCCGTCGATCTGGAGCATCCCGGTTCCCTCCAGTCGCAGCGGATCGACGGCCCCCGGCCGAGATTCGATTGCTGTCATTGCCGTTGGGCTCTTGGTGGCGCGGTCGAAGGTAACCTCGTCGGTGACGCGGCCGAGCCGAAGAAGCCGGAAATCGCGCACGTAGTTCTGGTGCAGGCGCCACGGTGCCTTCGCGCCCTGCCGAGGAAGGTCATGGATGCCCCGCTGCACGTACCCGGATTGCAGGTCGATCAGGGAAACGAGATCGCCGGACCGGACCGAAGGGTCGGCGTGCGGCGTTATGGTGTCGTGGTGGTGGCGATCCATGTATCTGAGCACGCGGCCCATGTACCGAGCCACGAGGTCGGCTTTCAATGTCCAGGAGGCGTTCGTGTATCCGATGGTCATGGCGAAATTGGGCACCCCGTCGAGCATCATGCCTTTATAGGTGAGCGTGTCGGCGAGGATGACGGCATTCCCGTCGACGGTGAGGGTCATTCCACCGATGGCGAGGATGTTGAGCCCGGTGGCGCTGATGATGATGTCTGCGTCGAGTGTCTTGCCGGAGGCCAGTTGGATACCGGTCGGGATGATCCGATCGATACGGTCGGTGACGATGTCGGCTTTCCCGTGCGTGATGGCCTGGTACAGGTCAGCGTCCGGTGTCATGCACAGGCGTTCATCCCACGGGTTGTAGGACGGCGAAAGGTGCGTGTCGACATCGAAACCCTCCGGCAGCATCCTGACCGCCGCGTTGCGCAGAATCGATTTCATCTTCTCGGGACGTCGCCTGCTCAACTGATATACGAACATCGAATAGCCGATGTTCTTCACGCGGGCCAGGTTGTACGCCAGTCGGGTCGGCAGGTACTTCCGCAGGATGTCGGCTATCCGGTCACTCGATGCGATGGGTGCGATGTAGGTCGGTGAGCGCTGCAGCATCGTCACGTGGCTGGCCGTGCCTGCCATCGACGGCACGAGGGTGACCGCCGTTGCCCCACTTCCCACGACGACGACGCGTTTGCCCTCATAGTCGAGGTCCGCTGGCCAATTCTGCGGATGCACCAGCTGACCCTCGAAGTTCTCCGCGCCCGCGAACACCGGGCTGAAGCCTTCGTCGTAGCGGTAATAGCCCGAGCACACGAAGAGGAACGAGCAGGTAAAAGTCACGCACTCTTCCCCTGCGGTTTGGCCGGCGCGGTATTCACCCTCTCCCGTTCGCGCAGCGGTGACTGTCCACTTCGCGCTCTCACTCGACCATGTTGCTGCGATCACGCGATGGTTCACTCGGACGTGATCCGTGAGGCCCTCATGCTTGACGGTTGAGCGGATGTAGTCTCGGATCGACGCGCCCGGGGCGATCGCCTTCGCGTCCGTCCAGGGCCGGAACGAGTACCCGAGGGTGAACATGTCCGAGTCAGACCGGACGCCAGGGTAACGAAACAGGTCCCACGTGCCGCCGATGGCTGACCGAGACTCCAACACGACGAAAGTCTTGCCCGGGACGTCGCGCTTCAGGTGTGCGGCCGCGCCAATACCGCTGAGGCCGGCGCCGACGATCAACACATCTACGTGTTCTTTCATGCGTGGAACACTACCAACGCTGTGTCGGTTCTTTCAACACTGTGTCGAGTAAATAGGATTGGGCCGTGGCGAGACGAGAACGAGGCAGCGCGCGGCCGTCCGGAGACGACAGGCAGGACGCCATCCTCGCGACAGCCGAATCTCTCCTGGCAGACCGTCCCCTGGGCGACATTTCCATCGAAGACCTGGCCCGAGGAGCAGGTATATCGCGGCCCAGCTTCTACTCCTACTTCTCGTCCAAAGACGAAGTCCTTATCGAACTCCTGGCCCGGGTCATCGAAGAAGTTGATCGCGCTCTCGCAGGACTCTCGGGCGAACCGTCCGCGGACCGGGCCGACCCGTGGCGAAAGTCGATCAGCGCGTTCGTCGAAGTGTTCACGAAACATGAAGCGGTCGCCGCCACGGCAATCTCCTCGCGTCTCCACAATCCCGAGATTCAGGCACTCTGGGCGAAATCGATGCAATCCTGGGTGGATTACACGACCAAAGCCATCATGTCGGAGAGAAGGCGGGGAGCGGCACCCGACGGCATCCCTGCGGGCGAGCTGGCCGTCGCATTGAACTTGATGAACGAAAGGGTCCTCTCCACAGCGTTCACTCGGGAGCAACCAGCGATTGATCGATCATCCGTAGTCGACGTACTACTGGGGATCTGGATGCTCAGCATCTACGGGAGCAGTGCCGCCGAAGCGTGAGTGGGCTCGAAGCTCGGCGGACTGACTCTGGCGCATGGCAACGGGTCGATTGTCGGCCTCGCGGTCTTCCCTCTTCCCGACCCAGTCCGACAACTCGGCCAACAGCACCTCAACACGTGCTTTGATACCATCGCGGATGGGACGAACCTCATCGATCGACCTGCCCCTCGGATCCGGCAGCTCCCAGTCCTCGTAACGCTTGCCCGGGAAAATTGGGCACACGTCGCCGCATCCCATCGTGATGACGACGTCGGAGTCTTTGACCTGCTCCGTCGTCATCAACTGGGGCACGGCCTGCGAGATGTCGATGCCCTCTTCGGCCATCGCTGTGATCGCCATCGGGTTGATCTGGTCACCCGGCTCCGACCCGCCCGACCGCACCTCGACCGCGCCGCCGGACAGTGCGCGCATGTAGCCAGCGGCCATCTGCGATCGACCCGCGTTGTGGATACACACGAATAGGACGGTGGGCTTCTCAGACAATAGATTCCTTCCTCTCGACGATACTCAAAGCATAGACTGTGATCTATGGGTTGGATGTCCGATCGGACGAGAATTCAGATGGCGTTCACCTTGAGACACACGAGGAGCGCTCGCACTCGCGATTCGATGTCATCCCGAATGGTTCTGACTTGGCCTATCGGCACGCCCACCGGGTCCTCGATCTCCCAATCGAGATATTGCCGTCCCGAATAGATGGGACAGGCATCCCCGCAACCCATCGTGATGACGACATCGGCTGCACGCACGACTTCGTCTGTCAGCGGTTTCGGAAATTCGCCGCAGATCGATACACCGATCTCGTCCAGCGCTGTCACGACCACCGACCGCACGGCGTTGGCCGGCGCGGATCCCGCTGTGCGGACCCGCACCGCGTCTCCGGCCAGGTGGCGGAGGATTGCGGCAGCCATCTGGGAGCGACCGGCGTTCTGTACACAGACGAACAACACCTCCGGGACGTGCTCGAGTGAGGGGGACTCGCTCCGCGCCAGGGCGGACAGCCGGTCAGCGGCAAACCGTGAGGCGAGGGAGGGGAGATATCGCGTGATCCGGGCACTCTCGGCCAGCAGCGCGTAGCTCTCGCGCACGTACCGTTCGACAGTGTCCGGACTGAACACGCCAGCGAACCGGGCGGCCAGATCATCTGATATGCGCTCGAGCACACCCTCAGCCATCACCGTGGCGCTGGACCCGTCGAGCACCTCCGATACGCGATCGACCTGATCCTGCTGCATTGAGTACCACGCCACCCGACCGTCCGGGGTGCGCTTGACGAACCCTGCGTCACTGAGCGCTTTGAGGTGGTGACTCACCGTCGGTTGGCGCAGTTCAAGCTCGGCTGTCAGCTCTCCCACCGAGCGCCTCCCGGTCGGGCTTTCCATAATGAGCCGGAGAATACGAACTCGTGTCGGATCCGCGAGAAGTTTCAGCTCCACAGACGTACCCAAATTGGCATCCATAGATTCAAGTCTATGGATTTTTGATGTCGATGACGGCCCAGGGTCTGCCCCCGAAGCATGAATCCAAGACCATGAGATGACTGGTGACGACGTAAATCACGATGACCGCCTTCCCAACGGCCCGCGACTGCGATGCTAGCTGGTCTGAACTCCAGCTGACAGGTCGTACAGGTCCGGTCTCCGGTCGTCCAGATATGGGTTAACACGGCGGGCTTCGTCGACGATTTCCGTATCGACGACAGCGGTCAGGAGTCGGGTGCCGTGAATGATCGAGTCAAGCACTCGCGCAGAGGGGTCGACGATGGAGCTGCGGCCGACATAGGTCAGATCGCTTTCCGCTCCGTCGTGGTTGAGGTAGGCGATGTAGATCTGGTTTTCCCAAGCGCGCGCGCGAACGACCTGCTCAGCGATGAACTCATAAGGCATCATCAGCGCAGTCGGAACGATGACTGCATGCGCTCCGGCCAGGGCCGCGGCACGCACTGTTTCCGGGAACTCGACGTCGTAGCAAATGAGCATTGCGAAACGGACCCCGCGATAGTCCACGGTGCAGACGAGTTGCTCGCCGCTGGCGAACGAGTTGCGATCGAGGCTGCCGAAGAGGTGAGTCTTGCGATACTTGCCCAACTCCGCGCCGCTCTCATCCAGGAACACCACGGAGTTGTAGAAGCGACCCTCCTCATGCTCGGGGAGCCCGACGACCACCGCGATACCTTCCTCCCGTGCGATCTCCTGCACCATCTGGAGCAGGTCCTGTTTCGCGAGTTCGAACACGTCGTCGCCGATGTTGTAGCCCGTGAGGAACAGCTCCGGCGTGATCAGGAGCTCGCCCCCGCCACTCTTCGCGGCCCGCGCCGCGGCCCGCAGTTCCACGAGATTGGCGGCGACATCGCCCGGCGAGCCCACGGTCTGCATTCCAACGATGGTGAGTTTCATGTTTACCTTTCACTGCGAAAACGGCGTTCGCGCGCCCAGATCCATTTCGGGTCTGTGGCAATCATTCGTGTTCGGTCTGGTTGATTCTGCGCCCGTCCCGTCTTGGGGGAGCCAATGAGCTGGAACCCCAGGTACCGGAGGTTCCAGCTCATCGGATGCTTTCCCGATCAGTCGATGATCACCCCAGCGAAGTCGTCGGCCTCGGGTGCGGTATTTTCGATCTCTGCGGCCTGCTGATCGGCGAGGCGCTTCTCGCCAGCGACATCGAGGTTCCTGGTGAATACCCAGTACAGGATGGCGCCGATCGGCAGGCCGATGAACAGCGAGATGTCGACACCGCCCATGGCTGTGGCTGCGAATCCGGTGTAGAACGCTCCGATGTTGAAGAACGGGGTCATACACGCGAAGGCAATGAGGTACGACGCAATTCCGGCCCAGCCCCAGCGACCATAGATACCGTTGGGCTTGAAGATCTCCGCGATCGCGTACTGGCCCTTGCGAACGATGAAGTAGTCGGTGAGGTTGACGGCCGTCCACGGGATGAAGAAATAGAGCACCAGAAGCAGGAAGCTCTGAAACGCGGATGCGAAGTTGCTAGATGCGAAGACCGCGAGCACTCCAGAAATCGCGGCCGTGATGGCGACTGTGACTATGCGCACCGCCAGTGTCGGTCTGACCTTGCGGAGGCTGTCGATCGAGGAGATGAGCGTGAGCGACCCGCCATACATGTTGAGGACCATGACCGCGATGAGCCCAAAGGCGATAACCAGCAGCGCGATTGTTCCAAAACCGGGGAACAGGCTGTCCGCCACGCCCTGGATCGCGGTAATTGGGTCCCCGGCGTTGAAGTCTTTGACTGCCGCGGCCAGGTAGGCGCCGAGCAGCGTCATCCAGCCGCCGCCGATGGCGCTGCCCCAGAACGTCCAGCGGATCGTCGTCGAGGTTGCGGTGTCCGCGGGCAGGTAGCGGGAGTAGTCCGACACGTAGATCGCCCAGGAGATCTGGTATCCAGCAACGACGCCGAGCTGCGAGAAGAATGCGACCGCGTTGAACTGCGTGAGGTCCAGTGCTCCGGCGGGCAGACGAAGGTGGATAAGCGCGGAGAGTGTCAGCAGGCCGAGGACGATGACCGTGACATACGTGAGATAGCGCTCCATCCTGTGGATGAGGTCGTAGCCGAAGATCGCGACGACCGCGGCGACGAGAGTGATGGCCCAGAACCAGAACGGATCTGCGCCCGAGCCCAGGTGGAGCGCCCCGGTGATCGCGTTACCGGCGAGGACGGTGTTGAAGATGTTGAATCCGGCGTACTGCAGGAAGGCGAACAGCCAAACCAGCAGGGCGCCGACGTAGCCGAACTGGGGCCTCGACTGGATCATCTGCGGCAGCCCGAGCTTCGGGCCCTGCGACGAGTGGGCCGCCATGAAGATCGTCCCGATGATGAGGCCGATGATGATCGCGATTATCGACCAGATCAGGTTGCCGCCTATGGAGAAGCTCACGACCCCGATCGCGAGTGTCGCGATCTGGGCGTTGCCCATGAACCACAGTGGTCCGATGTGCCAGACCTTCCCGTGTCTCTCGCTCTTGGGGACGTAGTCGATGGAACGTACTTCAAGGCCGGTGTATCCGGCCTTGGCTCTGTTTTCAGTCACAAATCTCTCCTTTGCAATTCCAGGTACTCGAGCAGTGGGTTTCGGTTGGCATCGTCGTCCTCTCGGCGATACAGGTGGCGGTGACGATGGGTTATTCGGCGGCTGGCGTCATGGCCGACAGGATCTCGTAGGCGACGTGCGACGCAGCGACGGCGGTCAGCTGGGCATGATCATATGCCGGGGCGACCTCGACAATGTCCGCACCGACCAGGTTGACAGACCGGAGAGCGCGAATCATTGCAAGCAGCTCCCTGCTCGTCATTCCTCCGGCCTCCGGGGTACCGGTGCCCGGCGCGTGGGCGGGGTCGAGTACGTCGATATCGACAGAGAGGTACACCGGGCGGTCGCCGAGCCGGGTGAGCATCCGTTCAATGGCGACGGCAAGCCCCTCGGTCTCGAACTCATGGCTGGCGATGATGGCAAAGCCTAAGCGTTTGTCGTCGCGGAGGTCGTCGCGGGAGTAGAGAGGACCTCGGATGCCCACATGAAGGCTGGCCTCCATGTCGATGAGCCCTTCCTCCGAGGCGCGGCGGAACGGGGTCCCGTGGGTAATCGGGGCGCCGAAGTACGTGTCCCAGGTGTCGAGGTGTGCGTCGAAGTGAAGGACCGCGACCGGCCCATGACGTTCGGCAACGACGCGAAGCAGAGGGAGGGCGATTGTGTGGTCGCCACCGATGGTGATCAGTCGCTTGCCGTCGGCTGACAGTGCGGCGGCGGCCTCCTGGATCTGCGCGACGGCTTCGGTGATATCGAACGGGTTCGCGGCGATATCGCCAGCGTCGGCGACCTGTTGTCTGGCGAACGGCTCGACATCCTGGACAGCGTTGTACGGCCGGAGCAACCGGGAAGCCTCGCGCACGTGGGCGGGACCGAAGCGCGCGCCGGGGCGGTAGCTGACGCCGCTGTCGAAGGGCACACCGACGATCGCGATGTCCGCGCGCGAAACATCTTCGAGCCGTGGAAGACGGGCGAAGGTCGCGATACCGGCGTACCGGGGAATCAGGCTCGCGTCGGAAGGGCCGACCGGCGGGGTGGTGTTGACCATGGGTTACCTGTTCTCGAGCGGGAGAGCGATTTGGATAGTATTATGCAATAAAAAGTGTTTGCAGGACAACTCCCCCGGACCTGAGTTTGGATCTATCAGCGGAGTCCGGAGTGCCAGCGACTGTTACCCCAGCTCACGCCGGTGCGGCCAGGCCGGTCACCAGAGCCCGCAGCTCGTCCGGGTTCAAGTGTGTGACAGGGTGATCGGCGTCGTGGTCGCCGGTGGGGCAAATTGGCGGCCAAATCTCGCGTGAGAGGCCCCGTTGACGCGGCCCACACGGCCGAGATACGGTGGCTGCGGCTGGGGAATAACGACGACATCCTCCACGGCGACCACAAAGGCGGCAAGGCGCATGCTCAGCGAGTTGGTTGCGGCCATTCAGCGCAGGGACATCTCTGCGCGTGAATTAGTCGAGGCATCCCTTCGCAGGATCGAAGCCGGTAATGCGCAAATCAACGCCGTCGTTCTCACCTGTGCCGACCGCGCCTTGGAGGAGGCCTCCTTATGCGACGCAAGGATCGCCCGTGGACTACAAGTGAGACCGCTCGAGGGTGTGCCGATCCTTGTCAAAGATATTGAGGATGTCGCGGGATTAGTGACCACACACGGTTCGCTGCTGTTTTCTTCCGCGCCACCAGCAACCCATGACGGCCTGGTTCCCGGCCGGCTCCGCGCCGCCGGAGCAATCGTGGTCGGGAAGACGAATGCACCCGAATTCGCCTTTGAGGCGTACACCTCGAATCGTTTGTTCGGTTCAACGCGAAACCCGTGGGGATCCAATTGGTCGCCCGGAGGTTCGAGTGGCGGGTCCAGCGCGGCGCTGGCGGCCGGCCTGGCCGCTGCAGCAACGTCAACCGACGGCGGTGGTTCAATCAGGATTCCGGCAGCACTGTGCGGTCTTGTAGGACTGAAACCGACGAACGGGATTGTCGGCCGGAGTCCAATTCCCTCGTGGATGGATCTCTCGACAGACGGGCCGATTGCCCAGACCATCTCGGACATTGAAATGTTGTTGAACCTGTGCAAGGGCCCAATCGATGGAGACCCAAGTGCTGTCCCGTTTTGGGAGCCTCGCCATGATCGACCGCGCCGGCTGCTCGCTTCACCACGAACCTTCGACTGGGGTCCAGTACCGATAAATGTTGCTCAGGCATTCGACCGTGCACTCGGGGTGCTTGAAACAGAACTTTCGCTCCCGATCGAGCTGATATCACCATCGGATATCTGCCCAGGGGGTAATCCCGACCTTGATTGGTTCACGATTTGCTGCACTGAACAAGCGCACCAACTCGGTAAGCAGCTGTTAGCCGAGCGTGCCGAAGATTTCGACCCGGTGTTCCTGGAATATATGGATCGGGGATTGGCCACGAGCCTTGAGGACTATCTCGAAGCCCGCCGTCGCCGCTTCAACTACGTGCGGCAGATGGATGAGCTGTTGGGATCCGATAGCGTGCTCGTGACGCCGACGCTCGTCACTGAGGGCTTTCTTCCCGATGGTCGCATGACCGCCACGACCGATCCGGGGGTCGACCCTGCGATCCTCAATACAGTGCTTCAGAACATCACGGGCCACCCGGCAATCACGGTTCCGGCGGGCACTCTCCCGAACGGGCTCCCATTCGGGCTGGAGCTCACCGCGCCACGTTTTCACGATGGGATGCTCTTGGACCTCGCACGCGAGTGGGAAATTGCACGGCCGTGGCCGATGACAGCGCCAGGCTATGCTCCCTTCGCCGTCGGCTCATTGTGACCATGCCGGTTCTACAAGGTCAGATGCCAACGGCCGCTCCTGCGCGCCGCATATGAGAATAAGTCACCGAAAGGACCTGCAATGACCGACTCTGTGCTCGAAGTGATCGTCCCCTACGGAGAGGGACGAGTTGTCCCGGTCGATTCTGGCCAACAGGTGCGGATCACCAATGTCAACGGTCAGCAGATTGCGGACACTTGGGTATTTTGCCGCGACGATGTGGGCGAGTACCAATCTGCCGAACACACTCGCGTCCATGTCAACAGCCTCATGCCTCAGCTGGGAGAGGAATTCGTTACAAATCACCGACGTGCGATTCTGCGCCTGGACAGCGACTCCTGCCGGGGCGCACATGACATGCTGATCGCCGCCTGCGACCCGACGAGATATCAACTTCTCGGCGCGGCGCCGGGGCATCGCTCGTGCCAAGAAAATCTTCGCAACGCCATGTCCGTCGTGGGGCACCCGCTCGTCGATGTCCCACAGCCAATCAACCTGTTTATGAACACTCCTGTCCTGCCGGACGGGATTGTGCACTGGCTAAAGCCCGCTGCTCAACCGGGTGACGCCGCAACGTTTACCTGCCTACTCGACGTCTACCTGGTCGTGAGCGCGTGCCCACAGGACATCGTTTCGATCAACGTACCGGGAGACATCCGTATCGAGGTGGGAGCATCCTCAAGTTTTACCGGGATATCCGACCGCGATCCGGATTCGGTCGTCACGTGACGCAGACCAAGACTTTTTCACAGGTGCCCCTGGAGGGATTCGAACTCCCGCCCTGGATGTGGTGGTAATTCCAGGCAAAAAACACTGCCCCACTGAGTGCGGACATCCGTGACACTGCACGGCTTCGCACCGGGTTCCGTGCGGGCGGTTCTCAGAGGAAGATGGGACAACTCGGACAGACACGTCCGACAAAGGAGGCGTGGGATGACGCGGTACCCGATTTCGTTCTCGAGTACCGCGATGGACGTGCCCGATGAGGAGATTCCTGACGTGGCCAGGGACGGGCACGCAGTCATCCAGGAGGCCAAGTGCTGGCGTGTATATCTTCAGCGGCGGGCTGAACGAAGACGTGGAGCCCGTCCTGGTGCCTAGTGACGGGACAGTCACTGACGGAACTTACCCGGACTCGAAGGAGCTCGACGGCGGCTTCGCCATCATCGACGTCCTCTCCCGAGAGGCGGCTCTGGAGCGGGCCACGAAGGTAGCGGTGGCCTGCCGCTGTTCGCAAGAAGTCCGCGAATTCCAGTTCGACCCACTCGTCTGAGCGAACACGACAGCAACGTCCCGGGACATCACACGGCCCAAGGGAGCCAGCGCCCCCGGACCCGCTTCGCCGGGCAGCAAAATCTCCGCGTCGTGGGCACCCGAGGGTCGGCGGGCAGAACTTCGATGGGCAGCGGTTGATGCGGCTGCGCTAATCTCCTTCTGACCGGTGGTTTATTCAGAGCTAAACTTGCTGAATGGAACTTCGTCAACTCGAACACTTCGTCACCGTCGCCGACGAGAAGCACTTCACCCGCGCCGCCGAGTTGCTGCAGATATCGCAATCAGGGCTATCCGCCTCCATTCGTGCTCTAGAAACCGAGCTCGGCGTCTCGCTCTTCGTGCGCAGCACCCGACGCGTCGAACTCACCGCCGCCGGCCAGGCGATGCTCGCCGACTCCATCCGCACTCTTGCCAGCGCTGCCGCCGCACAGAATGCGGTCGCCGCGGTGCGCGGCCTCGTGCGCGGGCGCCTCACTGTGGGCGCCGAACCGTGCATCGGCGCGATCGATCTTCCGGCCGAACTCGGTCGATTTCGAACCGCGAACCCCGGGGTGGAGGTGCGCCTGCGCTACGAGGGCTCGATCGAACAACTCGACAGCGTTGCGAACGGGTTACGGGACATGGCCCTGGTCGTGGCGACCGGTCCCGCCCCGCAGGGAGTGCGAATGCGCCAAGTGAGTTCACAGAAGCTCGTGGTGCTGTGCCATCCGGATCATCCGTTCGCCGCTCGAGACGAAGTCGACATCGAGTCGCTCCATCACCAGCCGATGATCGGTTTCCAATCCGGGTGGGGCGCCCACGTGCTGGCGCGCCGGGCGTTCGCGGTAGCCGGCTTCGACTACCGAGCAGCGATGGAGGTCAACGACGTGCATCCGCTGCTCGACCTCGTCGGCTACAACCTCGGGGTGGCGATCGTGCCGGCGAGCTTCGCCGCGAAGCGTCCGGACACACTGTGCGCGGTGGCGCTCCCGAAGAGCATGCCGCAATGGACGGTCGCGGTCGCGGTGGCGGACGAACCGAGTCCGGCCGCCACCGCATTCCTCGATCAACTGTTCGAGGAGGCCCCTCAGGCGGCGTCGAGCGTCGAGAGCTCGTCAGCGGTCAAGGTGAGCTCGGCGGCCTGAACCGAATTGGTGATGCTCTCCGGCCGCGATGCGCCGGGGATGGGGATCACACCCGGCGACTTCGCCATCTCCCACGCCAGGCACACGACCTGCGGGGTGATCCCGCGGTCGGCCGCCACGCGCCCGAACGCCGCGAACCGGTCACCGAGCGCACCCGCCGAGGTGATGCCGCCGAGCGGGCTCCACGGTAGGAACGCGATCCCGAGGTCGTCGCACAGCTCGAGTTCGGGCTCGCTGCTGCGGAACGCGGGCGAGAACTGGTTTTGCACCGCTACGAGTCGACCACCGAGGATCTCCTGGGCGAGTCGGATCTGTTCCGGATTCGCGTTCGAGATGCCGGCCTGCCGGATCGTGCCGGCATCGAGCAAATCGCGGATCGCGCCGACGGAGTCCGCATAGGGCACCTCCGGGTCCGGACGGTGGAACTGGTAGAGGCCGATCGCGTCGCCGCCTAAGCGCTTCAGCGACGCCTCCGCCGCCTGCTTCAGATACTCGGGCCGGCCGTTCACGGTCCAGGAGCCGTCTCCGGGGCGGAGGTGGCCACCCTTCGTGGCAACGAGCACACTCGACGTGTCCCCACCCCAGGAGGCGATCGCCCGCGCCAAGAGTGATTCGTTGTGTCCGACGTCCGTGGCGGTCAGGTGGTAGGCATCCGCCGTGTCGAAGAAGGTCACCCCCAGGTCGAGAGCGGCATGGATGGTGGCGACGGAGCGGGCCTCGTCCGGGCGACCTTCGATCGACATGGGCATGCCGCCGAGGCCGATCGCGCTGACCTGGACGTCGCCAATGGTTCGTGACTTCATATTTTTCGGTTCTCTTTCTGTGGGGCGAATACTGAGGGGTGAACGGATTACTACCAGGCGTAGTCTTCGGGCGCGGTCTTTCGACCGGGGAAGATCTCGTCGAGTCGGGCGAGGGCATCGGCGTCGAGGGTGACATCGAGTGCGCGGACTGCCGCATCCAACTGGTCCATCGTGCGCGGCCCGATGATCGGTGCCGTGACCGCCGGCTGGTGCAACAGCCAGGCCAGGCCGACGTCACCGGGCTCGTGGCCGAGCTCGTCGGCGAGGTCCTCATACAGCTCGATCGCGATGCGATGCGTCGCGAGCGTCTCAGCGGCGCGCCCCTCCAGACGGCGCTTACCGTCCCGCTCCTTGCGGACCACTCCGCCGAGCAGTCCGCCGTGGAGCGGCGACCACGGGATGATTCCCAGGCCGTTGCCCATTGCCGAGGGGATCACCTCAAGCTCGATGTCTCGCGTGAGCAGGTTGTAGATGGATTGCTCGCTCACGAGCCCGGTGAAGTTGCGTCGGCGGGCCTCGGCCTGGGCCATGGCAATGTGCCATCCCGCGAAGTTACTGCTACCGGCGTAGAGGATCTTGCCCTGCGCCACGGCCGTCTCCATCGCCTGCCAGATCTCGTCCCACGGGGTGTCGCGGTCGATGTGGTGAAACTGGTAGAGGTCGATGTAGTCGGTCTGCAGTCGCGAGAGGCTCGCGTCGAGTGCGCGGCGAATGTTGAGCGCGGACAGCTTGCCCTCGTTCGGCCAGTCGGTCATGTCGCCGTACAGCTTTGTGGCGAGTACCGTGTGCTCGCGTCGGCCCTCGCCCTGCGCGAACCAGTTGCCGAGGATCGTCTCGGTCGCACCCCTGCCGAGCTCGCCGCCGTACCCATTCGCGGTGTCGAAGAAGTTGATGCCGCAGTCACGCGCAGCGTCCATGATCGCGAACGAATCCGACTCCGTGGTCTGCGGACCGAAGTTCATTGTGCCGAGGCACAGGCGGGAGACCGTGAGGCCGGAGCGGCCCAGATGCGTATATTCCATGGTTCTACATTCCTCGCACCAGACCCACCTGTCCAATAGGAGATCCAGATGCCACTGAGCACTCTTCCTTCTCAATCACAGGCACCGAGGTGCCGCGCGGCGATGTGTCCGCTATCTGCGAGTGCCAGCTACTCCAGTTGAGGCAGCGGACACCACCAAGATGGCTGTCAGGCGACTCTCCGTAACTGTCCAGCAGGCGCTGGCTATCGTCGTGGATCAGAGAAATATAAATGGGTACCCGGAGAGGATCACCGTCGTGCGGCGTTTCATCGCCTGCCTGGCTGCCGTAATCATCGTCGGTGGAATCGCGGCCGGTGCAGTGTTTGCGCTTTCTCACAGCGATTCGAGGATGGGGTCCGCCACGGCCGGTCGCTCTGCTCCCAGCTGTCTATCGGTCGCGCCTACAACGGTCGGAACACTCACCGTTCCCCCAGGCCCGATCGCCGGATACTGCCAGGACCGCCTGGTCAATGCGGCTCAGGTCATCAACGCGGCCCGGCGCTCGGCATCGGAGCTCAGACCCAGGCGATTGGCGTGATGACGGCAATGGGCGGGTCCGGCCTTCGCAACCTCAACCACGGCGACGCAGCGGGAGCCGATAGCCGGGGACTGTTCCAGCAGAGAGCCAATGGCGCGTGGGGCAGCCTGAACGATCGGATGACCCCGTCGATCGCTGCACCTACCTCGTACTGGAGCGATGCGGCCACCGTTGTTGCCGCTCCCACCAGCACCGCTGTCCCGGCCAGGTGACGGGTGCGGTCCGGCGAAGTCGATTTAGCCGACGGCGCCGCGCTCGAGGGACTTGACCTTGTCGAGGAGCGCGCTGATGGCAGCATCCTGCGACGCCAGGTGAAGCTGGATCTGTTTCGCCTCCTCAAGAATCGCCCCCGCATCCTCATAGGTCGCCGACGACCGAGCGTCAGCCGCGGCGGCCTGGATGTTCTGGCCGACGATGATCACCGGAAGCAGCACTAGCTGCAGGAAGGTCTGCGCGATCCACGCGATGATGACGATCGGATTGTTGCTGAGAATCGCGGCTGGCAGACTCACCAACGCGATTGCTGCGAACACGTAGGCACACCACATCGTTCCCACAGTGGTGGTGATCCCGAGTCCCACCTTCCGGTTGAACCGGTTGACGAGCTTGTCTTGCGGGTGAATGCTCTTCGATGCCGCCCGGACCGTCGGCGGTCCCTGCTTCACACGATCCGTTACTCGGGCGTGTTGCTTATATTCGAATGTTTCGCTCATGTGCCTGCACTTCATTTCGTTGTCGAGGTGAAGCGATTCTGCCAGCCTCCGGGCTTCCGACACGCACCTGGAGTCGCTCAGCGCGTTGTGCGCGGTGACTTCGCGGTGAAGCGGGATGCACGTCGCGCGACTCGATGCGGGTAGCCGCGGCGGCGCACGGGTGCGATTTCGACCTGCGCGGCCACGCGGGCGAAGAACCACCTTTTCGCGATCTCGACGAGCACGAGGTAGAGCACGACCATCCCGACCAGCGCCAGAAAGAACGGGGCCGGAAGGGGCACGAACCCGAGCGCACCGTTGAGCGGCGAATATGGCAGCCAGACGCCGATGGCGACCACGCCGATCGACGCCAGGGTGAGTCCGAGCGATGGACGGCTGCGGAAGAACGGAACACGGCGGGTGCGGATGGCGAAGATGATGAGCGTCTGTGTCGCGATCGACTCGATGAACCATCCCGATCGAAACTCGGACGGCGCCGCGCTCAGGACGAAGAGCATGAGGGCGAAGGTGGCGAAGTCGAACAGCGAGCTGATCGGCCCGAAGAGCAGCATGAAACGGCGGATGAAGTGGATGTCCCAGTGCGACGGTGCCTGAAGCTGCTCCCGGTCGACCCGGTCGCTCGGGATCGCCAGCTGGCCGGCGTCGTAGAGCAGGTTGTTCAGCAGGATCTGACCGGGAAGCATCGGAAGGAACGACAGGACCACCGACGCGACAGAAGCGCTGAACATGTTGCCGAAGTTGCTCGACGTTCCCATCAGCACGTACTTGATCGTGTTGGCGAAAATGCGGCGACCCTCCATCACGCCGTTCGCGAGCACGCTGAGATCCTTCTCGAGCAACAGCACGTCGGCCGCATCCTTAGCGACGTCGGCTGCGCCTTCGACAGAGATGCCGATGTCGGCCCGGTGCAGGGCCAGAGCGTCGTTGACACCATCGCCGAGGAATGCGACCGAACGCCCCTTCTCACGCAGGCATTCGATGATCCGCGCCTTCTGCTCGGGTGAGACGCGGGCGAAGATGGTCACTCGCCGGGCGGCCTTCCCCAGTTCGGTGTCGCTGAGGGCGTCGATGTCCCCGCCGGTCAGGGTGCCGCCGGAGAGCATCCCCAGGTCGGCGCAGACCTTCTCGGCGACCTTGGCGTTGTCACCGGTCGCGATTTTGACGGCGACACCGAGGGAGGCGAGCTGCTGGAGGGATGCGCGAGCATCGGCCTTGGGTTTATCCACGAAGACGAGAAAACCGGCCAGCACGAGGTCCCGCTCGTCGGCGGGCTCGATCTGGGCCAGGCCCGGCGCAGAACGAGTCGCCACGGCCACCACACGCGCGCCCGCTTCGTACTGCGCCTCGAGAGTGGCCTGGGCATGCGCCGAGACCCCCGGGCAGCGCAGAAGGATGTCCTCCGCTGAGCCCTTGGCGATCAGAAGTGGAGAGTCGTCGGCGTCGGCGACAAGAACACTCGTCATCCGCCGGTCGTGGTCGAAGGCGAGCAAGTCGAGCTGACGCGTACCGCCCAGCACGAATGACGCCGCCTGGGGGCTCTGCCACAGGGCAGCATCCAGCGCATTCAGACCCACCACCGATGGATGAGGTTTCGTGTAGTCGGTCTCGGTCGACAGCAATCCCCAGCGGAACAGTTCGTCAGCGGACGTCGATCCGTCGGCAGGGATCGCGGCGGTGAAGCCGATTCGCCCCTCCGTCAACGTGCCGGTTTTGTCGGTAACCAGCAAATCCAGGTCGCCCAGGTCTTCGATGCAGACCAGACGCTTCACCAGCACCTTATTTCTGGCCAGGGCGCGGGATCCCGTAGCCAGGCTTGTGCTGACCACCGCCGGAAGCAACTGGGGCGTGATCCCGACCGCGATCGCCAATGAGAACAGCAGCGACTCGATCAGCGGGCGCTGCAGAAGCAGGTTCGCCACGAAGATCAAGCTTGTCAGCACGATCGCGACCTCGAGGAGCAGAAACGAGAAACGGCCCAGGCCCTTCTGGAACTCCGTCTGCGGCTGAGCCGTCGCGAGACCGACCGCGATTCGGCCGAAGACGGTGCGGGGCCCGGTGCTGATGACGACGCCGGTGCCGCCGCCCGATTGCACGACCGTTCCCATGAGGAGGCAGCAGTCGAGATCACCGATACCCGCTGCGGATGGGACTGGTGTCGGATCCTTCGCAACCGGCATCGACTCCCCGGTCACGATGCTCTCGTCACATTGCAGGTCCTTGCAACTGAGCAGTCTCAGGTCACAGGGAATGACCGAGCCAACACTCAGCGCCACGATGTCGCCCGGCACCAGGTCGACGACGTCGACCTCTTTGCGTTCACCGTCGCGAAGAACGACCGCGCGGTGCCTGACCTGGTCATGCAGTGCATCCGCCGCCCGCTCGGCACGGAACTCGTTGATGAAACCGAGGCCCACGCTGACGAGAAGGATCACCGCGATGATGACGGAGTTCGTGGCGTCGCCGAGAAAGGCCGAGATGATTGCCGTCGCGAACAACAGGATCAGGATGGGACTTTTCAGTTGCCGACCGAGGACCACCCACGGCCGGGCTCGATGCCCGCGCACCGCATTCGGGCCGACGGAGGCAAGGCGGCGAGTGGCCTCTGCGGATGTCAGGCCGTTCGGACTAGTAGTCAGGCCTCGGAGAACATCGTCAACGGATGAACTCGCAGCACTCCTCAGCGCATCAGGAGCGGTGGCCAGAACGAGTGATGTCTTGTCGATGGGATTCTCTCCGGTCGGACTGTTTCGACTGTGTGCTCAGTGTGCACTCGTCGGCGATTACACACCAGTGTCCTGCGTCCTTGATTCATCTGTGTAACTGTGCACGCCCGTGGGTTAAGGTGCTGCTCATGGGCCCAAAAACCGAGACGAGCGTTCATATACACGAGCACCGGGCTCCGCCGCTTATCGCGATCATCGTCATCCTGGGGATTTACATTCTCATCCCTAAGGAGGTGCAGGCGCTTCCCAATTGGGTGGTGCCGGCGTTAGCGGCGCTGCTGGTCATCCCCCTGGTCATCCTGAACCCGACCCGATTATCGAAAGAGACATCCTGGTCGAGGGGGATCTCGATCGCTCTGGTGATTCTGCTCGCGGCAGCCAACCAGATAACTGTCGTCTTCCTGATCGGCCAGTTGTTGAACGGTCATGCCAAAGGCACGGATGTCCTGCTCACGGCTTTGCAGGTGTGGATCAGCACGGTGATCGCGTTCGGTTTGCTGTACTGGGAACTCGATCGAGGCGGGCCCGTGGCCAGACGCGACCCCCAGCTGTGGGCAGCAACAAACGCTGATTTTCGATTTCCGCAGAACGACGGTCCTGCCGTAACCGGAGCGTGGCGCCCCACGTTCCTGGACTATGCCTACATTGCGCTGACCAACATGATGGCCTTCAGCCCGACAGATGCGATGCCGATGACGGTTCGCGCCAAACTCGTGATGGGTTATCAGGCGATTACTGGTTTCGTTTTGCTCGCCCTGGTCATCTCCCGGGCAGTGAACATTCTCAATTGAGCAGCGCTTTCACCGGCTCACTTTCAGGTGCGCGGCATCTCAACCCGGCACAGCCACGAATGTTCATGTGTGCCATGGTGCTTTCGTTAAAGTTCCGGGCGTATAGTCCCAATTGCAAGGCGCTTGTCGTTAGCTGAGGCTCCTTCGCGGATATAAGCCAGCGACCCGCAACGTCGAGAGACGCCGAGGGTCAGGACAGGTTGCCCCGGATTAAGGGGTAGCCCCGATTGGCTCCCGGGTGACCGGGTTCACGCCGCGAAGTGCCAAAGGTCCTACGTGGAGAGGCGCCCGGACCTCCCGGTCCGACTCTCCGTATGCGCGTGACGAGCGGAGAGGAGCACGCTGATGAGCGATAGCCATAGTCCGTGCCTCCTGCCGCCGCCAGCTTTCTGCTGACCCGCCACAGGAGATCTTCCCGCTGCCGCCTGCTCGCCTTTCGAGTACCGGTGCGATGTGCGCTGCCCGACCACCTACCCGACGACCTTTCCCGCTGTGCGGACGACGGAGATTTTTTCATGACCACTGATCTGAACACCCCACCCCCCACCGGCGCATCCGCTGTGCTGGATTCGGCTCACCTTGGCGATATCGAGGGCGGCCTCGGCACAATCCGTATCGGCGACGATGCACCGCGAAAAAAATTGTCGGCCAAGCTGAGGACTCTGCTGGCGATTGTCGGACCGGGACTGATCGTGATGGTCGGCGATAACGACGCCGGTGCATTCGGTACCTACACCCAGGCCGGCCAAAACTACGGCACCACTTTGCTGTGGACGCTGCTCTTGCTGGTGCCGGTGCTGTTTGTCAGCCAGGAAATGGTGCTGCGACTGGGAGCAGTCACCGGTGTCGGGCACGCACGCCTGATTTTTGAACGGTTCGGAAAATTTTGGGGTGCCTTCAGCGTCATCGACTTGCTGTTGCTGAACGGGTTGACCATCATCACCGAGTTCATCGGCATCAGTCTGGGACTCAGCTACCTCGGCATCCCCCAGATCCCCGGAGTGATCGTCGCCGCCGTCGTCGTGATCGCAGCGGCAAGCACGGGATCGTTCAAACGATTCGAGCGGGTGTGCCTGGTGTTGATCATCGGCTCCCTGGTGCTGATCCCGATCTGGTTCCTCGCGCATCCACCGCTGGGACAGATCGCGCATGACTTTCTGATCCCCGGGTTTCCTCCGGGCGCGCAACTATCGACGGTGATGCTGCTGATCATCGGGATCGTGGGCACGACGGTGGCACCGTGGCAGTTGTTCTTCCAGCAGTCCTACGTCATCGACAAGCGGATCACCCCGCGATTCATGAATTACGAAAAAGTCGACCTATGGATCGGGATCGCGATCGTGATCGTCGGTGCCGGGGCGATAATGTCTTTCACCGCCGCGACGTTCGCCGGACACAAGGAGTTCGGCAAATTCACCGACGCGCTCGGCGTTGCAGAAGGACTCGGCAAGTACGTTGGTCCGGTCGCTGGGGTGCTGTTCGCGATCGCCCTGATTGATGCATCCATCATCGGGGCCGCCGCGGTTGGTCTCTCCACCTCGTATGCGCTCGGCGACGCGCTGGGTCTGAAGCATTCGCTGCACCGCAAGCCTAAGGAGGCCAAGGGCTTCTATGCGATTTTCGTCGCTCTGCTCGCTGTTGCCGCGACCGTAGTGCTGATCCCCGGCAGCCCGTTGGGGCTGTTGACCGTGGGGGTGCAGACCCTGGCGGGTATCCTGCTGCCCTCCGCGGTGGTGTTCCTGTTACTGCTCTGCAACGACAAGCAGGTGCTGGGGCCGTGGGCGAACGGAAAATGGTTGAACCTGTTCACCTCGGCCGTGATAGCAATCCTGGTGATGCTCTCGCTGGTTTTGACATCCAGTGTTCTCTTCCCGGGCATCACCGGAAGCACGATCCTGTGGATCCTGGGTAGCGGCAGCATGTTGACCGTAATTCTCGGCATCGTTTTCGCTGTCTACCAGCGTCTGCACCCCGCTCCGGCAGCCGCGGACACCGTCGACCGAGCCGAACGCCCGACCTGGCGGATGCCGCCGTTGGCATTGTTGACCCGCCCGCAAATGTCTGGGGCGCGACGTTTCGGCTTGACTGTGCTTCGCGGATACCTGTTCGTCGCCGTGATCCTCGTCATCGTCCGGGTCGTTCAACTCGCGCTCGGCCACTGACAGTGCGACCACCGCGGCGCTGCCTATCATCCGCGCAATCAATAGGCTCATTCCATCGGCCGATCACTGAAAAGGCAAGGTCATGAACACGAACTCCACCACCACATCCAGCACGCCCGTGCGTGTCATCTTCCTGTCTGCTCTGCTCGAGCACAGCGTGGTTGACACCACCGGCAAACTGCTGGGCAAACTGGCCGACATCATCGTGCGGCTGCGCGGGAGCGACTACCCACACGTCAGCGCCCTCGTTCTGCGGATGGGCACCGGCACCATTTTCGTGCCGATCGCCGACGTGCGCGACATCGGCGGTGATCGCATCGAACTGGGAACAGCGCGGCTCGACGTGCGCCCGTTCGAACGGCGCGAGGGCGAGGTGCTTCTGCGCAAGGATGTGCTCGGCCATCGCCTGATCGACGTGGAACGAGTCGAGTTCGTGCGCGCCCACGACGTTCGGCTCGCCCGCGCTGACGATGGTTGGGTCGCGACCGGCCTGGATGTGCGCAAGCCTCACTGGTGGGGCGGCAAAACCAACCATGCCAGCCATCCGTCCCGGGATTGGCTCTCGTTCGAGGCCCTCATCGGACACGAACCCTCACTGATTGTGCGCTCCCGGTTCGGTCAGTTGCACCGGCTGAAGGCGGCCGAAATTGCGGACCTGATCGAGACGGCGACAGCAACCGAGCAAAACGAGATCCTCACCCAGGTGCATGGTGACCCTGAGCTGGAAGCGGATGTTTTCGAGGAACTCGACGACGAGCGCCAGGCGCAGTTATTAAAAACCCGCAGTGCAACCGAGGCGGCGGAAGTGCTCTCGCGGATGCGCACCGATGATGCCGCCGACGCCATTTCCGACATGCCACAGGACCGTCGCGGAGCCGTCCTTGCCGCGCTACCGGATCTCCAGCGCAGCAGGATAATCACCCTCCTCGGCTACAACGACGCTACCGCCGGTGGCTTGATGGCACTGGAATTTCTTGCCCTCTCCGAGAGTCGGACCATCGGCGACGCCCTGGAAATGATTCGCATTGCAACCGGGCAACAGCCCGAAGCGCTGACCACGATCTACTCTCTCGACGAAGACAACACCCTGACCGGCTGCATCAGCCTGGTCAGCGCCCTCCAACAAGACCCGTCCACCGTTTTGCGCGAGGTCGTCACCGGTGACCCGATCCACGCCAGCCCAAGCGACGACATCATCGACATCACTACCCGAATGGCCGACTTCAACCTTCTCACCCTCCCCGTCATCGACGAACGCGGACACATCCTGGGTGTGATCACCGTAGACGACGCACTGGAAGCAGCGATCCCCGAAGACTGGCGCCGCAGAGAAAAGCAACAACACGAAACGATCCTCGGCACCAGCGAACCCCGATGAACGCGGCGACCGTAGGAGCAGAGTGACTCTGGCAGAAAAGGTGCGCCTCACCGTCCCTTTCGCGGTGGTCGACGCGCGGTGAATGGAGACGCGATCGCCAGCAGGAGTGGCCGGGCTGATCTCCGCGGCTGCGCGAACTACTGGCCAGCAGGGTTGGTCAGAAACAGCCGCCCCCACAGCTCCCGCAGATACTCTCCGAACTGCCGCGTCCACTCGCGCCCTGTAACCAGCCGCGCTTTAGGCTCGAAACCTGCGGTCGCCCAGACCACGTCGGCGACGTACTGGTCGCTCAGCTCGGCCCTGAGCTCCCCGGTTGAGCGCGGGTCTGCAGTGAGTTTGAGCATATTCGCGGCATGGCGATTCATGATCTCGGTGAAGAGCGCGGCGCAGTCTGTGTCGGTCTGGGCGGCATCGCTCAGCGTCACGAAGATAGGAGCGGTTCGCGGGTTCATCGCGGCCGCGGCATCCGCATAAATTCTTATTTTTAGGGTCGCACCGGATGCCGCAAGCATGTGCTTCACGCGGGCCTTGGCGGTGTTGGACTTGGTGAGGAGAGACTTCATGTTGTTGGGATCCTTCTGCGTTGTGAGAGACCGGGCGCGAGCGCGATCCGATCGGCGCCTCGAGAAGAGGCGTCAGTGATATGGGTGTGTGGCACCTCGGAAACCCATCACCCCACCACCCCACGCAAAACGCCGGCCCGCTCCCCGTAATGGACAGCGAACCGCCTGTCGTGCCGCTGTTCAGAGGGCCGTCACCAGCGTGGCCGGTGTACTCGCGGGGCAGTCGGTCCCCACTCGTGCGGTTCAGCAGGCTCCTCATCGCCGATTGCCTGGACGATCACCGCGTGGTCGGAGGATTCGGGTCGGCCTCGAGCGGACGGTTGACCGCCGGGCCGAGCGAATCGCAGTGCGAATCGCTGCGGTTCAGGAGCTCCTCGGCGGCGACGTCTGCCAGCTTGCGCTCGCGCTGATCTCCTGCACCCTCCCGGCGCTCGTGGATCTTCAGGAGTCCGTCACGATCTGCCCGGGCCGCGATCCCCTCCACGGCGGTGCACTGCGCCTCGGTCAGGCTGGGCCCAATCAGTGTGACAGGGCCGGCAGCCGGCGTCGACGCGGATGGCCGGGGCACGCTGAGTTTCCAGCGAATCCCGAAACCGGGCTTCCCATCCGGCAGGCGGATCGCCACCCGGGTCGGGCGGAGATTTGAGCGTGTGTGCATGTGGCTTTTGGTTGAGGCGGTGATGGGTGGGCTTACCCGGTGACGAGAGCCGAGGCGACGTCCGACCCAGCCCCGCCGTCCTCCTGACCGGCCACGCCGACCGACCGTCCCGGCACGCCACCCATCCCGTCGGTTGTGACGCAAGACCCAGGGCACGCCGCCCCATCCCGCTGACCGTCCCGGTGACCACCACCAGCACGGTGCCCGTCTCGCCGGGGCGTTCTGATGAACCATGCCCCCACGACTTCATCTGGGTCAACTTGCGCTCCGAGCTCGACGGCCTGGAAGGTGTCACGCAATAGCCGCTGCTCCCGCACAGGTGGTTTCGCCGCCCCCGCGACCCACCGCGAGACCGGCCTCGGAGTCTTACCCGTGATGATCGCCAACGCGCGACACGAGCACTCCGTTAGTTGTTGCCCTTCGTGCACGTCTGCTGCGACGCCGTCTGGCCCGAAATATCCGACGGAAGCGCGACGGCGCTCGGGGCGGGCGTGGCAGCGCCCGACGTGGATGGCGATGGTGTCGCCGTACTTCCCGGCACGGCGGGTTGCGACGTCGGATCCAACACGGCGGCGCGGCCCGTCTTCCCCGTGAGGGCGACAGGCTGGTCATTCCTCAGCGCCGCGTTGAGCACGAGAGCGGATGAGGTCTGGGGCACAACGCGGTTCGGGTTGGCCGGATCCGAAATCGCCGGGTACTGCAGGAACACCATGTTCCCGAGGCCGATGCCCTTGAGCGCGAGAGCGATCGCCACGAGGTTCGTCGGCCTAGTGAGACCTTCGGAGAGCTGCATGTTCGCTACGGCGGCCTTCGCGAGCGAGTAGAGGGTGATCGGGTTGCTCAGCACGCCCTCACTCGTGACCTTGCGCATGAGAGAGGAGAGGAACACCTGCTGGTTGCTGATCCTGCCGAGGTCGCTGCCATCACCGACGCCGTGACGGCTGCGCACGAAGGCCAACGCGGTCGCGCCCTGGATCACATGCTCCCCCGCCGCGAGGTTGAGGCCGTCGAATCTGTCATTCACCGGGGTCGCGACGCAGACCGGGACGCCGCCGACGGCATTGGACATGCCGACGACGCCGTCGAAACTGATCTCGGCCGCATACGGGATATTGACTCCCGTCATCTTCTCCACGGTGAGCACGGTGCACGAAAGACCGCCTCGGGCGAGCGTCGAATTGAACATGACCTGGCTTGCGCCCGGGCGGTCTCCGCAGGCGGGCACAGGCACGATCAGGTCACGGGGGATGCTCACGACGACGGCGTTGGTGTGATCGGCCGAGATGTGCATGAGCATCGTCACGTCGTTATTGCCGGCGCCGGAACTGCCGGCGAGGTCACTCTTGGCCACGCCGGCCTGGCCGGTTCGAGTGTCGGTACCGACGAGGAGCAGGTTGACTCCGCCCTCGATAGCTCCGATGTCCGGAACCTCCTGCACCTTGGTGCCGGGAAGGGCGGCCAGATGGATGCCGGGCTTGATGCTCGACACCGTGTCATAGATGGCGAAGGCGGCTACGGATGCGGCGCTCACGGCCGCCACCGTCACGACAGCGGCGAGCCACTTGGCCACGGTGGCGAATGGGTGCCGCGAATGGAGTCGCGCGTGCCTCATGGGCGGTTCCCCCCGACGATTGCGATCGCGCGGGCGCAGCGGGGGGTGGTCCGATGGCAGATTTCCCGTCACGACAGCATCCATTTCTTGTTCACCCAGCAAGACATTCGGACCAATTTATCCCAGGGCACCTCGGCAAACTCTGTGAAGAGCCTCGCTCAGCCTCTGAATTGTCACATGAATGAGGACACCTGTGGCACTGGCTCTCGACTTGCCGGGAGAACACTAACGACTCATGCATCGCGCTGCCGACGTGTCGGATCCGTGCGGAGCCCGGGTCGACGCGACGTCAAATCAACGCCCACCGTATCGACGAAGAAGGCTGCCGTTCTGGCTTCGGCCAGATGGCCCACTCCGCATCAAAGGGCGGTGTCGTGGCGATGACACTTCCGGCGGCCCGGGATCTCGCCCCGTCGGGAATCAGGGTGAACACGATCGCCCCGGGAATAATCGAGGCACCGATGCTCGCATCCCTCGGTCTCGAGGTCGGCGCATCGCTCGCCGCCGGTATTCCGTTCCCCAAAGCGCCTTGCCCGGCCCGACGAGTATGCGTACCTTGTGCTCATGCTCCCCGAACACGACGACATCAACGGTGAGACCATTCGTATGGATGGCGCCCTCCGCATGGCACCCCACTGACAGAATCAGCACCAGCGAACGGAGCGGCTCATGTCAGGTTCGGTTATCGTTGCCGGGGCTCGGCCCCCCATCGGAAAGCTGTGGGGCGGACTGTCGGGATTCACCGCGGCGGAAGTCGGCCGGACGGCGATCGCGGCGCCCCGGCAAGTCCGGCATTGCCGACTCCGAGGTTGACTACATGATCATGGGGCAGGTGCTGGCGGCCGGGCCAATTACCGCCCGGCAGGCGGCGGTTCGGGTCTGCATACCGATGAGCATTCTCTCCATCACCCTGAGCAAGGTCTGCCTCTCCGGCACGCAGGCGGTCATTAGGGCCGACCAGTTAATCCGCATCGGGGGCTTCCGGGTGATTGTCGCCGACCCTTGGAGGCTGGATTACGCGCCGTCAACTCCGAAGACGCATCAGTGGATTCAGGCTTAGTTCGCGGTAACCGGTTCGGCTCTGCGCTCCCGCGGATGATCCGGCGTGCGCGAGGTCGAACTGGTGAGTCCGCGACTGATGACGAGGCGCTGGATCTGGTTCGTCCTCTCGAAGAGCTGCATGACCTCCGCTTGACGCATGCATCTCTCGGCCGCACAAACCCGGGTAAAATTATTCCCGCCAAGCACTTGCACGGCGTCGGTGGTGACCTTCATGGGGGATCGGTCGCGATCCGCTTCGCGACCGACGCCTGTCGGCTGTGCGGGCGTCCGGCATCCCGTCGGCGGGCCGCGTCGAGATAGGTGCCCGTGCAGAATTCGCGGCCGCGGCCATGTCGGCCAGAAGGAACCCGAGCCCGTCGTGGTCGAAGATCCGCTTGCCGAAGGCCGTCCGCTCCTTTGCTTAGTCGATGGCGACATCGAGCGCCGCCGGGGCGAGGCCCGTTGCCACGGCCGCGATTCCTGGGCGACCGCAGTCGAGGGCACCGAAGGCAATCGACAATCCCTGCCCCCCCCCCCCCCCCCCCCCCCCCCACCCCC
>Ga0209100_1000690_pt1 | contig 27297 bp, 25 predicted proteins | sample lystaG_FD_185480 | JGI IMG/M metagenome (GOLD analysis project Ga0209100, IMG submission 185480) | Glacier valley bacterial and archeal communities from Borup Fiord, Nunavut, Canada, to study Microbial Dark Matter (Phase II) -... | ecosystem: Environmental > Aquatic > Freshwater > Ice > Glacier ... | reverse complement strand
TATCCACCGCTCGAGGGAGGTCTAAAACACCGTGCTCGTCGGGTACAACCACTTTCACTTCAACACCTAGAATATCCTGATAGGTGGGTAGATATTCACGCCATCTACCTCCAAAGCTGAGTAGGGCAATTTTTGCGCTGGGTTCTCCTGCGCTCGAGAGAAAGTCAGCCGCTACAGCCTCGAGTGCCCGAGTGTCGCCCAACAGGAACAGCTTTCTAGCCTCGAGCACGAATTTCCTCGAGCGTGTCCTTCACCAGAACTTCCCCGTTTCTATAAACCACGCGCAGCAAACTGTCCGGCGCATACTGCCCAAACACCTCGCCGCGCAAAGTCTGATAGCGCCCACCCCGGAAAACTAAATCCAGCACGCCGTCTTTGCTGCGCTTGCCGGGGTCCGTCACCGGGTCCTTGTACACCCCCTGATACCGCCCCGCAATCTGAGCCGCACTGGTTTTATACGCGAACCTCTGCGTGTCGCGGTCCAGCTTTTGCAGCAGCGCCCCGCCCATACCAAAAGCCACGTTCTCGGCGCTGAACCCGTCGTTCAGCACCCCGTTAATCACCTCCTGAATGCTTTCCTCGTCCACCCCATCGCCCTGAATAACCCGCACATGCTCGAGCACTTTGTAGCCCTTAGAGTTGAGTTTGAAACCAAACTTTCGCTCGAGCGCTCCCAGGCTCAGGCGCACCATCGCGGCGGGGTCGCCACTGTCGGGGCGCACCACCAGGGTTGCGCCGCTCGAGACGACCTCATCGTGTAAAGTCACGCCCCAGTGCTGGTTGATGGCGTACTTGAGGTCGTAGGAATCCGAGACCACCGCAAAAATTGCGCCCGGTTTGCCGAACTGCCGCACCATGTTGCGGTAGGCGTCCACCTCGTGCTCTTTGCCCCAACTGGTGATGGTGCTGTGCTCGGCGGCGGGGATGCTGAATCCGGGCATGTCCGCGCCGTAATATTTGCGCCCGACCACAATGGCCTCGAGCGTGTCGGTCCCCAAAAAGTTGGTCAGGTGCGCGAGGCCCCCGATGCCCGCGCTTTCCCGGCTCGAGACCCCGCGTGAGCCGAAGTCGTGCAGTTTGAAGGGCAGCTCGGCCTCGGCGTGGTCGCTGGACTTCTCGAGCGCCGCTTTCAGATGCCCCTTGATGGCGTGCGATTGGGTGGCCACCGTGGTTGGATACCACACCCGCATCAGCATGGTTTCAAACCAGCCGACCACCCACGGCACTTTAGGGTCGGTGTTGACCACGCTCATCAAAATATTTCGGGTCGGAATCAGCGACCCCTCGGGCACCGCCCTAATCTCGAGCGGCAATTTCCCGTTCAGCTCGGTAGCGATGTAAGTCCAACCCTCGAGCGGAAACGGTTCGCCGTGCGCGGTGATGAGTTCGTTCGCCTCGAGCACCATCTCTAGGGTGATTTTCTGGGTCAGGTAGCGCTCGAGCAGGTATTGCAGCCCGAAAAAGCGGGTGTAGGCGTAACGGCCCCCGCGTGACTCGAGGTAGGCGTGCAGGTATTCGGTTTGGGGTGGGTATTGGAGGAAGTGGCTTGATTTGTAGGAATCAACGTCTAGGATGAGGTTTTCGCTTAGCATGGCTGCGCCTCCGGCGGGTTTTTGGTAATTGGTTCTTGGTTGGCGAGTTAATTCAATCTAAAGTTGGGGGTTTTAGGTTGGGTTTATCTAGCTGCTTGTTTAGGGTTTGGACGAAGGTGTGGAGCATTCGGCGCAAGGAGCGCAGTTCGTCGTGCAGTGTGTCATATTGGGTCATCTCGAGATATTCGAGGTCCTTTGCGAGCAGGAGCTGATAATCCAACTCGCTGGCCGAACCACTGGCTATCAGGGCAAAACGGCGCAACTCGGCGCTCGAGCCGCGCCCGCAGCCTTCGGCTAAGTTGGTAGGAATAGAACTCGAGGAATTCCGCATTTGACTCGATAGCCCGTACATCTCATCTCGAGGAAACAACCGCACAACCCCATAAACCTTGAGTGTGAGCGCATGTCCCCGCCGCCAAACCTCCAAATTACGATAATCCTGCACAGAACCTCCCAATCCAACCCACTCCGCGCCCAAAATCAAACCGACCAAGAACCAAGAACCAAAAACCCGCGTCCTGGCCCGCTAGGTGCCGTTCAGAACAAGCGGCCCAGCCCGTGAGGTGCTGAAGTTGGGCCAAGACAGACAGCCGGAGGCGCAACACCTCGCTATTTGCGAAGCAAAAAGTGCTCGACAATCGAGTAGTGGTCCTCAAAGAACCACTCCGGGTGCGCCAACACATCACTCAGCGGCATCCACAGCGCTTCGGCGGCGTCATCATCGGCCTGTACTCGAGGGAGCTGACCCAAGCCCAAATCGAAGTAAAACGCGTGCGTGATGGTTCGGCCCCGTTGTGAGCGCCCCGGATAGTCGAACACATGAACCGCTTTCACGGCGTCCTCGAGCAGATTCACCGATAACCCTATTCCAGTTTCCTCGCGCAGCTCGCGCAGGCAGCCCTCGAGCAGGGTTTCAGACTGCTCGAGGAACCCCCCCGGCATGGCCAGCTTGCCACGCCCCGGATTACCGCCGCGCTTTATGAGCAGCACATAGCCCGAGCGCACCACCACCGCGTCAACCGTCACAAAAACAGGCGGATAAGGCGCACTGGCCCACTGTTTTTTGTACTCGAGCAGGTAGTCGAATTCCTCTTTGAGGTCCTTGTACTCAGCCCTCGAGCGGAATTTTTGTAGAAACGCGTGAATGGCGGGAGGCACGGACTCGAGCGCAATCTCTTTTTCGGCAAAGTACAGTGTGCGAATCTCGGTGGCGTTGAGCGGGGAAATCACGTCGGTAGGCAGGTATTCCCAATCCGGGAACGAGCGCAGGTAGTAGCTCGAGTCGTCCTTGAGATGCCCAATGAGCGCGATGTCGTCGTTGCCCTTGGTCAGCGCACTCACCGCGCTCTGCACCTCGGCCAGCCACAGGTTCTCGTTATAAAAGTAGTCTCGCACGGTGCCGAAGAAAATTTTGTTGCGGTTGGCCCCGGCCTCGAGCAGCATCTCGAGAATCAGCTCTTGCCGTTCTTCCACGGTGAAGGGATTTTTGACGCTGCGGGCGCTCCGGGCGCTGCCCAGCACGATAATCAGCTTGTCCACGCGCAAAAGAGCCTCGAGCATCACCGCCAGATGCGCCGAGTGCGGCGGCTGAAAGCGCCCGATATAAACCCCAAAAGTGTGTTTGCGAACCGCTCGAGCAGGTTTGTTCATTCCCTATCTCCTGTACTCATAATATAAAATTCTATTGTGAGTACAGTGAGTCTAAGGTCAAGATTTGCGCTCGAGGGATGTAAAAAACACCCGGCCTTCGGTCTCTAAACAACGTGAGACGGGCTGGCCAGAGCCAACACCAGAAGTTGACGGTCCGGCGCTTCCACCATCCCGAGGCGACGGTACACCGTCTGGGCGGGTGTATTGCCGTATGCCACCTCCACGGTGATGGCCCGAATGCCCACGCTTTTGCAGAACTCAGCAATGTGCTGTAAGGCCCGCGTACTGAGTCCCCGGTTGCGGCTCTGAGGAACCACATAAAGGTCGTCTAGGCAGGCCATCATGCCGCCGTACTCCATGCCGAACCGCAGGGTCAGCACCACATATCCGGCGTCACGCCCCTCGTCTTCTAGCAGCCAAACGTAACCCAGACGCTCGTCGGCCAGCAGGGTAGAGAAGGCTTTCTCAGCAAAGGGAACATCCAGGGTGTAGTCCGCTCCGGCATAAGCCTCGGCCATGAACCTCACCAGTATCGCAATACTTTCAGGACCGGCTCGTTTCATGGCTTACTCTACCTCGCCTATCTTGGTTTGGACGGCACTATCTTGGGCAAGACGGCACTGTCTTGGCGAAAACGGCACCTAGCGGGCCTCGCCGCCCCGTGGGGCCTGCTCGCCTTCCGGGCCTGTCCGCCTCACCCCTCGAGCAGCGGCAACTCAAAGTAAAACAAAGTCCCCACCTCGAGCGGCTCGAAGCCAATTTGACCGCCGTGCCGCTCCACGATGGCCCTCGAGATGGCCAGTCCCAGCCCGGTGCCACCCTTTGAACGGGTGCTCGAGGCGTCGGCCTGGGCAAATTTACCGAAGATTTGACCCCGGAAGGCTTTGGGAATACCCGTTCCCCGGTCCTCGACTTCCACCCGCACCGTGTTTGCGCGCTCGAGCGTCCGTACATTTACGTTCCCTCCGGCGCTCGAGAACTTACAGGCGTTGGAGAGCAGGTTGGTCACCACCTGAGCCAGCCGTCCGAAGTCGCCGCGCACGTTCTGCGGGGTGTTGCCCAGCTCGAGAACCAGGGACACGCCCAGGTTGTGGGCGTAAGGGGCCATCTCGGCAGCAGCCTGCTCGAGCACGGCGCGCAGCTCGAGCGGCTTCAGGCTCAGGCTCAGACCCTCGCCTTCCATCTTCTGCATGTCGAGCAGGTCGCCCACCAGGGCAATCAGGCGCTCGGCGTTTTGATGCGCGATGTCGAGCATGGGGCGCTGCTCCTCGCTGACATCGCCCAGCACCCCCGCCACCAGCAAACCCAGCGCGCCACTAATCGAGGTCAGCGGGGTCCGCAATTCGTGGCTCACCGTGGCCACGAACTCGTCCTTGAGCCGCTCGATGCGCCTGCGTTCACTGATGTCGGTGGCCACCATCACGCTGCCCAGCACCTGCCCCGAACTACCCCGGATGCGGTTGCCCCGCATCAGTACCGGAATGCTGCGGCCCTCGAGATGCTGCACCTCGCCTTCACCAAAGTAAACGTCGGTCTCGGTCAAGGTGCGGATGATTTGCAGGCCCAATTCGCTCGAGCTGAGCCGACCTAGCGCGCCCGCCTTGAGGGCTTCGATGCCGTATCCGGTCTGGGCTTTTGAGGCTGGATTGATGAACAGCGGTCTGAACTCCTCGTCGGTAATGAGAATGGCGTCCGAGGAACTCTCAAAGGCCATGCGAATGAGACGCAACTCGTCCTCCATGCGCTTGCGCTCGGTGATGTCCGTCACCACCGCCACCACCCCAATCTCCTCGCCCTGCGCCCCTCGCATCTGGTCCAGGCGCATCAGCACCTGAATTTCAACCCCTCTTGCGCCCAGCACCGTGGTTTCACCCTGAAACGGTTCGTTCTGGGCGAAGGCCCGCCGAACATGGGGAATGATTTCAGGCGGAATCAACTCAGTGCCATTTTTGGTGTGCTGCATGAGGTGCTCGAGGGTGTAGCCAAAATGGCGCTGGGCCGCTGCATTCAGATAAATCACCTCACCGTGCGCGTTGCTAATCGAGATGCTGTCCGACGAGGCTTCCACCGCCCGCTCGATGAACGAGAGCCGCTCGGTGTTGCGCCTCATTTCGGTGATGTCGGTGGAGATGCCCAGCACCTGTACCGTGCCGTCCTCGCGCAGCAGCGGGGCTTTCACGGTGGAGTAGACAATCACCTGACCGTCAGTACGGGTGAACTTCTCCTCGAAGGTCATGGCCTCGCCCTGGGCCAGCATGATGCGGTCGTTCTCGAGCCACTGGGCGAATTCGGCAGCGTTGTCAGGATGGCGGGAACCGATGCCCGCCCAGAAATCGGCGGCGCTGGTGTTGCTGACCTGAAGCAATTTGGCGTTGACCAGCACCAGTTGGCCTGAAGTGTCGCGCACGAAGATGGGGTTGGGCGAAGCCTCGAACACCTGCTCGAGCAGGCGTTTTTCACCCTCGAGCTGGGTCTCGGCCAGCTTGCGGGCGGTGATGTCCTGAATAAATCCCTGATAGTAGAGCGTGCGCCCGGATTCGTCGCGCACCGCCCAGGCACTCTCGGAGACCCAGCGCCGCTCGCTGCTGTGGTGCGGAATGACCTCAGATTCCAGCGCGTCCACCCTGCCGTATCGGGCCAGCGCAGTGTCAAACGCTTCGCGCTGACCCGGCAGGACGTACCACTCTTCACGGCGCAAACGCACCTCTTTTAGAAACTCCGTCTCGCTGTGGCCATTGTTAGCGCGGACCAGCGCTGGATTGGCCCGGACCATCACGCCGTCAGGTCCGGTTTGATAGATTCCCTCGGTGGCGTTCTCAAAGAGGCTACGGTACATGGTAAGCGCTTCTTCGCGCTCGAGTTCGGCCAGCTTGCGGGCGGTGATGTCTTGAATGGTGCCCTCGATGTAGAGCCTCTGACCCGCAGCGTCGCGCACCGACCTAGCACTCTCGGTAATCCAGCGGCGTTCCCCGCTCAAGGTGAGCTGGACCTCCGACTCAAAACCCACCACCCCCAAGTCGGTCTCGAGCAGACCCATGAACTCGGCAAAACGCTCGGGCTGGACGTACCAGCTTCCCGGATTTTCACCCATAGACTCGCGCAGTTGAGCTTCGCTCGAGCAGCCGTTGAAGCGCAGCAGCGCCGGATTGGCCCACAGCAATTGGCCCGCTGCGTCCAGTCGGTAGATGCCCTCGGTGGCGTGCTCGAACAGGCCCTTGAACAGCAACAGCGCTTCCTCGCGCTCGAGCTGAGCACGGCGCTGCTGGGTAAGGTCGAGCGAGTACCCGATAAACATCTCGATTTCGTTCCGCGCAGACAACACCGGTTGAAGGCAATGCAAAAAATGGCGTTTACCCTTCCGCGTCTCCACCGTTTCCTCGCCCTCGACCCGCACCCTGGTTTGGCGAACCCGCTTGATGCGTTTTCGCCAGTCCTCGAGCACGACTTCGCTTAGCCCCACCGCGCGCGACACCTTTTCCCAGTGAACGCCCTGAAAACTGCGGCGCAGCTTGAGGTCGGGAACCACCGTAGGGTTGAGGTACATCACCCGTTCGTTTCCGTCGAGCAAAATCAACTGAAGCGGCAGATGGTCCAGAACCTCGGCGTACAGGCGGCGCAGGGTTTCGCGCTCCCCCGAGTCCTCGAGCGAAGCCAGCAAATCGTCGGCGCAGAACACCACGCCCCGCAGCCGCTGGGCAGCGTCGAGCAGCGGGGCCAGCGAAAAGCGCAGCAGCGCCACCGTGCCATCCGAGCGAAAGCAGGGCAGCTCGAGCGGACGCACTTCGGCCCCGCTGCACGCCTGCGAAAAGGCCACGTCCAGCCGGGGGCTGCTCAGCGCCGGAATGCGCTCGAAGAGCTGACCCACCACCTCCTCGGCACTGAGCCGAAACAGGGCCAGCGCCGCCGGATTGAAGCACCGCACCCGGCCCTCGAGGTCGGTGGAAAACGAGGGCTGTGGAGAGTGCTCGAGGGTACCGATACTCCACAGACACGCCTGTTGCTGGGCCAGCACCTCGGTGAGCAAGGCGCGAAGCTCGAGAATCTCAGCCTCATTTAAATGGGGCACATTTACATTGGGCACATTAAAATGGGGCAGGTCAGAAACGGGCAGTAGGTCGTTTGAGAGTCCCAGTTCACCCAATTTGCCCCAGTCTGGGTGCTCGAGCGGGTAAAGCTTGCCGAACTCTGGCCCCCCCACTGGCAACTCGAGCGGACGCGCTCCGGCCAGCACCTCTCCGGTGGGGCCACACAGCCACAGCCACGACAGCTTGAGCGCACGGCGCGCCAGCCCCACAATTCGCTCGAGGGTGGCGTCCGTTTGCACAGGGTGAAGGTGAGCACCAGGGTTCACAACTTCTTTATCTTGGGGCTTTTGGGGTCAGGTGTCTATGAGAGAATCGGGGGGTGAAGGGGTGAGGGTTGGCTAGTCTGCTCGAGGTCAGGACTCTGGCGGGGTTGATACCGTTTCGTTGGCAGGATTACCGGGGTTGGTGAGGGTTGGCTCGAGGGTGGATTGAATACGCTCGAGGTTCGCTCGAGCCATAGCTACATCTTCTTCAAAAGCTTCAGGATACTCTCGAGCTAGGGATTCATAAAGCGCAATGGATTCTTGGATGGCCTCAAGCGCGTCTTTGTGCTGACCAAGTGTATTGTGACGACTTGAGAGATTATTAAGACTCTGGGCTAGGTCCGGTATAAAAGCTTGGTGCACATCACGGACTAGGACACGCTGAAGAGCTACGGCTTCCTGAATGGCCTCGAGTGCAGCTTCTCGATATTCCAATGTATTCAAACGGTTTGAGAGGTTATTCAGACTATTGGCTAAGTCGGGTGTGAAAGCTTGGGGATTATCTATTACAAGCACACGTCGAAGAGTTACGGCTTCCCGGATGGTCTCAAGTGCAGCCTCTTCGTGATTTAAGTTGTGAAGGTGGTTTGAGAGGTTGTGAAGACTCATTGCTAAATCTGGAGTGAAAATCTCGGGTCTATCCTCCGCAAGCTTTCGATAGAGTTTCACAGACTCTTGGATGGTTTTAAAGGCATTTTCGTAGTGTCCTAGTTTGCTCAAATAGTTAGAAAGATTGTTGAGACTCATAGCCAAAGGAATGAGGACTTGAGGGTCGTCTTGCGAAAGTATCCGTTGTAGCTTCACAGCTTCTTGAACAGCCTCTAGTGCCTCTTCGTGTTGTCCAACCTCATCCAAACGGTTTGAGAGGTTATTGAGACTAGTGGCTAAGTTGAGGCTAAAAAGATTAGGATTACCCTTTGCAAGAGCACGTCGAAGGCTTACTGCTTCCTGGATGGTCTTAAGTGCTAATTCTCGCTTTCCCAAACTTTTAAGGTGGTTTGAAAGGTTGTTAAGGCTTATCGCTAGTTGAGGTGTGAATACATCAGGGTTATTTTGGGCCAATATTCTGAATAGGTTTACACTGTTTTGGCTTTCCTCGAAAGTCCGTTTAGGTTCGCCAAGCTGTCTAGAGATATTAGCCATCCGGCCATAGAGTTCAGCCACATAAGCAGTGTCTGGCTCTTCCTTCGCCAGCTCTTCCTGCAATGTCTCGCGCTCGAGTGCGTACAAACGCTCGAGCCGTTCCACATTCCACTCTGGCTCGAGGGTGTGTGGTTCGTCGCGCTCGAGAGCAGGTAAATCAAATTGAACTTCTTCGGGCTGAACATTCGGGGCGTATCCCGAAAAATCGAATAGTCCGCCGCTGTGCCATGCCCAGAAATTGGGGGCTAGCTCCACAAAGCGCTCAAAAAACTCGCTGGGAAGCCAAAATAACATGGCGTGGTTTTGCCGCTCGAGCAAATCGCGTTGATAGTTGGCGTAACCTGCCATGTCCTCGAGAAACTTGGGTCCGGCAAAATAGCGCACCGAAACGGTTAAACGCGGCTCAGGCGGCAGCGCCAGCCACGCACGGATAAAACTCAGGTTGTCTGGATTAATCTCGAGCGGAGTGGTGGGGCGCTCGAGCTGTTTTTCTACCGCCTCAATGTCTGTTCTGCTCGAGTACAGACACACCAGCAAAATGCTGCTCTGGGTGTGGGCTAAATAAACCTTGAGCTTGGATAGTAAACGGGTATGGTCTAGATTGGACATTAGGGAATAGCAGGAGGGAGGAATTTGACCACAACGGGATTTACATCGAACCAAGCTTCACCGTTTTCATATTCAAAAACACTCAAGCCATGAAGTAGCCTTGCATACTCTTCCCCTACATCCATCGTTTTAGTGTCATAAATATCTCTGAGCAATCGCAATTGCGCTTTGCTCAGAAAACGCTGAAACGATTTGCGTTCTTCGTTGATGGCCCTGTCCACATCGGCTTGACGGACTACGGTTAAACCGTCTACCAGAGCTTCGTTACACGCATCTCGAGCCAGTTGAAGTAATATACGTGGAATTCCACCACTGGCTAAAATCAAACTTTTTTGAGCATCGGGTTCAATGAGGTGGCTCTCGAGCCGCTTCTCGAGAAGGTCCATCATTTGTGCAACACCAGGGCCTTCGGCTCCATTTCTATCTCGAACTTTAAGGTTAGCCAACGTAACACAATCGCCAAAGTTTTGCTCTATTTGCCGCATGTGTTCGCTCGAGTGCAAAGCGATAGGAAAAGTATAAATAATCGAGAGCGGAATTTGAGACATACTGAAGCCATGCTCGTAAAAGATTTCTTTTCCAACGCTCAAATCAGCTTTATCAATGTCCTCGACGATAACCAGAACCCGTTTTCCGTCAAGCTGAGACTCAATGTCGCGCACAATTTCAGAAAGCAGGTTAAATAATTCACTCAAATGTGGCTCGATTTTTTCGCGTACCTTCTTGCGGGTCACAGCTTCTTTAGACAGTCGGCCCTCGAGAGAAAACAAACCAAGTAAGGATTCCTTAAGCCCCACCTTCACTTCTACCGATGTAAGCTCTGTACTTGTCTTTTCAATCTCCACTTCGGCTTGCAGCAACTTTGCCCTCTCGAGGGTATTTTTGCTGAGTCGCAGTGTAGAACTCTTCTCTATTTTTAACAAAATTTGCAGAAGAATAGTCAAAAAAAGGTCCAGGTGTTTTAAGTCATTCAAATCGAGCTTGTCGTAGACTGAAAATCTCACCGTCCAAAACCCATCTAAATCCTTTTGCAACCGCGCTAACTCGGTAGATTTACCTGTCCCTCGATGTCCGGTGAATAGAATTTTTACAGGAGGTGCTTGTTTGAGCAAGTTCTCAATTTTTTTGAGTGAACGGCTATCTCGGCTGACGTAAAACTCATTTAGCGTTTCCCCATCCAGACTCTTCTGGGGGTCAAGCACGCGAATCGCTTCTTCCAGATTGGTCGCTCGAGCCATAGTAAAACTACTCTAGCACAGCCTTCACAACCCAAATGGCAAAAAGGCCGCTCGAGGCGACCTTTTCACAAGTTCAAACTGGAGTGCTCGAGCGACTAACCTACTTCAAAAACCCGTTGGCCTTGAGCCAATCCCCCGCCACCTTAGCCGCGCTCTCGCCGCTCACCGAAATCTTGCCGTTCAGGCTCGAGAGAGTTTTAGCGTTGAGCTTGGCAAACACCGGCTCGAGGATGGTCTTGAGTTCGGGGTACTTGGCAAACGTCGCGCCACGCACCGTAATGGCCGGTTGGTACACCGCCACGCCGCCTTTGGGGTCAGTGAGGGCCACCAGACCCAGCGCCGAAATTGCGCCGTCGGTGCCGTAAGCCATCGCCGCGTTCACGCCGCTGGTACCCTGCGCGGCGGCAGTCTCGGTCTGGGTGGTGTTGCCACCGGGTAAAATGACCAGTTGGTCGGGCTTGACGGTGAAGCCATACGCCTTCTCGAAGCCCTTGAGACCGTCGTCGCGGTCCGAGAACTCCTGGCTGGCCGCCATTTTGAAGGTCTTACCCGCGTTGATGTACTTGGCCAGGTCGCTGAGGCTCTTGAGCTTCTCGGCGGTGGCCAGTTTCTGCGGAATGGCGATGGCCCAGGTGTTGTTGGCGTTGGCGGGTTTGAGCCAGACGATGTTGTTGACCTTCTTGTCCAGGGTGCTGGCAGTCGAGTACACTTTGGCGGCATTCAGGGCCACGCTGGGGTCAATCTTCTGGTCAGGCAGCAGGTACACGATGTTTCCGGTGTACTCGGGGTAGAGGTCAATCTCGCCCTCGAGCAGCGCTTTACGCACGATGGGGGTGGTGCCTGTGGAGCAGCGGTCCTTGACGGTGAATCCGGCCTGCTCGAGCAGCAATTTGCTCATTCCGCACAGCAGTGCGCCCTCGGTGTCGATTTTGGAACCGACGGTGATGGGGCCTTTGGTCTGGGCCAGCGCGGCCCCCAGTGTGAGCACGATAACGCTTAGAACGACTTTTTTCATGATTTAATCCTCCGGTAGCCCAATTTCTGGTGGCAAAGTTTCGGGTAGCCCAATTTCGGGCAGAATTGTAGCTGCACAGAGCTTAGCAGGTGAAAGCGAGGCGATAAATCGCTCGAGTTGCATTTGGCCCCCCTCGCCGCCCTCAAAATCTGGCTCGAGCGACTCATGGGCGGCCTCATCGAGCAGGGCCACCACCTTCTCGAGTCGCACCCCAAGCGGGTTTCCCCGTAGCGCCACCGCACGGCGCGCAATGAGCAGCTCGAGGGTGAGCGCCGCGTGGCCCACCCTTAACAAATCCCATAAGCGGTCTAAGGAAAGCGGGGCCATGCTGGCGTAATCATCGGACCCCTCGGTCACTTGCGGGGTATAGCTCAGGCTGGCGGGTGAGGCGTAGGTGTAGGCTTTGGCACTCAGCGCGGCCATGGTACGGTTGACCATATTGTGAAACATGCCGCGCCGCGCCTCAGAAGGCATGGCCAGAGCGGTGGGCAGGCCGCTGAATTCGGCCCACAGTTGCTTGGTCACACGCTGTGCCGACAGGGTAATCAGGCGTTGCAGGGCCAGCCTTACAGCGTCGAAGGCGAAGGTGAGTCCAGTGGACTCGAAGTTGCCGTTGGACACCAGATAGCCACCCGCAGTGACCAATGGACTGTCCACTCGAGCGTTCAACATCGCACTCAGGGTGTCCTCGGCGTCCTCGAGCACGTCGTCCACCGCGCCGTGAACCTGGGGTACGCAGCGAAAGCTCAGCGGGTCTTGCAGGTTGCGGGCTTCTCCTACCCACAAGGTGCTGCCCTCGAGCAGGCGGCGCAGATTAAAGCCACGCGCCCGCTGACCATTGAAAGGTCGGGCCTCGAGCACATATTCGTCGAGCACGCCCAGATTAACTGCGAAGCCTTCAAAAGAGAGTGCGGCAGCGAGGTCGGCCAGCTCGAGTAATTCACGCGCCTCGGCCAGCGCCAGCGCACCGCCCCCCACCGAGAGAGCGTTGCTGGAAATCAGGGCCAGACCCTCCTTGGCCTCGAGCACGATGGGTTTTAAGCCTGCTCGAGCCAGCGCCACCCCTCCAGGCAAAACCTCGCCCCGGAACTCGGCGTGTCCCTGTCCGATGAGCACTAGCCCGACTTCGGCCATCGGAGCCAGGTCACTCTCGCCCACCGAGACCGCCTTGGCGTGAACGATAGGGTGAACCCCACGCTCGAGCAGGTTAAGGCAAGCCTGCACCAGCTCGGGGCGCACCCCACTGCCGCCCTGCACGAAGCCACACACTCGAGCGGCCATCATGGCCCGCACCCGCTCACCGGGTACCTCGTCCTGAAAGATACTCAGCGCGTGCCCGATGATGACCTCACGGTTGAACTCGAGCAGCGCGTCGCTAGGAATAGTGTATTTTCGCAGGCTGCCCAGCCCGGTGTTGAGGCCGTAGATGGGCTTTCCACTCTCGAGGGCTGCATTGACCACGGCGCGCGAGGCAGCAATGCGCTCCCAGGCAGCCTCACTGAGTTCGAGCTTTGCGCCACCCGCCACTTTGATGAGGTCCTCGAGCTTCGCCTTTTCGTTCCAGACCACGGGGTTGGGTTGGGTTGCGGTTCCTAGCATTAAGACTAGATTAGCGTATTTATGAAAAAGTGGGTGAACGGGCTTTGAGTGTGGTGCTCGAGCGACGCGACCCCCCTGCTCTTTTGCGCTCCGCATCAAAAGAGTTTCCCCCCTACAAAGCAGGGGGGAACTAGGGAATATCCGCTCGAGAAACACATCTTTGGTTCCCCCCTATAAAATAGGGGGGATATTTTCTTGAGCGTAGCGCAAGAAAGCAGGGGGTCCAAAGCTGAAGCGCCCAACCCCCTAGAACCGCACCTCGACGCCCACACCCACGTTGAATTCGCTGTTGGTGTACAGCCGCCCCGACACCCTCAAGCCCACCGCGTTGGCCAAGTCGGTGAGCGAGGTACGAAATCCGCCCTCGAGAAAGGGGTCCTGACCGGCCTCCCGAAAGCGGATTCCCGCCGAGCCGAACAGGTTGAGGGTGGTCAGTGGAACCGGAATATCGCGCAGGGTGGCGGCAAAGCTGTAATCGGTGCGGTCGGTGTTCCAGGGCCGCTCGAGCGCCGCCTCCACGCCAAAGGTTCCCAGGAAAGGAACAGGCAAAAGCTGGATACCAGCGCGCACATCGTAATTTTGCAGCGTGAGGTCGCCACCCGCCCAGGCAAACGCAGCCTGAGCGCTGGGCAGACTCGAGAGGACCAGGGTTGAGGTCAACAGCACAATACGTTTCATGATGGGGACTCCTTAAAAGTTTTGAAAATCAGGGATTCCAACTCGAGTGCCAAACTCAATACCCTCGAGTCGTCACCAGACCTGCCAACGAGCTGCACCCCTGCCGAGAGTGTACCGATTTTGAGTGGTAGGCTCACCACCGGAACGCCGAGCAGGCTAAAGGGCGTGGTGAGGCGTAAAAACGCGGGTCTCAGCGCCGTGGAGCCGCCCGATAGCTCGAGAACTTCCTGCCCAATTCTAGGGGCCACCGCCGGAACGGTGGGCGCGAGAATAACATCGAAGCGTGTGAAAAAAGCCTCGAGCGTAGCTTTCAGGCTTTCGCGTTCTCTCATGGCCTGATGGTAATGGTTCTGAGGAATGCCCTGTCCGCGCCGGAGTAGCTCGAGGGTGGGCGCTCCGAAACCGGGGTTTTCCCCCTCGAGTGTGGCGCGGTGAACCTTTGCCGCCTCGTACTGCACGATGCTCGAGTAGGTTTCCATCACCTCGGGTCTATGCTCGCCCGGAAAGTCGAAGGGAAGCGCTCCAAGCGCCTGCGTGATGCGCGAGAAGGCGGCCCAGACCTCGGGCGTGGTCCAGTGAGGCACGTTCCAGAAGCCAATTTTGAGGCCCACGAGCGAGGATTTGGGGATGGGCCGCTCGAACAGCGCCTCATCCACCCGAATCAGGGTTTGCACGTCCCTGGCCAGCGTTCCGGCGTGGTCGCAGGTGGGGCTTAAGTGAAGCACGCCAACACTCGAGTAGTGGCCGTGGGTCGGCTTATAGCCCGCCACCCCGCACAGCGCCGCCGGGGTGCGGATAGAACCCCCGGTGTCGGTACCGAGCGCAAAATCGCACTCGCCCAGCGCCACCGAAATCGCCGCCCCGCTCGAGGAGCCACCCGAAATTCTCGAGGGGTCCAGCGGATTTTTGGCCTGCCCCGTAATCGGGTTCCAGCCCAGAATACCGAAGGCGATTTCGTGCAGATGGGTTTTACCCAGGCAACTCGCGCCGCGCTCGAGCAGGGTTTTCACCAGTTCTGATGGCTCGACCGGAGGAAGCGGAGCGCGGGAACTAGCGGTCAGGGGCCAGCCCTTGACCTCGAACAAATCTTTGACTGAAAAGCTCAGATTCTCGAGCGGACCTCCTGGACGGCCCTCGAGCGGCTTGTCAGGGATGTAAGCCCACGCGCCTAACTCGCGCCCTCGAGCGTAAAAATCCACACTCACCGCCGCTGCACGCTGCCTTGCGTCAGCAACCCAAACCCAAAAGCCTGTTCACCAAATCCGGGCGCGGAGATGGTCGGCGTGCCACTGAGCGAAAAGCCCAGCGCCCCACTGAGCAGCGCCCCCGGAATTTTGAGCGGGTCCAGGCGAAAAGTCAGGTAGCTGATACCACTGGCTTTGGCGGCCACCACGCTGTCCAGACTGGCCCCGGCCACGGTCTGACCACCGATTTTGAGTTCGAGCGGGGCGCGCAAGCGGAAGCCCAATACATTGGGATTTTGCACCTCGAGTCCTATTTCAACCGTCAGCCCGTCAAAGCCCACCGTGAAGCGGGCCAGGTCGGGGCGAAAGCGGAAGTTGGGCGCGGCCAAGAGCGGCATATTCTCGAGCCGACCCTGCAAAACCGTGTACGGACCGAGCGTGGGCTTGCCGAGCACGCCCGCATCGAGCGTGACCGTACCATCGAGACGGTAGGTAACGCTGCCACCGCGCACCACTTTGATGAGCTTGGACAGCGTGGCCTCGTTGAGCGGCAGGTTGATTTCGGTTTTTAAGCTGCTCGAGCCAGACGGGGCCACCGCAAATCCCGGCAGGTCCACGCCCACGGTCTCCACCCCGTCGAGGAAGAACTTGCCCTGCACCCGGTTGAGGCTCAGGCCGTAAGGGTTGGGATTGGTGATTCGCAGCTTGAGGCCCAGCGTAGCCCCGGCTTCGACCCCTAGCCCTGGCGGGTTCAGGCGCTCGAGAACTGTTTCCTCGACCTCAATGCGCGGGGTTTGCACCAGTTGATTAACCCGTGGAAAGCAGGCGGTGAGGCCCAGCGTCAGGGGCAGGGTGACGGCGGCGAGGGCCACCGCTCGAGGGACAACCATTTCCCACGCAGTTTTGTTCATGGGGTCAGTGTATCGCTCGAGCCGCTGGCAGTCGGACGCAAAAATGTTACTCAGGTCAAGGCGGTCTTAATCGCTTTCACAGGCGGAGGGGTCAGGTTGAGCGCTTAAGCTGAACTCGAGCAGGGAAGCGATGTTTGCGGAATCTCAAGATGAAGCGCTTCGCGCTTTGCAAACGTCAAACGCGGACAGGCCCGGAAGGCGGACAGGCCCGATAGGTGCTGCTTTGTCCAAGACAGTGCCGCTCTGTCCAAGACGTCGAACGCCCCATGCGTCCCAGACGTTCGACGTTTGACGTTTGCAACCTCGCAAGAGGTTAAAAATCTCAACATACTTGTTCCGACGCGAGTCGTAATCAGGAGTCAATATGAAAAAATGGATTGCCCTTTCACTCTTTTCCCTCGGTCTTTCGCAAGCCGCCACCCTCGAGCTGTCCGGCAGTTTTGGCGTCGGCAACACTCCCACAGGCGCGACCCTCCTCTTCGGCGCAAAGGTTTCCGGCCTCACCTGGATTCCTCAGCACCAACTCGAGCTGGGGGTCACGACTCACACGCTCGAGGCCACCCTATCGCGCAGTCTGAGTGGTGGACCGCTGGGATTCGGGCAGGCCGATGTGGGCGCAACGCTGGGCTTGGGTGGGGGTTTCCTGCTCAAATCCGGTCTCAGCGGCACGCTCGGCCCTATCGCTCTGAACGCTAAGCTCGAGGGTTGGACGGTCTCGAGAGCGTATCTGGACCCGTTTAGCACCCTGGCGCTGGACCCCGAAAGCACAAGGGGTGCGGACTACAAAGCCGAACTGGGCGGCAAATATCGGCTCGAGCGCAACACCTTCCTCACCGCACTTGCCAAACTGGGCGCGGACTCGAGGCTCGAGGCGGGCGTTCAGCGTCAGACCACCGGCCTCGAGCTGAGGGCCGGAGGCGTCATCGGCGGGGCCAGCAAGGGCGATTTGTTCGCCGTGACCGGAGGAATCAGCACCCGAAACAGCGAGACCTTCACGCTGGGCTTTGATGGACTATTGGGCCTCAACGGGAACGAGGCCGCCTACGGCGTGCGCGGCAGTGCCACCCTGTACGGGGTTTTACCGCTCTCGAGCGACCTGAACGTCTACGCCGCCTTCGAGCCGTGGCGCAGAGACTCGGAGAGCGTGCGCTACGGGTTGACCACCAGCACCTCACTACCCGCCGGAAACCTGACCCTCGAGCTGGCGGGCAGCGCGAACGTAACCTTGCTGCGGGCCAGGTTTGCGCTCGAGCTGGGCGGTGAGTGAAAGGTTGATTCCACTTTGAAACGGCTGATTTTACGAGCAGCAAACGTCATAGTAGAAGCAAACATCAAACGTCGAACGTCTGGGACGCATGGGGCGTTCGACGTTTGCTTTCGTAGTCTACGCCAGGGTCCTGGCGAGTCGATGCCCTTCACCCAACCCTCTCCTTCGTCAGCCAACCCGACCCCTTCTCACTGCGAAAGCGCGAAAATGGACTCATGAGACCACTCATTCAAACCGCAACCCTGGTCGGCCTTTCTCTGATTCTCTCGAGCACGCTGGCCCAAACGCCCACACTCAGCGCCGACGACATCGCTGGAAAAGTGGAAGCAGCGCAGAAAAATCTTAAAGATTTCAGCGTCCACATCAACGGCTCGGCGGCGCTCGAGGGCGGCAATCAGAAGATTGACCTGGAAGTTTCGAGCATTCCTCTCTCGAGCCTGACCCGCATCGTGTTCAACGCCCCTGACGCGCTGGCCGACAACATCCTGATTCTGGACAAAACTACGGTGTCCAACTACCTCTACCTCACCAATCAGGTCACGGTGGCCCCGGCAGCCAAGAGCAAGGTGGACGGCTTTTCGTTTGATTTCACCCGCCTGACCGACGCCACGGTGAGCCTGTCCAGAACCGATTTCAAGCTCAAGTTGCTCGAGACCCAGAACCTGGCCGGAGGCAAAGCCTACCTGCTCGAGGCCATTCCCCGCCAGGATTTAGGCGTATCCAAGACCCGCATTCTGGTGGGAGAAAACGGCTGGAAGGTGCTCAAACTGCAAGCGCTCGACCCGCAGGGCAAGGTGGTCACGGACCTCAACTTCTCGAGCTGGAAGTTCAATTCGGGCCTCAAAAGTGCGGATTTGAAAAAGCTTCCTCGAGACGCACAGGTGATTAAACGGTAGGTTGGCTTAGCGGCGGAAAGCAGAAAATTCCTTTTGTAGGGGCGAGTGGCGGCGAGGCCCCACGGGGTGCTGTTTTCGCCAAGACAGCAGCTCGCCCGGAACCGCCGTAGCAAAAGCTTCTTGAAGTAAAGCCGTGCTGAATGTAGCTCGAGCGGCAACGGGCGAGCTGCGGACAGGCCCGGTAGGCGAGCAGGCCCGCTAGGTGCCGTTCTGCTCAAGACAGTGCCGCTCTGTCCAAGACGCCACTCGCCCCTACAGCAAAGATCAAGAAAATCCTCGCACAGGGCGAGGATTTCAACTTTCTTTGCTTGTAATGACTGGAAGGCTCGAGCGTTCAAAAGCCTTCTGCCCTCTGCGGAACAACCGAGTCCTTAACCCATCACCCGGCGCGCACCCACGAAGCGGGGCGACCAGTACGAGGTGTTCATGCTCTCCACCATCACTCGCCCGTGATACGAGTTGGCATTGGCCATCATGCCGCCGCCCAGATAAACGCCCACATGCGACACGCCGCCGCCCAGGGTGTTGAAAAATACCAAGTCACCCTCACGCAGGCTCGAGCGGGTCACGTAACGGCCCGTGTTGTACTGCCCTCTAGCGGTGCGCGGCAGGCTGATGCCCAGGTCGCGGAACACGCTCGAGGTGAAGCCGGAGCAGTCGAGTCCGTAGCGCCCGGTGCCGCCGTGTGCGTAGCGAATGCCCACGTAGCGGGTCGAGACGGCGCGAACCCGTCCGTAGCTGTTACTACGGGCGGTGGTGCGGCTCAGGGCGCTGACCTGCGGAGCCGCCACCTTGACCACAGGAGCTTTGACCGTCTGAGCTTGAGCCGGAGCGCTGACTTGAACGTTGTTTTGGGCCAGCAGGTTCCCGAGAAGTTTGAGGTTCTGACCGACCTCGAGCGTGGCGTTGGCCGCAAGGTTGTTGAGCGCCGCGAACTGATACAGGTTCAGTCCACGCGCTTTGGCCACCCCGTACAGGGTATCCCCAACTTTGACGGTATAGCTCGAGCCGCCCCCGGTGCTGCTGGGGGCGGCTTTGTTCTGCATTGGCGTTGCGAGATTGAGGGTCTGACCGACATTGAGGGTTATGTTAGCGGGGAAATAATTGAGTTTGGCAAGCTGGGCCGCGCTGACCGAGTGAGCACGGGCCACGCTGTAAAGCGTATCCCCTGCTTTGACCGTGTACGACTGGGCGAGTGCGCCCGCGCCGAAGGTAAAGGCGAGGAGGAGGCTGAGCGAGTTTTTCAACATGACTTGGGCAGTTTACCAACTGAAACTCGAATCTGCCTTAACACTTGCAAAATTGGATGAAAAACTCCGTCTGGCTCGACCTATTTACAAGCTGATTTTTAGCTGAGGAAAGGTGTGAATTTCATTGTTTTGAAGGCACAGTTCATGCTGAGTTCATAAAACCCGCTTCAAAACCAAATAATGAGTCATGTGGCTCTAGTGAAGGCACTCTCAAGCTTTATGCTGCTCTCAACTGTGCGTCAGCTTGCCAACCTCAGAGGTAGCTCGAGCGATATACTAACCCTCAATCTTTTGCGTTTCAGACGTGCTCGAGGACTTTCGAGCGCGCCCTCGTTCCAGGCGGGGGCAGGTGGGGAGACCGTCTCCCCGGATTCATCACTTTATTCTCGAGGATAGGTCGGGGAGGACTCATGAAAGGACAGCCGCGTGACGCTGGAGCAAGCAAGGTCGGAATGGGGATTGCGCCAGATGTGTTGCTGGACGGCCTCAAACGCTACCGACGCATCGCCAAGCAGGACTTGCTAGCGACCGCGCTCAGCGCTCACCCGGAAGCAGCCCAGATTCACGCCGAGGCGCGGCGCGAACTGTACGCCGAACTGGCGGCGCTGGCCCAGACCGAGTTCAGTGACGCGGTGGTGGCCTACGCACTCGAGCAGTATCAGGCCCTCCCTTTCGTGTCCGGTTGCGTTCCCCTTGAGCACCCACGCATTCAGGGCCGTGAACAGGCACTCGAGAACTTTTTTGTCATGGTAGCTCTCAAGCCAAAAGTGCGCCGCGAAGCCCGCAGCAAACGCAGAAGGCTTGAGCCACGCGGACAGGCGTAAGGGTAGATTTCAGACTTCAAAAGATAGCGCTATTTTGCGGGATAGCTCCCTGAAATTCCACGTTCCACTGCTAAAATAAGTTTATGGATTCAAGCGTCACTTTGAGCGCGCTCGAGGAGCAGAGCCAGACCTGCACCGCGTGCAGATTATGCGAAACCCGTAAAACGGTGGTGTTCGGAGAAGGCAATCTCGAGCCAAAAATCATAATTGTGGGCGAGGGGCCGGGTGCGGACGAGGACGCCACCGGAAGGCCCTTTGTAGGCAAATCCGGGCAACTGCTCGACAAGATTCTGGGTGCGGTGGGACTCGCTCGAGCGGACATCTACATCGGCAACATGGTCAAGTGTCGGCCTCCGGCCAACCGCGCGCCCGAGCCAGACGAGGTGTTGGCCTGCAACCGCTGGCTCGAGCCGCAACTGGCGCTCCTCAAGCCGCAGGTCATCCTCACGCTGGGCAACACCCCAACTCGCTATCTGCTGGGCCTCCAGGCCGGAATTACCCGCACAAGGGGAACCTGGCACCGCAAAACCTTCGCCTGGGGAAGCCCGCTGGTGATGCCGATGTTTCACCCGGCTTACCTGCTTCGCAACGATACCAAGGCGGTGGGTGGCCCCAAAAGCCTCACCTGGCGCGACATTAAGGAGGTGGTGGCGGTGCTCGAGGGTAAAGAGCCAGAGGGATTGGCCCCGGCTCAGGACGAGCTAAAACTTTTTTGAGCAAGAAAAAAGCCAAACCCTGAAGGTCTGGCTTTTTCGCACGCTCGAGCGTCAAGGTTTATTAGGAACAGGGGGAACCACTGGAATTTGCGGGCCACTCTTAATCAGCGCCTCGAGCGTGGTGGTGTACAGGCTATCGCCGTTGGAGAATTTGACCTCGAGCGCGTCGCCCACAGTACCGTTCTTGTTGGTGTCCTCGAGCGGGCCGTAAGCGCTGAGCAGCACGATGCTGTTAAGCTGAGCGCTGCCACTCACAAAACCGCCCACTTTAGAGGCGTCATAAACCGTCGGCACGCCACTTTCTACGGTGACACCTACAAGGTTCACCACGTCGAGTTTACTCTCGAGTTTGTCGGCTCCAGCAGCAAAGCTCGAGGATGTGCTGTATCTCGAGGGGGTGATTTTGAGTCCGCACCCGGCGCTCTGCTCGAGACTGCCCGAGAGTTTACCGCTCGAGTCCAGGGCCACGGTCTGCCCACCCGAAGTGAGGTTGACTTTGACCGAACCGCTGATTTCGGCGCTCGAGCGGGCATATTTGACCATCACGCTCAAGCCGCTCGGAGCGGTCAGGCTGAGGTCCAGGCTTACGGGTCCCAGTTTGCTCAGGCAGGTTCCGTACTCCAGGTTGGCGCTCAGCTCGAGAATAGTTTTAGCATTCTCGCTGAGCGTGGTCTTGAAGGCCGTGGGAAGCTCCTGGGTCACTTTAAGCGCGCCCAGCTCGAGCGAAACACTCTGGGTGGCTTTACCGCCAACCTTCCAGTTGGTCTCGAGGATAAATTCATTACCGCCGTCTTTGGCGATGAACTTCACCCCGTCCGTCGGGGTCTCAGCTACCTTCTCGAACTCCGCGCAACCCGCTTTGCCGCCTACTTTGGGTCGGTAGGTTCCGGTGGGCAGGGGATTGGGACCGCTCGAGGCCGCCAGGGCACTGATGCGGCTCAGCAGGGTCCGGGCCTCGCTCGAGAGGGCCTGTGCTGCACTCGACTGGCCCGTGAGCGACTGACCACTGTGCCCTGCTTTGGCCTGCGCTCTGGCCAGCTCGAGCACCGCTTTGGGCGAAATGGGTATGGGCATGGGAGCCAGACTGCAACTGCTGACGAACCGCCCCATATCCAGCCACTCGGTTGATTTACTGAAGCTGTCGAAGGTAGCCACCGTGGTTGCGGACATGCGCCCGAACGCCTTGTTGACCTCGTTGGGCGTGGGGGCCGGACCGGGACCAGGCGAGGCGGGCACTCCGGGAATGGGCAGCATCACGCTCACATCAGCACCGCCAGGAACTCCCGTTTTAGGCGTCCCCATGGTGGGTGAGGCGGGTTTCTCGAGCGGGGGTTTAGCAGGAGGAGGTTGCACCGGGGGGACAACTGGAGCGGGGGAACAAGCGGCGAAGGCTGCGGCAGCGAGCAAAGATAGCGAGAGGGTACGAATACGCATAGGTTCTCCAATCTAGAGGGTAACTCGAGGATGACGTACAGGAGGGCTAATTCCTAGAAACCCACTGTTTCTAAGCTTTATTTTAAGTGCCTCTCATGGACCCTCGGTGAGCTTTAGGCCAAGAGGGTAGGTTCGAGGGTAGTAAACCGCTCGAGGCCGTCCTGAACACTGAACGGGGAAGTTCTCGAGCGAATAAATTCACCCGAAGCAACCTTAACCCGAGCGCTCGAGGGCCGTACAGTGCCAGAAGTCATGGTTTAAAGCACTTTGCGGAAGTATTGAGCCAGGGGCGAAATACTTCCCGACCAACGGGAGTAGCAACAGGAAGGCATTTTTCACGAAAATGGAGCGACTGAAGTGAAACGGAAGTGGCGCAATGGTAGTGAAAAATGCTTTAGAACTCGAGCAAAGAAACGCCCGGTCCACTGCTCGAGCGCGTGCCCATCAGCCGGACACCGTACAGGCCCTCGGTTTTGAACTCCTCGAGCGCGCCCAACTCGAGCCACTTTTTGGGAAACAGGCCGTGCAGCTCGTACACGGCGGCGTCGTAGGTGCTCTTGGCGCAGGCCCGCAGCAGCCCCCTTGCCACCTCGAGATTATCCCGGCGCACCCACAGCCTCGAGATTAGCACCGTGGGGCGGTCTCCTTGCCACACCGACTGCGCGAATATCGCACCGTGCAATCCGTGCAATTCGTCACCGTCCTCGGCCACAAAGGAGTGTTCGCTGCGTTCATAAAATTTGAGCGCGGGCAGCGAGGTGCGAATGCGGCCCTGCTTTTCACGCTCCTCAAGCGCATCGAAATTCGGGTGCTCGAGCTGCAACTGCTCGAGGTCCAGGGCTTGTAAGGCTTCAAAATCGGGTTCAAAGAAAGGGCGATACATCATAGGAGGTCAGTCTATAACCTTTGGCATAGACGGGGTTTCAAAGCATTCCACATTTCCATATTCATTGCACGACTAGAACCTAATAAGGCAGTGGAAACGCTTAGAACTCCATCAGCGCGCTTACCCTCGAGCGAGCAAAGCTGCCTGCACCCGGTCTCGAACCTGTAATTTATCGTAGATGTTGAGCAGGTAATTACGCACGGTTTTAGGGGCCAGCTCGAGCTTTTTAGCAATCTCGAGGTTACTCAATCCATCACCCAAACCCTGTAAAATCTCTTGTTCACGCGGAGTCAATTCAGAGCGCAATCGCAGGTCACGGTTGAGTTCTTCGGGATAAGGTTGCAGGAAAAAGCCCAACATGCGCTCTGCCACCCCTGGCGAAAAAATAGCCTCGCCCCTGGCTACCGAAAAAATCGCCCGCTCGAGGTCGGCACGGGTAGAGTCTTTGAGCACGTATCCTTTGGCCCCCGCTTTGAGGGCTGAAAAAATGGTGCTGTCGTCCTCATGCATCGTCACCATCAGTACCCTCACCTGGGGGCTTTGGGCCACAATTTCACGAGTTGCCGTGATGCCATCCATACCGGGATCCGCACATCCATCAGGACCACATCCGGTTGCAACTCGAGCACCCGCTCTATCGCCTCGAAGCCATCGGCAGCCTCCCCGACAACTTTAACCCCGCTCACCCGCTCGAGCATGGCCATGACCCCTTCACGGTAAAAAGGGTGGTCATCCACCACAAATAATTCGACAAATTCTTCCATAAGTCCCTCTTTTTAACGTCATATAGGTCAAGGTCGTAGAGGATGAAGTGGAATAGACACTCTCACCACGGTTCCTCGAGCCTCGTGTTCCATGCTGTTCGAGTTTTGAGGGTCGAAAACACTTGGCTGGGAGGGGTCGGTTCTCGAAAAGATGAGCAACTTCCCACCCAATTCTTCGGCCCGCTCTCGCATAGAACGAATCCCAATACCCAACTTTCCGAGCGCAAAACCTTTGCCATCATCTTCGATAGAAAGCTCAATCAAATGAGCTGTCACATTGAGTTGCACCCATACCTTATTTGCTCGAGCGTGTTTTTGCACGTTACCCAATGCCTCGGTAGCGATACGAAACAGGGCTACTTCAGTAGCTGCCGAAATGGGTAGATATTCTGAAAGCTCAAGCTGAACCAACTGTGGCAAACGGCTCACATATTCTTGCAGAGCGCCGAGTAGTCCTAATTCATCCAGGGCAGGAGGGCGTAAACCATAAATGATTTGACGAAGCTCCCGTACAGATTCAAACAAACCCTTCTGAACGTTCTCGAGACGTTCCCGCTTGGCCTCCTCCTCTTCATTCGGGTCCAAAACCACATCTATGTGTCGGGCCAGACCCACCAACGAAGGGGCAATCCCATCGTGCAAATCGTTGCGTAGCCGCTTGAGTTCCGCCTCAAAGGTTTCGACCCGCTGCTCTCTCGAGCGCTGCAACTCGAGCCGCAACTTTAGAGACTGCATCACTCGCCCGGTATGACGAGAGACTTCTCTGAGCAGGTCCAGTTCTTCTTGAGAAAACTGCTCACGCAAGGAAACAACCCAGAGCACACCTACCGTTTCTCCATCGGATACAAGCGAGAATTGGCGTTTCCCTGCCCAGGCATCTCCAGCGTTTTCAGTTCCCCAGCGATAGACCGCTTGCCGCTGGCCTTGAAATTGTAAATCCATTCCTCCAGCAACCAACTTAAAAGTTTCCTCTAGAGTCCTACCAATTTCGGCCAGAGCATCTTCAGGGTGTCCAGATAGTTCGAGCCGTCCAGACAAGCTCAAGAGTACCCCGTAAGGGTCGGTGCGTTCACCGTGCAGGACGCGATCCACCCAACGGCGGATGAGTTTAGCTAAAGGTTGCAGTAAAAGTGCCAGAGAAGCCGCAGAAACCACAATCACTAGGCTCGAGCCGTAAGGAACGGCAAAGCTTCCCAGCAGTCGGACCAGCAAAACGTAAACACCCACCAAAATGGCAGCCAGCGTGAGATGGGTCAGGGTATGTTCCACCACTACCTCACCCCCAAACAGGCCGTAACGGTAGTGAGCCACACCGATACAAAGAGGTAACACCAACAAAATGAGGTTGAGTGCAAAAGGTCGTACCAGCTCGAGGTTTAGGGTCCCGGCCAGCTCAGGAGCTAGCTCAGGAGGCAGAGCACGCACCGAAAAATTGAGCAATAAACCTATAAACAACGTCAATGTTCCGCACAAGAACCACACCGTTTGCTTTCGAGCCTCACGTTGATTTGCCTGGTTTTCCTGGCGCAGGCGTCCCAGCAGAGCTGCAAAAGCAACCACGAAAGGGGCGAAGTCAAAGAGCAGTGACAGCAGAGGAGTACGTCCTCAAGCCTCGAAATACACCACATTGAAGGGCAGCGCTGGAAACAGCAAGCTCGAGAGACAGAAAAGCAACCATCCATGACCCAGAGCGATTAATCCTCTCGAGCGAAAGCGGTTATCGGGAAACAGCAACAACAGGTAAAGCAGAAAAGCGGTGTTGAGGGCGCTGAATATGGGATGCACATGGACTATCCAGGCTAGGTCTAAAGCGGGAGACAAGTCCACAATGGTGATGGCCGTAGTAAAAAAAGTGAGAGCAGTTAACGCGGCAAAGGGGTATTGAGCTTTGTACCAAGCGAGCTCAACACCAAAGGTGCAATAAACCAATGCCACCACAGCGCTCGAGCCAACCCATAAACCTAGAAAAAGCTCATTGTCCCGGAAAAGGGCAGCGGTGTTCCCACTCGAGAGCAACGCCACCCGAAAGCCCAGACCCGCCAGATTGGTCAGCACTGCGTAACAGGCGACGCAGGCCAGCAAAACCTGTACAGCCCTGAGCACCCCTCCCTCGAGCTGCTCAGGAAAACGATGGAGCAGGCGCAAAGTGGGCGCTCGAGGGGAGCTTACGGACACGGGGTCATCGAACATGGTTGACCAGAGTATGGCACCTTCCGGTTAAAGTTTGAGTCCCCAGCGCAGGCCCACAGTCAGGCCATCCAGGCCGATAGTGCCGTATCCCTCGACGGATTGGGTGCGGCCCGAGCCGGGGTCGGCAAAGCGGTAGCCTGCCCAGAGCGTTCCTTTGAACGGCAGAAGCAGGCCCACAAAAGCTTCCGCTTCTCCCTGACGTATCAATGTGGCACTGAGGCCCGCCCCCAGTCCTACTCCGATGTATGGCGTGTCAGTCCCAGGAGACAGACGAAGTTGTGGCCCCCCATAAATCAGAAAATTAGCGTCGCTGGCGGGTAAGGGTTGAAAGCTACTGGCCAAGCGCCAATCGAACTGGCTGGAGAACAGGGTGATGTCCAACGCGGCGTGCGCCCCCACTCGAGCGCCCAGGCTGGCGTTTTGGTCGTTTAATGGGGAGGTATTGAACAGGTTGCCGTCCAGCGCAGCGGTGAATTCGGACGCTTGAGCGGGTGCGGTGAGCACTAGGGTGACAAGGGTGAGTATGGAAAACAAGGTTTTACGGTACAGCATGAATATCTCCTGGTGCTCGAGCTACAGGGCTATTTAAGCGGCTTGTAGAACTGAAGTTCGCGGCCCCAGAGAATAATCTGGTTAGACGCGGCGTCGTACTGAGGCGTACCTGTTTCGCCCTGAGTATCACTGTTCTTTTCGGATATTGCCAAGATTTTTCCCGTATCAAAATCTAGTGCCCACATATATTGATTGGCTGCGTAGAGCACGTTGTTGACCAAAAGAGGCTTGTTTGCAAAAGTAAATTGGTTAGGCGAATCAAAATTCCAGCGCATTTTGCCGGTCTCTGTGTCCCACGCAGAGAAACAACCATCTCCAAAAGGCATAGCTAACAAAGTACTTCCATAAAGAATTAGATTGCTGGGTAAAGGGGAATTACCTTTAGGACATATATATCCAGGAGTCTCCCAGACCAATTGATTTTGGCTCAATATGGATTGCAGGGAGGTGGGGTGAGCAAAGCTTGTAGTAGGGAGGCGAGGAGTGCTTTGCCACGTTTTTTAGCGTTGTGAACGAACTGGAAGAAGCCCAGATACAGCGGCAGGTGCGTT
>Ga0209100_1000686_pt1 | contig 27373 bp, 24 predicted proteins | sample lystaG_FD_185480 | JGI IMG/M metagenome (GOLD analysis project Ga0209100, IMG submission 185480) | Glacier valley bacterial and archeal communities from Borup Fiord, Nunavut, Canada, to study Microbial Dark Matter (Phase II) -... | ecosystem: Environmental > Aquatic > Freshwater > Ice > Glacier ... | reverse complement strand
TTTCGAACACCCCGGTCTTCAACAGGGTCGGGCCCGCAACGCTCGCCCTCTTCCCGTTCATCATCATGTTCCCGATCACGAGCATCTCCACCCTGCGCGAGCGTCGATCCGGCACCCTCGAAAAACTGCCCACCCTGCCGATCTCGAAACTCGACTACATTCTCGGCTACACCCTCGCCTTCGGCTTTCTCGCGATCCTGCAGGCAGCGATCGCCGTGGCGTTTGCGGTCTGGGTGTGCGGACTCACCATCACGGGTTCAATCGGGCTGCTTCTCCTGGTCGCTCTCGCCGATGCCGTCCTCGGCACGACGCTTGGACTGTCGGCGAGCGCCTTCGCGCGGACGGAATTCCAGGTGGTGCAGTTTATGCCGGCGCTGATTTTCCCCCAGGTGCTGCTCGGCTCGATCACGCTGAGGCGTCGCAGGTCCTAGTCGCGCGGCCATAATGTCCGCGAGGCGCGCCCCGCTCGGCATCGGCCCGTTGCCGGTCAGCGCCAGCCGGGCAGCCAGTAGTGGAGTCGGGCGAAGATCTCCGGCACCTGCATGCCGGTCCAGACCGGATAGAAGAAGGCGCTGAGCAGCACTACGAAGACCAGGAACACCGCCACCACTCCGATCCCACGGGTTCGGCGGTAGCTAGAGTCGTCCCGTCGGCCGAGGATCAGTCCGATTACGAAGACGAGACCGAGGATCATGTAGGGCTCGAACACGATCGCGTAGAACTGGAAGATGGTGCGGTTGGAATAGAGGAGCCACGGCAGGTAGCCGGCGACAATTCCCATGAGGATGAGCCCGACTCGCCACTCCCGATAGCGCACGAGACGGTAGACGAGGTAGAACAATGCGGCGGTCGCGGCCCACCACAGGATCGGATTAGCGATGGACGTGACGTATTCCGCGCAACTCGAGAAGCTGCATCCGCCCTGTCCGGTGGTTTGGCCGACGTAGTAGAAGGCCGTGGGGCGCAGTAGGAAGAGCCAGCTGAAGGGGTTCGCCGAGTAGGGGTGGGCGCTGTGTTCACCGACATTGAAGTCGTACACGCTGGATTGGTAGTGGAGGAAACTCTGCACCGAGCGCGGCACCCGGGAGAAGAGCCCGGTGGCGGCATTGCCGGGCACTTCCGCCCAGTTGCGGAAATAGCCGTCTTTGGTGACGAACCACCCGATCCAGCTGGCGAGATAGGTGGCGAGCGCGACAGGGATGGTGAGCAGGAAGGTGACCGGACCCTGCTTGAAGATCGTGCCGCTGATGAAGAAGGGGATCCCCGCCGCGCGCCTGGCCACGGCATCCACGACCAGGGAGTAGATGGCGAAGGCGGCAAGGAAGTAGAGCCCGTTCCACTTGACGGCGGTGGCCGCTCCGAACAGGATGCCCGCGGTGAGAAGCCAGGGCCGCCACCAGATCGCCGGTCCCCAGTCGATTCCGCGGCCGGCATCCGCTCGACGTGCGAGCCAGAGCGACAGGCGTGCCGTGCTCTGCGCACGGTCGAGAAGCACAGCCCCGAAACCGAGCAGGGTGAAAATCATCACGAAATTGTCGAGCAGTGCGGTTCGCGACATCACGATCGCGTGCCCGTCGATCGCGAACAGCCCGCCGGCGATGGTGGCGAGCAGCGTCGAGTTGAAGAGTGTGCGAGCGATGATCGCCAGCAGGAAGACGGCGAGCACGCCGACGATTGCGGTGCTGATGCGCCAGCCGACCGTGTCTTGGGCGCCGAAGACCCGCAGGCCGAGAGAGATCATCCATTTGCCGAGCGGCGGATGCGCGACATACGACCCGCTCGAGGTGAAGATGTTGACATTGCCGGCATTGAAGGCCCGGTCGGCGTTCTCGGGCCAGGAGGCCTCGTAGCCGAGGTGCAGAAGCGTCCAGGCATCCTTCACGTAGAAGGTTTCGTCGAAGACGAGCGAACGAGGGTCACCGAGACGCACGAGGCGAAGCACCGCGGCGAGCAGAGTCACTGCGATCGGGCCGCCCCAGTACCAGAGTCGCTGGGCGCCGGGACGAACGAGAAGCCGGCCCCACCAGGTATCGAGCCGTGTGCCGGTCGATTCGACCCGTTCCGGCGAACGCGCTGCCGCCGCCGGCGCACCGACTACGGCGTCGAAGTCGCCGTCGAGTCTGGTCACAGGTGCAATGCTAACGAGGCTTCGCTGCAAGGATGGACAGGTGATCATCCTCGCAGCGACTCCGATCGGCAACCTCGGCGACGCCTCACGCAGACTGGTAGAGGCGCTTGGCAACGCCGAAGTGATCGCCTCCGAGGACACACGCGTCACCATTCACCTGATGCGAGCCCTCGGCATCGAGAATCGCCCGAGGTTGATCGCGCTGCACGAGCACAACGAGGTGGAGAAGGCGGGTGAGATCGCCGAACTGGCTCGCGGCACGGATGTACTGGTGCTCACCGATGCCGGAATGCCGGCGATCAGCGACCCGGGATTCGCGATCGTGACCGCTGCCGCGGCCGCCGGCGTCACCGTCACCGCCCTCCCGGGTCCGTCAGCGGTAATCACCGCTCTCGCGCTGTCCGGTCTTCCCACTGATCGATTCACCTTCGAAGGGTTCCTGCCGCGCAAGGGGCGACTCAGCTCCCTGCGCCAGCTGGCACGGGAACCACGGACCATGGTGTTCTTCGAGTCGCCGAACCGCCTGGCCGATGCCCTCGGTGACATCGCGACGGCCTTTGGGCCCGACCGTCGAGTCGCCGTCTGCCGCGAACTGACCAAGCTCTACGAAGAGGTGCGCCGCGGCACCGCCGTCGAACTCGCGGAGTGGGCAGCCACAGGCGTGAGGGGTGAGATCTGCATCGTGGTCGAGGGCGGAATCCTGCAGGAGGTTGACCTCGGGTCCGGGATCGCCCGGGTGCAGTCGCTCGTCGCCGCCGGGTCGAAGCTCAAGGACGCGGCATCCGAGGTGGCGGATGCCACGGGCCTTGGCAAGCGGGATCTCTATGAGGGCGCACTCAAGGCGCGCTGAGCTTCACACCCTGTTCGTCATTCAGTACGAGTCCGTCTCAGTGGTGAGCCGGTGAGTCGGTGAGGCCGTGAGTCGGTGGGCGATTGAGGGGAAAACATGCCTCTCGTGCTGGATAGTGCGCCCTGGCGACCCGCTGGCAGATTCGTGCGCGTTTCTATTTTACGATTGAACCGTATCTATTCGGCCCGAGGGGAAACGGCCGCACTATCAATTCGTTACTTGTGTTGAATATCGTTGACGGGACTGTCGTCACCGCCCTTGTTGTTGCGAGCCTCGCCGTGCTGGTCTATCTGTTGTCGCATCGAATGCCGCCTCGGCGATCAGACGACGGCTTGCCGAGCAACCGGCTGTTGCGGCGTCGGTGGATGGTTGGCCTCAGTCTTTCGGCGCTCGGTGGCGCGATTGCGGCGATCGCGACCATTGTTATCTGTGAAGTGGTGCTCAACCTGTTTGGGACGCCGATTGAGCTCGATACGCACGCCTGGGTCGTCGTGTCATTCGCGGCTACCGGCGTCGCTGTTTTCAATATCTGGAAGGCGCGCTGGTGGCGCAAGGTAATCGCCAGCATTGCCGTACTGCTCTTCCTCAGCACCGCAACACTCGGCATCAACGCCAGCTATGGCCTCAACCCGACCATGGCGTCCCTGCTCAATATCGACATCGGGCATCCGCTCGCCGTTCTGAGTCACAAACCGACTGCGACTCCGACTCCGACGGGAACCAGCATCGCCCCACCTGCGCCGCCCAAGCCGCTATGGCAGACCTGGACCCCGCCGAGCGGGATGCCTGCCTCCGGACAGTATGGGACGGTCGTGATTCCGAGCACCGCCTCTGGCTTTGTGGCCAGACCCGCCTACCTGTACCTGCCACCGGCCGCTCTGGTTCCCAATCCTCCCGCGTTGCCCATCCTCATCATGATGATGGGGCAGCCGGGTGGCCCGGACTACAGCATCAAGTTTTTGCCAACCCTCAACTCGATGGCCGCGGCCAACAAGGGTCTCGGCGCAATCGTGTTGACCATTGACCAGATCGGCAGTCCCACCCAAAACCCGCTATGCATCGACTCGGTGCGAGGCAAGGTGCACAGCTACGTCATGACCGACGTGGTCAACTACGTGCGAAGCAACCTGCATGTGGCTTCCGGACGCCACAATTGGGCGATTGGCGGGTATTCGAACGGCGGGGAGTGTGCGTTGTCGTTCGGGGCTCAATATCCTGAGATCTTCGGCTCCATTCTCGATGTCTCGGGAGAGATCGGCCCCTCCCTTGGCTCACCGCAGGACACCCTGAAACTCGGATTCGGGGGCGATCAGAGCCGTTTCGACGCGGAACAGCCGCTCAACATCATGGCGCAGACCCGGTACTCAGACATGTTGGCGATCTTCACCAGCGGTTCGAACGATCACTATTACGGCCCCGAGGCGGATCGGGCAGAGGCCGCGGCGAAAGCCGCGGGGATGACCACCCGTCGGTTCATTGGACCGGGAGTCGGGCATCGCTCCGACGCGATCGTCTTCGGGGTGCCCGTCGGGCTTGCCGAGCTGTACCCGCGATGGGAGCTGTCAGCGCCGAAGGGGTAACGGGAGTGAATTCGCAGCCGCGCACCGCACTAGCGGTTCAGTCGCGGTGCAGTCATAAAACTCTGCTTGACTCGTAATTACTCGATTCCGAAAGTAAGGCGAACCATGATGCACAGAGTTCAGGCCGTCGTCGTTCGCGCGAAGAACGCGCCTCTCACCCTCGAGATGATTCTGGTACCCGATCCGGGACCGGGGGAGGCGCTCGTCGACATCCTCACCTGTGGCGTCTGCCATACCGATCTGCACTACCAACAAGGCGGCATCAGCGACAGTTATCCGTTCCTGCTCGGCCATGAGGCCACCGGAATCGTCGCGGCGATCGGCCCTGATGTCACCAACGTGGTGGTGGGGGATCGGGTCATCCTCAACTGGCGGGCCGTCTGCGGCGAGTGCCGGGCCTGTCGTCGAGGCGAGGCGCAGTACTGTTTCAACACCTTCAACGCCACCCAGAAGATGAAGCTCGAGGATGGCACGGAGCTCTCGCCCGCGCTCGGCATTGGCGCCTTCGCGGAAAAGACCCTCGTCGCGGCGGGGCAGTGCACGAAGGTTGACGAGGATGTCGACCCGGCGGCGGTCGGCCTGCTCGGCTGTGGAATCATGGCCGGGATCGGCGCCGCCATCAATACCGGCAATGTGGAACGGGGAGACTCGGTGGCGGTGATCGGCTGCGGCGGAGTGGGAATCGCGGCAATTCAGGGGGCGAAGCTCGCCGGTGCGACCACGATCATTGCCGTGGATATCGACCCACGCAAGGTCGAGCTGGCCCGCACTCTCGGCGCGACTCACGGGGTGAACTCCCGCGAGGAAGATCCGATCGAGGCTATCCGTGCTCTCACCGGAGGCAACGGAGCGGATGTCGTGATCGATGCCGTCGGACGCCCCGAGACCTATAAACAGGCCTTCTACGCGCGCGACCTGGCCGGAACGGTTGTACTCGTCGGGGTGCCGACCCCCGACATGATGATCGAGCTGCCGTTGCTCGATGTCTTCGGCCGCGGTGGAGCCCTCAAATCGTCGTGGTACGGCGACTGCCTTCCGTCCCGCGACTTCCCGATACTGGTGAGTCACTACAAGCAGGGCAACCTTGACCTCGACGCGTTCGTGACCGAGCGCATCGGTCTTGGCGACGTGGAGCAGGCGTTCGAGAAAATGCGCAGCGGCACGGTGCTCCGCTCGGTGGTGGTGCTCTGATGGGCGACTCCGCGAGCCGCTCTGGCGCGGGTCGCTTCCGCATCGAAAACCTCATTACGGCGGGCACATTCTCGCTTGACGGGGGCACCTGGGAGCTCGAGAACAACGTCTGGATCGTGGGTAACGACCGCGAGGTTCTGGTGATCGACCCCGCTCACAACGCCGCGCAGGTCGCGGACGCGGTAGCGGGGCGCACGGTCATCGCGGTGCTGCTCACTCACGGTCACAATGATCACATCAGTGCCTCCCGAGAATTCGCGAGTCTTGTCGGTGCGCCGCACATCTGGCTCAACCCGGCCGACCGGATGCTGTGGGATGCCGTGTTCCCGAACGTCGCTCCCGATGCGGAGCTCAACGACGGTGACGTGTTCGAGGTGGCGGGGGTCTCGCTGCGGGCGCTTCATACCCCGGGTCACTCGCCGGGCTCCATCTGCCTGTACCTCGAGAGTGAACTCACCCTGTTTTCGGGCGACACCCTGTTCAACGGGGGGCCGGGAGCCACCGGTCGCATCTTCAGCGACTTCCCGACGATCATCACCTCCATCACCGAGCGGCTGTTGTCACTGTCGCCCAAGGTGAGGGTGTTGACCGGACACGGAGACTCGACCACGATCGGCGCCGAGGCTCCCCATCTCGCGGAATGGATTGCGCGCGGGCACTGAGCGGACCTCGGCCACAGGCAGGTCGCCAATCCTGCGATATTTCATGCGCACAGCCTATGTCGTGCGCCAAAATACAACCGCGCGCGCAGGTTTTCTGCGTTGTTTGTTAAATCCATGTAAACCCCCCCAGTAGGGGTAGACGGGTGGGGTTACTGTCGCACCTGCGCCTGTTTCCGGCGCGATCATTCTTCACTGGGGAAGGTTTCATCACTTGGACAATCGCGCAGGCCGAAGAGTGTTCTCTCGCAGGACACTGGGCATCGTGGCTACGGCCACCACCGTCATCGCACTATCCCTCTCCGGCGTCTCGACAGCCTCTGCTGCTGGTCGCGACTCCTTTCCCAACTCGGTGCCCAAGTGGGCCACCGCAGCTAATGACGCCGGGGTCACCGCCGCCGACGCGACGATCGAAGGGGAAATCTACCTTCCGCTGCGCGATGAAGCGGGGGCTGCAGCCTTCGCTACCGCGGTATCCACTCCCGGCACCCGCGAATATCGCCATTTCCTGCCACCGCAGGCATGGATCGCGCGCTTCGCACCGACAAAGAAGGACTCGGACGCTGTTGTAGCCTCCCTCACTTCGAAGGGTCTGACCATCAGTGCAGTACCGGCCAGCCGCCAGTACGTGGTCTATCGCGGTACAGCGGCCCAGCTCGGGTCTCTCTTCGCCACAACACTGCACGACTACAACTACTCTGGACGCGTTCTCGCGGCACCGTCCAGCGCACCCTCGGTGCCCGCGGAACTCGCCGGTAAAATCTCGGGAGTCAGCATCGACCAGGCGAAGCTGCTCACTCACACAGACTCCACCAAGCAGGGTGACTTGCCTAAGAGCGGTGTGGATGCGCTCAGCCGTCAGGCTTCGACACCGTCGGCGATTACGGCCAAATGTTCCACCTACTCGGGGGAGCACACGGTGACCGCACCGGTCGCCTACGGCCAGACCACCTTCGATACCTTCGCCTGCGGCTACGTGCCGTCGCAACTGCGCTCTGCCTACGGGGTCGGCTCGGGTATGAACGGTGCTGGCCAGACTGTCGCAATCATCGATGCCTACGCCTCGCCTTCCATCCTGAACGACGTGAACACCTACTCGGCCGCACTCGGCGAGCCAGCCCTCACTGCCGCGAACTACTCGCAGATCGTGCCGACGCCGGCCCAGTTCGTGGACCAGGCGGCCTGCGCCTTCCCGAGCGGATGGCAGGGAGAGCAGACTCTGGACGTCGAAGCCGTGCACGGAATCGCGACCGGGGCGAACATCCTCTATGTCGGTGGCTTCAACTGCGGTGGCGGGTTGGATGTCGCACTCTCGAAGATCCTCGACGACAGGCTCGCGAATATCGTGAGCAACAGCTATGGCAACACCGGGGAGGCCATCTCGCCTGACTCGCTGAAGGGTGCGCAAAACCTGCACATCCAAGCGGCAGGTGAGGGAATCGGGCTTTACTTCTCCAGTGGAGACAGCGGTGACGAGGTTGCAAACCTCGGCTACGCGTCGCCAGACTTTCCGGCATCCTCGCCGTACGTCACGTCGGTGGGAGGCACGAGCCTCGGCATCACCCAGGCCGGCACGATTGCCTATGAGACCGGATGGGGCACCGCGGGCGACAAGATCAACCCGGCCGGAACGGCATACCTCTCGCCAGTGCCCGGGGCCTTCTTCTTCGGTGCGGGCGGTGGTACCAGTGCAGTATTCCCTGCGCCGGCCTACCAGCGCGGCGTCGTTCCGACCTCGCTTTCGCAGGGCTTCCGCGTCTCGCCGGATATCGCGGCGCTCGCGGATCCGTATACCGGATTCTCCATCGGCATCCGTCCGATCATCGATGACACGACTCTCGCGGTGGGGGCCTTCCAGCGCGAAACCTACGGTGGTACCTCGCTCGCTTCGCCGCTGGCTGCCGCGCAGATCGCGATCGTGCAGCAGAAGAGCGGCGTCTCGATCGGATTCGCGAACCCGACGCTGTACGGGATCGACCGTATGCAGCCGTCGGCGTTCCGAGACGTGGTGCCGCAGAGCCCCACCAGGGCACTCGTGTACACGAGCGCGACGAGTGGCAACAGCTACCTGATCAGTCTCGACCAGGACAGCTCGCTGAAGACCGCGAAAGGATATGACACGGTGACCGGCATGGGTGGCGTGACCTTCGGGTTGCTGTCGCAACTGGCGGACGCGCGGCACTAGCCGCTGTGTGACAGGAACAGCCCCGGCGAGTGATCGCCGGGGCTGTTCCTGTTGAGCCAAGTCGCGGGAGACCTGATCGCGCCAGACCACCGCGATGCGGCGTAACGCGGACCCTGTTGCGGCCTGCGCCGTTTAGGATGATCGAATGCCCGCCCGAGACTCTTTTTACATCGCAACCCCCATCTTCTACGTGAACGATGTGCCGCACATCGGTCACGCGTACACCGAGGTCGCCGCGGACGTGCTGGCCCGCTGGCACCGCCAGGCCGGCGACGATACCTGGCTGCTCACCGGCACCGATGAGCACGGCCAGAAGATCCTGCGGACCGCCGTGGCGAATGACACGACTCCGAAGGAATGGGCCGACACGCTGGTCACCGACGCCTGGCTGCCGCTTCTGAAGACGATCAACATCGCCAATGACGACTTCATCCGCACCACTGACGAGCGCCACGAGAAGGCGGTCACGATCTTCCTGCAGAAGCTCTACGACGACGGCTTCATCTACTCTGGCGAATATGAGGGCTACTACTGCGTCGGCTGTGAGGAGTACAAGCAGCTGGATGACCTCATGGAGACGGCGGATGGCGACTTCGCCGGCCAGCTGGTCTGCAAGATCCACGGGCGTCCGGTAGAGATCCTCAAGGAGAAGAACTACTTCTTCCGCATGAGCGATTTCCAGCAGAAACTGCTCGACCTCTACGAGTCGCAGCCCGACTTCATCCAGCCGGAGAGCGTGCGTAACGAGATCATCTCGTTCGTGAAGCAGGGGCTCGACGACCTGTCCATCTCCCGTTCGAGCTTCGACTGGGGCATCCAGATCCCCTGGGATCACAGCCACGTGGTCTATGTCTGGTTCGACGCGCTGCTCAACTACATCTCCGCGATCGGCTATGGAACCGACACGGAGAACTTCGAACGGCGATGGCCGGCTGTGCAGCTCGTGGGTAAAGACATCGCCCGCTTCCACGCCGTGATCTGGCCGGCGATGCTCATGGCCGCGGGGCTCCCGGTGCCGCGTCGGATTTTCGGCCACGGCTGGCTGCTCGTCGGCGGCGAGAAGATGTCGAAGTCCAAGCTCACCGGCATCGCCCCCTCTGAAATCACCGATACTTTCGGCGTCGACGCCTTCCGGTATTACTTCATGCGTGCCATCAGCTTCGGGCAGGACGGCTCCTTCAGTTGGGAGGATCTCTCCGCGCGCTACCAGGCGGAGCTCGCCAACGGCTTCGGCAACCTGGCCTCGCGGGTGATCGCGATGGTCACGCGTTACCGCGGTGGAGTCATCCCGACCGGTGTCGAGCTCACCGAGACCGACAAGGCCATCTTCGCGACCGGCCTGCGCGTGACGGTGGAGGCGGATGCCGCGATCGAGCGTCTCGCCATCCACGAGGCCCTCGCTTCGATCTGGACCCTCGTCGACGACCTCAACGGCTACATCACCATCCAGGAGCCCTGGAAATTGTCAAAGGATCCGGCCGACGCCGAGCGCCTCGATGCCGTGCTGTTCACCATCGTGCGCGGTCTCGGCACCCTCGCAGTGCTGCTCTCCCCGGTGATTCCGGATGCCGCGGCCAGGCTATGGACCGCTCTCGGCGGCGCCGGCGACGTCGCCGACCAAGATGTTCGTGCCGCTTCGCACTGGACCGGCGGCCCCGCGGTCTCGCCACTGACGACCTCGCTCTTCCCGCGCATCGAACAGCCGGACACTGCAGTCTCGGCCTAACCAATAAGGACGCCATGCCCCAGGCAGTGAAATTCAACCGGTACGGCGGCAGCGACGTGCTCGAGGTTGTCGAAGTGGAAGCTCGGATGCCCGAGCGCCGGGAAGTCCAGGTCTCCGTGGTGGCCGCGGCGATCAACCCGGGGGAGATCTCGATCCGCGAAGGCAAGATGCACGAGGCCTTTCCCGCGCATTTCCCGGAAGGGGAGGGCAGCGACTTCGCCGGGGTCGTCACGGCGGTCGGGGAGGGTGTCGACTTCCCGCGGGTGGGCGACGAGGTCATCGGGTTCTCGGACGGCCGGAACGCGCAGGCGGAATTCGTGACGATCGATGCGAGCCGGGTCATCCCGAAGCCCCACGGGGTCGGCTGGAACGCCGCCGCGAGCCTGTTCGTCGCAGGCACCACCGCGCGCGCCTGCATCATCGCGGTCGACGTGCGGCCCGGAGACACCGTGGTTGTGGCCGGGGCGGCGGGCGGGGTCGGCATCATCGCAACCCAGCTCGCCGTGCTCGCGGGGGCGGCCGTGGTGGCGACCGCGAGCGAGGAGAACCATGCCTTCCTTCGCAGTCTCGGAGCCATCCCAGTGGCTTACGGAAAGGGCCTGGCCGACCGCATCCGTCGGATCGTTCCGGATGGAGTCGACGCGTTCATCGACGCGCACGGTGATGGCAACGTGCAGGTGGCGGTCGATCTCGGGGTGCCGAAGGACCGCATCAACACGATCGCCGACTTTGCGGCGAAGAAGAAGTTCCGGGTGAAGGCGGACGGCATGTCGACGGTGGAGCCACGGGAGGTGCTGACCGAGCTGGCGCGGCTGGTCGCGAACGGCGAGCTGAAGATCCCGGTGTACGCGACCTATCCGCTCGATCGGGTGCGGGCAGCCTACGAACGCCTCGGGGCCAGGCACGGGCTCGGCAAGGTCGTTCTTGAGGTGCGGCCCGTCGATTCGGTGTGATCGGTCGGAAGGGACACGGCGGGTAGAATTCAGGCATGCCAGCGATGGAGGATTCTCGGGCCCCGATCCGGCAGCGTGACAGCTCGTCGGAACAGGGTAAGACGCGCGACCTGAGCTATCCGCCGCTGCCATCACCGCTCACGGTGGGGGTCTACGACAATCACACCCACCTCGAGATCGGTGACGGTGACGAGCGCCTCGACTACCGTGCGCAGCTCGACCGGGCGTCGAGCGTCGGCGTGCGCGGCGTCGTGCAGGTGGGCGGAGACCTCGAGACCTCTCGCTGGTCGGCCGAGATGGCGGCACGCGAACCGCGGATGCTCGCGGCCGTGGCCATCCACCCGAACGAGGCTCCCCGCTACGAGGCCGCCGGCGAACTCGATGCTGCCATTGCCGAGATCGACGAACTCGCCAGCCGGCCGCGGGTGCGAGCCGTCGGGGAGACGGGACTCGACTTCTTCCGCACCGACGAAAGCGGGCGGGGCGCCCAGTACCGCTCCTTCGAGGCGCACATCGCCATCGCCAAGAAGCACGAGCTCGCGATGCAGATTCACGACCGGGACGCCCACGTCGAGGTGATCGAGACCCTGCGACGAAACGGAGCGCCGGCGAAGACCGTGTTCCACTGCTTCTCCGGGGACGCCGACATGGCCAGGCTCTGCGCCGACAACGGGTGGTATCTCTCCTTTGCCGGCACGGTGACTTTCAAGAACGCGGGCAATCTTCGCGAGGCGCTCAGCACCATCCCACGCAGCCAGATTCTGATCGAGACGGATGCCCCGTTCCTCACGCCCGTGCCCTATCGCGGTCGCCCCAATGCGCCCTACCTCATCCCCACCACCCTGCGATTCATGGCCGACCACCTCGGCACGGATGTCGCGTTGCTGGCCGCACAGATCACCTCGAACACGGAGCTGGTCTACGGCACCTGGGATGCCGAGCCGGTCACCCAGGATCTCGGCTCGCCCTACGACGAGGCCATCGACTCGTCCGATCTCGCATGAGCCTGCTCGGTCCCGCGGAGATCCGCGACCTCGCCGAGAATCTCGGCCTCCAGCCGACCAAGAAGCTCGGCCAGAATTTCGTCATCGATGCCAACACCGTTCGCCGGATCGTCAAGGCGGCGGGAATCGTGGCCGGCCAGAGCGTGGTGGAGGTGGGACCCGGGCTCGGTTCCCTCACTCTCGGGCTGCTCGAGACCGGGGCATCCGTCGTCGCGGTCGAGATCGATACCCGCCTCGCGACGCAGCTTCCGATCACCGTCGAGCTGTTCCAGGCCGGTGCGCCGCTCACTGTGATCACACAGGATGCGATGACGATCACCGAGCTCCCGGGTAACCCGACGAGTCTCGTCGCCAACCTGCCATACAACATCTCCGTGCCGGTGCTGCTTCACTTCCTTGAGCACTTTGCCAGCCTGCAGACCGGTCTCGTGATGGTGCAGGCAGAAGTCGGGCAGCGCATCGCGGCAGACCCGGGGTCGAAGATCTACGGCAGTCCCAGCATCAAGGCGGCCTGGTACGGAAAGTGGCGCACCGCCGGGCAGGTGAGCCGCCAGGTGTTCTGGCCGGTGCCTAACGTCGACTCGATTCTCGTGCGGTTCGATCGCGGCGAACTGCCGGGTACCGAAGCCGAGCGGCTCTCGACCTTTGCGCTCGTGGATGCGGCGTTCCAGCAGCGACGCAAAATGCTGCGGCAGTCACTCTCGGTCGTGCTCGGGGACAGCTCCGCGGCATCCGCTCGCCTCGAAGTGGCTGGAGTGGCGCCGACGGCGCGCGGTGAAGAACTGACCGTCAGCGAGTTCCTCGCAGTGGCTCGTGCCGGTGTTCGGGCCGGAGCGTAAGGCAGGCTCCGGGGGTTCGGCTAGGTTGGACCAATGACCTCCGCGGGCGCTCCGAAGGTGGTGCACGCACGGGCACCAGGCAAGATCAACGTGTTCCTCAAGGTCGGCGCCCTGCTCGATGACGGGTACCACGACGTCGCGACCGCCTATCAGGCGGTATCCCTCTACGAAGACGTCTGGGCGACCCACGCGGATGACTTCTCGGTGACGTTCACCGGATCGATCGACACCTCCGCGCTCGCCACCGACGGGTCGAATCTGGCGATCAAGGCGGCGGCCATGCTCGCACACCGCGCCGGCTACCGCAGGGGAGTGCATCTTGCGATCGAGAAGCACGTGCCGATCGCTGGAGGCATGGGCGGCGGATCGGCGGATGCCGCGGCCACTCTTCTCGCCTGCGACAGCCTCTGGGGCACCGACCTCAGCCGCGAAGACCTGCTCGACCTCGCGACCCAGCTCGGCTCCGACGTGCCCTTCGCCTTCACCGGCGGCACGGCGATCGGCACGGGTCGCGGCGACCAGTTGAGTCCCGCGCTCGCCGCGGGCAGCTTTCAGTGGGTGCTGGCGCTCGCCGACTTCGGCATGAGCACGCCACTCGTCTACAGTGAACTCGATCGCCACCGGGACCGGCATGCACAGGACATCTTCCCCGCCTCCACGCAACCGCAGGTGGATGCCAACGTGCTCCAGGCCCTCCGTGCGGGGGATCCGCACATGCTCGCCGAAGTGCTGCACAACGACCTCCAGGCGCCCGCCCTGCATCTCGAGTCGAGGCTCGGGGCCGTGATCGAGCTCGGTGAGGAGAACGGGGCGCTCGCGGGCATGATCTCGGGCTCAGGGCCCACGGTCGCCTTCCTCGCGGCGGACCTCGATGCGGCCCTCGAACTGCAGATCGCCCTCAGTGCAGCCCGCCTCACGGTGGTGCGGGCGACCGGGCCGGTGCACGGCGCCAGGCTCATCGGCGCCTGAGCGGCAGCGACTCCTGCGAAAAAACGACCCCTTCGGTATGTAGCCGAGTCGCGCACCCAACGCAGAACCAGTGCAGCGCACGCCGAAAGGCCCGCTGCGGTGTGCGCAGCGGGCCTTTCGATTCGAACTTTCTCGCCAGGGACTACTTGGCGATGACCGTGATCTTGGCGATACCGACGAGCATCTGCGACTTGACCGCATCCGTCTTGAAGGTCTTGTTCAAGAGGCCAGCGGCGTCAGCCGAGATGTGAACCGTGGTGCCCTCGAGGATGGCGTTGTTGCCGTCCATCTGGAGCGGCTTGAGGGTTCCACCGTAGAGGTTGAACAGGTCGACCTGGGTGGCGGCGGAGGTGCCGTTGACGGAGACGTCACCGAGCAGGATGGACTTGCCGGGGTCGATGGTGAAGTTGGTCAGCTCGACCTTGGTGCTACCAGCGGTCAGCGAGAATCCGGATCCCTCGTGCTTGATGATGCCCTGAACGTAGGGACGAGTCTTCCCGGCCGGGTCGTAGTAGTCCACGTTTCCACCGGTGATGGGGAAGTGCAGGCTGCCGTCGGTGAGCGTCGCGGTTCCGACGGTGCCGGCGGCGAGGCCGAGGGTCTTGAGCGCGGCAGCGAAGCCACCGTCGAGGAGCACTGCGGTGTCGACACCGGTGAGGCTCGGGATGGACGCAAGCGGCTTCTGCATGGCGGGAGCCGCTGAGGACTTCGTGGCGGATGAGGTACCGGAGCTTGCGGGGCTTGAACAGGCAGCGAGGCCAGCGACGAGGAGTCCGGCCGTGATGATGCCGACTGTTACTTTCTGGAATTTGCGCATGGTGTGATCCTTAGTTTCTCGCCTGCCCTTGGTGACAAGCGGTTCTGGATATTGGTTCGGCTCCCCCCGCCAAAGGGTTTGGAATTGACCCGTGCTGTTATTGTTCTGTTATATTTCACAGCGAACGTCCAGCTAAAAACACCGGAAACCCGGGGATTTCTATCGTGGGATCAGGGGCGAGAGATCCCACGCAGCAGTGCCAGCGGATGCCGCAGTCGCGCGCGTCCTTCGGGACCGGTGCGGTACAGCGCCATGGTGACGATCGCGACGATGGCGATTGCGATGGCCACCTGGGAGACCACGTGGTTCGGGATGAGCAGCCGCACGGTGAGGGCGAGTGGAACGGCGAACCACTCCCACCGCCCGCTCAGCGCGATGAATGGCACGAGGAGCAGCGCGTACCAGGGGTAGCGCGGCGACACGATGAGCAGTGTGGTGCCGATCATGACGAGCTGCCCGAGCCACGGGGCATCGGGATTCGTCTTCCACCACACCAGCACCGCAGTGACGAGCAACAGCACGGCGGCGACCGCGAGTGAGGCCGTCACCGGCACGAAGAGCGTGAGCAGGGTGAATCGGCTGCCGTTGTTGTAGCCCTCTTCGGAGAGGTATCCGGGCAGGTAGCCGAGAACGGCGATGCCGGTGCTGATGACATAGGGGATATAGAGCACCGCGAAGGTGACGATTGAGGCGACGATCACCTTCCAGGGCTGCCGGCGCAGCAGCGCTGGTGCCGCAATCACCGGGATCAGCTTGACGGCGATCGCGGCACCGAGCGCAATGCCCCCACGAAAGCGCATGCCCCGGGAGACCAGCAGCGTCGCGACGAGCGCGAGCAGGGCGCCGAGGATGTCGATGTGCGAGTTGGTGATCGCCTCCGTCGCGACGATCGGGCTCCACCCCCAGAGAGCCGCCCAGCGCGGATCGAGGTCGTGTCGGCGCAGCGCCACAATGAGCATCGCCGTCATGGCGATGCTCATCAGCAGGCCGGTGAGCTGCAGCGGCCAGTATTCGGCTGTGGGCCCCGTGATCAGTCGCACTCCGGCGAAGAATATCTCCGCCGCCGCCGGATAGATGGTGGGCACCTTCGGACGGTTGAGAACGCTGCACATCGGCTGGTGGCTCGGCGTCGAGAAGGTCGGGTCGGAGCGCGGGTCGGTGCACCGATGGGTGCCGTCGGCGTTCGCGACCGGGGTTGGGAACAACCAGTCGGGGCGCAGGGCGCCGAGCGCATCATCCACCGGCACGTAGCGGTAGGGCGAGATGCCGGCGTTCTGGACGATGCCATCCCAGGCATATCTCGCCGAGTCGGTGCTGGTGTTCGGTGGAGCAGCCATCGCCGCGCCGCCGATCAGTGCCGAGCCGATCAGGACGATCGCGATCGCCGGCCTCGTCGGCACCCGACGCAGCGCGAGGATCGCCAGGGCGAACAGCAGCCACAGCCCCACCGTGCAGCTGAGGAGAGCGGCGGGATTCACCCGGTCGAAATAGCCGAGTGCCGTCACCGAATAGGCCGTGAGGCCCGCCAGCACCGCGGTGGCCACGCTGGCCAGCACGGTCGGGACGAGGGGAGAACGGGACGGGGCTGCGATCTTCATCGCCCCTCATACTGCCGGAATACTGCCGGCATAGTGCCGGAACTGTCGGAACGCGACTGCGGATCCGCGCGGCCCAGCCGGTTACGTTTCAGAACCGTAAGGTTTGGTCGGTGCGGTGGAGGGCATCCGGATGCTCAACTTGAGTCATGCGTCGTCTGCTGCTCGAAACGCGACGGGTGCTCTCGACTCCGTCGCGGCACCCGCGCATGGCCGTCGTGCTCGGGCGACTGCTCGGCATCGCCTTCCTCGTCTGCTTCGGTACCGGGCTCTACAGTCACTTCCTGCAGGAACCACAGCCCTGGATGGTGTTTCCCACCCGACCGCAGACGCTCTATCAGCTGAGCCAAGGCATCCACATCACCGCCGGCATCGCCTGCTTCCCGCTCATCCTGGGCAAGCTGTACGTGGTCTATCCCGGACTATTCCAGACGCCGCCGATCAAGAACTTCGTCGGACTTCTCGAGCGTGCGTCGATTGCCATCTTTGTGGCGGCATCGCTGGTGCAGATCACCACCGGGCTGCTCAACACCTACCAGTGGTATCCCTTCCCCTTCCCCTTCAAGCAGACACACTGGGCGCTCTCCTTCGTGATCATCGGCTCGCTCGCCATCCACATCGCGGTGAAACTCCCGGTCATCTCGCGGTACTGGACACGCTCCCGCAGCTTCGATGCCGATGGCCATCTTCTGCTCGATGACGAAGACCTGCCTCTCACCCACGCGGATGTCGCTGCCGAACTCGCGGAGACGACTCCCGAGCCGGTCGGCCGGGTCTCTCGCCGCGTGGACGGTCTTACCGGCCGGGTCTTCGACTGGATCGACAGCGCACCTCCCCGCACCGACAGCCCGACGCAGGCCCGGGTTTCGCGTCGCGGCTTCGTGGCGACCGTCGCCGTGGCCACCGCGGCAGTCGTCGCGCTCACGGCGGGCCAGTCGTTCCGGGTACTCGACGGGATCAACGTCTTTGGTCCGCGCAAGAACTTCGTTGGACCGAACGACCTGCCGGTCAACCGCACCGCTCGCGCGGCGCAGGTGACGGATGCCCTGACCGGCGCCGACTGGGCACTCACGGTGAGTCGCGGCTCGGTCGTCAAGACCTTCACTCGGGCCGACATCGAGACGATGACCCTCCACAGCGTCGATCTGCCGATCGCCTGCGTCGAAGGCTGGAGCCAGATGGCGACGTGGCGCGGCGTGCGCCTGCGAGACCTGTTGGATTCAGTGGGGGCGCATCCGGATGAAGACCTGCGACTCACCAGCCTCGAGAAGAGTGGCCGCTACCGGGTGACCGAGATGGGACACGAGTACGCGCAGGACGACCTGACGCTGGTGGCTCTCGAGCTCAACGGTGATCCGCTCGATATCGACCACGGCTTCCCGGCGCGTATGATCGCGCCGGGACGACCAGGGGTGCTGCAGACCAAATGGCTGTCGAAACTTGAGGTGATCTGATGCGGGTCGATCCGATGAAGGCCTGGCGCACCACGCTGGTGGTGCTCGGCGTGCTGCTGCTGCTGCTCGGCGCGTACGTTCTCGTCGGCTCGATGAAGCCGATCAAGATCGCCGGAATCGCGCTATGGTTCGTGCTTGCGCTGATCGTGCACGACGGCATCATCGCGCTCGTGACCTTCGGTGTAGCGTTCCTGCTTCGCAAGGCTGGACGCGCGCTGCCGATAGCCGTGCTCGCGATCGTGCAGGCTGGACTCGTCGTCAGCTCGATCTTCGCGATCATCGTGCTGCCGGCCGCCTACAAGAGATCCATCGGCTCAAAGAACCCCACGGTGCTGCCTCTCGACTACGGCCCGTCGCTCGTGATCCTCTGGGCGGTCATCGCGGTGCTGACGGCTCTCGCCGTGGTCGGCTATACCGTGTTCGCGAGACGGCAGAAGAACCGGTCGTCGGTCTCCCAAGCCTGATCGAGCCGCAGCCCGATCCGAGTGGCGCGACGGACCAGGGCGGTCACGCCGATCTCCGCCCAGGGGAACGCGTCGCTCTGATGGCCGTTGATGTCGACGATGGTGCCGTCGTACATGTGGTCGCGCAGCGGCTCAGCGTGCACCTCGACGACGATCACGCCGTCGGCAGCGATCAGCTCTGAGCAGCGTTCGAGCAGGGCAGAGGGATCTCCGCCGATACCGATGTTGCCGTCGACCAGCAGCGCAGCACCCCAGAGCCCCTCACGGGGGAGGCGCTCGAACACCGAGCGGTTGAGCACCATGAGACCGGATTCACGGGCGATCTCGACCGCGGTTTCCGACACGTCGATGCCGAGTGCGGTGAGTCCCCGATGCATGGCGGCACGCACCATGCGCCCCGGTCCGCAACCGATGTCGAGCACGGCGCCGTTGATGCCGTCGAGGAGGCCGAGGTCCGCCGCATCCGCCGCGTCATTCCAGCGCGAGACGTCCATGGCCCGCGACGGGGTGAACGAATCGGAGTCGACGTCGCGCAGGTAGAGCACCTGGTCGTCACGGCGCAGCGCACGGGCATACGGTTCGGCGCCGCCCGACCCGAAGGTCGCGAAGGCCGGGTCGCTCATCGATCTGCTCCCGTCTCGGGAGAGGTCGTCTCGGCGGAGCTGTACTTCAGCGTGGCCAGCGTGCGGGCGAACTCGGTGTGCGGGGCGAGGTCGGCCACGTGGCGGGCGTCGTCGATGGTGTCGACGTCGATCAGCTCCGGCAGCATTCGCACCCGCAGTCCCGCCTCGGTGAGGCGCTCGAGCTGCAGTTGGCCGGTGTCATCGCGAGACATCGGGACACCGCGGATGAGCGAACCATCGGGCTCAGCCATCGCGATCGTCCAGTAGCCGCCGTCACCGGCTAAGCCGAGGTAGGCGTCGATGTCGGTGGGCCACTCGCCGAAGAGCGGGGCGAGCATCGCGGCATCCAACTGGGGCGTATCCATGCCGACCAGTACGGTTGGGCCCTCGCACGCGTCGAATATCGCACCGAGGCGCATGTCCAGATCCCCGCTCACTTGGTGTATCACATCGTATGGTTCGGAGCCGAGGGGGAATAGGTTGCCATCGAACAGCAGAATTCGTCGGGATGCGTCGAGCGTGCTCACCGCTCGGAAGGTGTCGGCCAGGCTCGCGGAGGCCAGGGTGGCCGCCTGTTCGAGGCTCAGCGGGGGATGCAACCGTGTTTTCACCCGCCCCGGAATGCACTCCTTGGCGATGACGATAAGCGTGGTCAACGGGTATTCTTCCTCAGCAGTCGCGACATATCGGTGATGGCCACGACGGTGCCGCGGATGGTACCGGTGACTTTAGAGCGACCGATGCGCGGGGAGTAGGGGGTTGCTTTCTCGACGATCGTCCACCCCGCGCGCGAGGCCTTTAACACCATCTCGAGCGGATAGCCGCTGCGACGGTCGGTGAGATCGAGTGCGAGCAGGGCTTCCCGGTTTGCCGCTCTCATCGGCCCGAGGTCGTGCAGCGGCGCTCCGGTGGCGCGGCGCATCAGCCACGCCAGAACGACGTTCGCGAAACGCGCATGCGCTGGCCAGGCTCCCCGGGAGGTCGGGCGACGGCGGCCAAGGGCCAGATCGGCGGCGCCGCTGGCGACGGCCGCAACGAGAGGCTCGAGATCCCGGGGATCCATCGAGGCGTCGGCATCGCAGAACGTGACGATCTGAGCTGTCGCCGCGAGCAACCCGGCATGGGCGGCCGACCCGAACCCCCGGCGCGGCTCGCGCACGACCAGGGCTCCGGCGGCTTCGGCGATCTCAGCCGACCGGTCGGTGGATCCATTGTCGACGACGATCGCGCGATATCCCCCTGGCAGGCGGGAAAGCACCCAGGGCAGGGCGCCCTCTTCGTTCAGGCAGGGCAGCACGACATCGACGAGAGGAACGGTCACTCTGTAAAGACTAGGAGGCGCCGAGCGCCTGGCCGGTCCCCGAGGCTTACGAAATGCTGACCGATCACAGTGGCACTTCCTTCCATCGCTCGATTCCCGGGTTGTCCGCCTATCCTGATCGGGTGAGCACGTCATCTACGGCACAGGTCGCGCCAGCCGAGGCGGTCGGCGTGCCCGCACCCTCCGACCAGCTTCGGGATCGCCGCATCCTGGTGGTGGATGACGATGCCACCGTCTCCGAGGTCGTGTGCAGCTACCTGCGATCGGCCGGGTTCATCGTGGAGAGCGTCTCCGACGGCCTGAGCGCCGTCGAGACGGCCGCGCGCATCCGCCCGGACCTGGTGGTGCTCGACCGGATGCTACCGGGAATCGACGGGGTCGAGGCGTGTCGCCGCATCCGTGCCGATCGGGCTGTTCCGGTGATCATGCTCACGGCGCTCCGCGAGGAAGAGGATCGCATCGACGGCCTCGAGGCGGGCGCCGACGACTACCTCGCCAAGCCGTTTTCGCCGCGGGAACTGGTGCTGCGGGTCAAGTCCATCCTGCGCCGAAGCCTGCCCGAGTTCTCACCGGAGTCGATCCTCGATGCCGGGGACTTCCGGCTGGACGTGTCCTCCCGCCAGTTGCGACTGCGTGGGCAGCCGATCGCGCTCACGATCCGCGAGTTCGACCTGATCGCCTTCCTGCTGAAGCATCCACGCCAGGTCTTCAGCCGTGAGGAGCTGCTGCGCGCCGTCTGGGGCTGGGAGTTCGGTGATCTCTCCACCGTCACTGTGCACGTTCGTCGGCTGCGAGAGAAGATCGAGCTGGATGCCGCGCACCCCACCGTGCTCAGCACCGTCTGGGGCGTCGGCTACCGCTTCGATATCGAACCGGCGGTGAGCCGATGAGCACGACAGACCTGCTCACGGTCTCCCTGCTCGCCCTGGGCTGTGCGGTCGTGGTCGGGGTCGTCGCGCTGGCGGTGCTGCGATTCATGACCCGCACCTCGCTCGTGCTGCAGCTGTGCGTCGTGGTGCTCGCGGCGGTGCTCTCGATCACCGGGGGCGTATGGCTCGCCGCCACGGCGATGCTCGTGACACCCGAAGATCTGATAGTGCTGCTCTCCGTGGCAGCGATCGCCGGAATCGTCTCTCTCTTCCTCGCCGTGCTGCTCGGCCGCTCCCTGGTGCGCAACAGCCGCCAGTTGATCGCTGCGACCAGGCGTATCGGCACCGAAGAGGCGATAGTCGAGCAGGTACGGCACTCGAGCAACGAGTTCGCGGCCCTCGCGCTCGAACTCACGGCGACCAACAGCCGGCTCGCCGAGTCCCGGGCCCGCGAAGCGCTTGCGGAGAATTCGCGGCGGGAACTCGTGGCGTGGATCTCGCACGACCTGCGCAGCCCGCTCGCTGGCATCCGCGCCATGGCCGAAGCGCTCGAAGACGGCATGGTCGACGAGCCGGAGCGGTACTACGTGAAGGTGCGCAGCCAGGTGGACCGCATGAGCGGCATGGTCGACGACCTCAATGAGCTGTCTCGCATTCACTCAGGATCGCTGCGGCTGACGATGCAGAAAGTGTCGCTCTACGACCTGATCAGCGACGTGGTGGCCGAGCTCGGCCCGTTCGCCGAGTCCCGCTCGATCTCGCTCGTGGGTGACGGTGCGAGGGAGCTCACAATCCTTGCGGATCCGAGGGAGCTCTCCCGTGTCGTCGGCAACCTGGTGATGAACTCGATCCAGCACTCCCCGGCGGGCAGTCCGATCACGGTGAGTGCTCGTCAGAGCGATGATGGACTCGCCGTGATTTCGGTGATCGATGCCGCCGGTGGAATCCCGGAGAAGGACCTCGGACGGGTATTCGAAGCCGGCTGGCGCGCGAGCAACTCCCGCACTCCCGAGACGGCGACGACGCGATCCGGCGGCGCGGGGCTCGGGCTCGCGATCGTGCAGGGGATAGTGCAGGCCCATCGCGGCCGCGTCGTCGTGCAGAACGTGCCCGGTGGATGCCGCTTCGACGTGTTTCTTCCGCCGAGCCCCTCGGGAGACACACCCTCTTCATTCCAGACGGTGACCGCATGAGCGTCCGAATCGGCGGAGACACTCGCCCCGAGACCGGGTTGACACCGCGCACCGCTACCGCCTGGGCCGCGTTCGCCGGAGTGGTGTCGGCCGCCGTCGTGCTCGGGGTGGCTGAAGTCGTCGCGCTCTTCGTCGGCGCTGCCGGCAGCCCCCTGTTCGCGGTCGGATCGCTCGTGATCGACCTGGCGCCGGCCGGCGTCAAGGAGTTCGTGATCACGATCTTCGGCACCGGGGACAAGGCGGCGCTTCTCACGCTGATGGGCATCCTCATCGTCGTGATCTCGGCGGCGGCCGGCGTGCTCGAGTTGCGCCGCCCACCCGTCGGGGAGGTCGTGATCGGCATCGGCGGGGTCGTCGCGATCATCGCCGTGGTCACCCGTGCCGGGGCGACCGGATTCAGCGGGATCCCCGCCACTGTGGGAGCCGTCGCGGGAGTGGTGGTGCTGCGGCTCGCGATCGAACGGCTCGGCCTCTGGCAGCGGGCGGCAGAGCGTCGGGCATCCGCCATGGCCGCATGGATAACTCCGGGCAGCCCGAGCGGTCCTGTCGCCGGGCCGCAGCTGCAGCGGCGCGGCTTCCTCACCCTCGCTGTCGTCGCGGGTGCGGCGTCCGTCGTCGCGGGCACCGGGGCGCGGCTGATCAATGCGAGCTCGAACAGGGTGGCCGCCATCCGCACGAAGCTCACGCTGCCGAAGCCCGCCGTTCCCGCGGAGCCGGTGCCCGCGGGCGCCATGCTCGACGTGCCAGGTATCTCGCCGTTCGTCACGCCGACCGCGGACTTCTACCGCATCGATACAGCTTTGCAGGTGCCGTCCATCGATCCTGACAAGTGGATGCTGAAGGTCACCGGCATGGTGGAGAACGAAGTCTCCCTGAGCTTCGCCGAGCTGCTGGCGAAGCCCCTGGAAGAGCACCTCGCCACTCTCACCTGCGTGTCGAACGACGTGGGCGGCGACCTGATCGGCAACGCGCTCTGGCTGGGCTATCCCATTCGCGACCTGCTCGCGCAGGCGGTACCGAAAGCGGGAGCCGACATGGTGCTCTCCACCAGTGTCGACGGGTTTACCGCGGGCACGCCGCTGTCGGTCCTGCGGGACGCCGGCACGAACGCGTTGCTCGCGGTGGGGATGAACGGGGCGGCGCTGCCACTCGAACACGGTTTTCCCGTGCGGATGGTCGTGCCGGGCCTCTACGGCTACGTTTCGGCGACCAAGTGGGTGGTCGAGCTCAAGGTGACGAAGTTCTCCGAAGACCAGGGTTACTGGACTCCGCGCGGCTGGGACGCGGAGGGTCCAATCAAGCTGGCCTCACGAATCGATACGCCGCTGCCCGGGGCCGCGATCTCCGCGGGCACCGTCGCGATCGCGGGCGTGGCCTGGGAGCAGCACGTGGGCGTGAAGAGCGTGGAAGTACAGGTGGACGACGGCCCGTGGGTCGAAGCCACTCTCGCCGATTCGATCTCCGCCGACACCTGGCGCCAGTGGGTGTACCGCTGGCCGGCCGGCAAGGGCTCGCATAAAATCCGGGTGCGAGCAACGGATGCCACCGGCAAGACCCAGGGCCAGACCTATCAGCCGCCGGCCCCCAACGGCTCCGAGGGCTGGCATTCGATCACGGTCAGCGTCAGCTGACGTCAACTCGCCGCGGCGCTGGCCTCAGCCCACCGGCGCTCGCAGCGGCGCACTCGCGAACTCGGCCATTCCGGTATCGAAACTCACCGTTGGACGCCAGCCGAGTTCGGCCTTCAGACGCTCGGATGACGCCGTGATGTGCCGCACGTCACCGAGGCGGTACTCACCCGTGGTCACCGGCTCGGGGCCACCGGAGTAGCGGCTGAGGGCAGACGCGAGATCCCCGATGGTGTGCACGATGCCGCTCCCGACATTGAACGCGCGAAACTGTTCGCCCGCTCCTCCGGTCGCCTCGATTGCGGTGAGGTTGGCGGATGCGACGTCCCGGACATGCACGAAGTCCCGCCGCTGCGCGCCGTCCTCGAATACGCGGGGCGCCTCACCGCGTTCGAGAGCGGAGCGGAACAGCGAGGCGACGCCGGCGTAGGGCGTGTTCTGCGGCATCCCCGGTCCGTAGACGTTGTGGTACCTCAACGCGATCGCCCTGCCTCCGGTGGAGCGCGCCCAGGCGGCGGCGAGGTGTTCCTGCGCGAGCTTCGAGGCGGCGTACACGTTGCGCGGGTCGAGGGGGGCGTCTTCGGAGATGAGTTCCGGCAGCAGCGGGCCACCGCTCGCGTCCAGCGGATCGAAGTGCCCGGCGTCGAGGTCTTCGACGCGTCGGGCCGCTGGCCGGGTCGAACGCCCGGAAGCGTCCCGGTAGTTGCCTTCGCCGTAGACCACCATGGAGGATGCCACAACGAGCCGCTCGACACTGGACTGCGCCATCGCTGCCAGCAGCATGGCCGTACCGAGATCATTGCTGCCGATGTAGTCCGGCGCATCCTCGAACGACACGCCGAGGCCCACCTTGGCGGCCTGGTGGGAGACGACATCCACTCCGAACAGGGCCACGGCCAGGGCATCCGGATCCCGTACGTCGGCCGCGATGAACTCGACCCGCGGGTCGGGCCGATAGTCGCCGCCGTGCACATCCGGGCGAAGGGAGTCGAGTACCCGCACGCGCCAGCCCTTCTCCAGGGCGGCATCGACGATCGCGGAGCCGATGAAACCGGCACCGCCGGTGATCAACACCGTGGTCATCGCGTCTCCCTCGCCGAGTCTGTTGGTCGGGCCAGTGCCGGTCTGGCCAGTACGGCCTCGACCTCGGCCGGGTCGATGCTCTGCCTGGGACTGTACCCCTCGGGAAGCGCGCGGATAATCGTCTCGATCGCGGCGACGATGCGAGGCTGGGCCTCGCTGAGGCGTCGCAGCACGAGCTCATGGCTCACGGCGTGCGGATCTTTCTCGCCCGGGCGGGGGGCGAGTCCCGCATCGCTGTCGGTGACGTAGGACAGGTTCACCGTGTCGATGTTCAGCTCGGCGGCGAGCGGCACCTCCGGGTACATCGTCATGTTGACGGTGTGTGCCCCTGCCGCGGCGAACCACAGTGACTCGGCGCGGGTGGAGAATCGTGGACCCTGGATCACGACGACCGTGCCAGAGGTCTTTATGGTCTCGCCGGCCAGTACGGTCTCGCCGGCCAGTGCAGTCTCGCCGGCCAGTACGGTCTCGCCGGCCAGTGCGCGAGCGGCGATCTCGTGCAGCTCCGGCGCGAAGGGATCGGCGGCCGCGAGGTGCTGCACGGACCCCCGGTCGAAGAAGGTGTCGGGGCGGCCGTTCGTGCGGTCGATGAACTGGTCGGTGAGAACGAGAGTGCCCGGCGGATAGTCCGCAGTCACACCTCCCACAGCAGAGGAGGAGAGGATGACGCGCACCCCGAGACTTGCGAGGGCCCAGATATTCGCCCGGTAGTTGATGAGATGCGGCGCCACCGAATGGGTGACGCCATGCCGGGTGAGGAAGGCCGCGCGGCGTCCACCGAGCTCGCCAAGCGTGACCTCCGTCGGTCCGTAGGGGGTCTCGATCCGGCGCTTCTCGCTCTCTGCCGGGTCGAACAGGGAGTAGAGGCCGGAACCCCCGATGACGGCGACGGTGACTGGAGCATCCATATCTCTATTCTCCCAGTCTCCCGCCCGCCTCGTCGCGCCGGCCTCGTCTCGTCGCGCCGGTCGCGTCGCGCCGGTCTCGTCGCGCCGGTCGCGTCGCGCCGGCCTCGTCTCCAATCGACTTGGTAGACGTTGTGACTATACGGGCGGCAAAGTCGTAACGTCTACCAAGTCGATGGGCATGTGGATGGTTCGAACGCGACTTTTCCGTATTGAGGGACCATTCAGGATGCCGAAGCGCGAATCCCTTCCGTCGAATTTCATCGGCGTACCTTTTGCCGCCTCGGAGGCGCGAGCCTTCGGAATCTCGGCGTCTCGACTGCGCGCATCTGATCTCCGCGCGCCGATCCGCGGCATCCGGGAGCCTCGCGTCTTGAACGACTCGTTCGAGACGCGGATCAGCAGATACGCCGCCCACATGGCTGACGACGAACACTTCAGTCACGTCACCGCCGCGAAGCTGTACGGGATTCCACTGCCGCGCCATCTCGAAAATCTGCCGAGCATCCACATCAGCGTGCACGAACCGGCCTTCCCGCCCCGAGTGCGCGGCATCATCGGCCACCGTCTTTCCGTGCCCATAGTGCCTCGCTTGCGTGGAGGACTGCGGATGGTTTCGCCGGCACGAACCTTTACGCAACTTGCCGCGGTGCTCAGCCATGATGACCTCGTCATCGCGGGTGACTTCCTGGTCGGGCGGAAGCATCCGCTGTGCACGCTGGAGGAACTGGCTGGGGCGGTGAAATCTATGGGGCCGGCACGCGGAGCACTCGCGGCGCGGCTCGCCCTGCCGGAAGTGCGGCAAGGAACGGACTCCCCGATGGAGACGAGAACCCGGCTGATGGTTGCGCGCGCGAAGCTGCCGGAGCCAGTGATCGGTCATACGGTGCGAGACGAGAACGGCGACTTCATCGGCACACCGGACCTCGCCTACGTGCGGGAGCGGATCGCGATCGAATACCAGGGAAGCGACCATTGGACGAATCCCGCGGTATTCGCGGAGGACATCGAGCGACGAATCCTATTCGAACGGGCCGGCTGGTTCGTCATCCTCGTCATCGCGGACCACATCTTCCGCAATCCGCACTGGACTACGGAGCGCATCCGCACCGCCCTGCGCGATCGCGCGGATCTCCCGCCGATTTCTTAACACCGCCGCTTCCGCCACACCGCCACCGCGACACCGCCGCTTCCGCCACACCGCCACCGCGACACCGCCACCGCCACCGCTTCCGCGACACCGCCACCGCCACACCGCCGCTTCCGTCACACCGCCACCGCGATCGCGAAGCCGCCGCCACTCCAGCCAATCGACTTGGTAGACGTTGTGACATGGC
>Ga0209100_1000685_pt1 | contig 27388 bp, 22 predicted proteins | sample lystaG_FD_185480 | JGI IMG/M metagenome (GOLD analysis project Ga0209100, IMG submission 185480) | Glacier valley bacterial and archeal communities from Borup Fiord, Nunavut, Canada, to study Microbial Dark Matter (Phase II) -... | ecosystem: Environmental > Aquatic > Freshwater > Ice > Glacier ... | reverse complement strand
ACCATAGGAAGGATAGGTGAGTTATCTTTTGAATAGTCAATCAGGAGAGACCCGTTCCGATTATTCTTTTGGAGAGACTCCATCGCCTCAGATTCGCCAACTAGACCACAGCACATGGTGGACAGCGTTTATGAGCCTTGTTGGTACAATGCCCAGGAGAGCTGATGCAGCGAGACTTTCAGATGATCCTGTTCACATCGTACACGGCCAGTATTTTTCGGTACGCGACTGTGCGGTACATGCTATTGACGCCGCCTATTCTGAGAATCTGCCCCTGATTGCGCATGACTATGAAGAGCAGGCCAAACAGCTGATCTTCTCTTATGATAAGAGAGTATATATCAGGGTAAGCAGGGTATTTGACAAGCAGCGGATGAGGTATCTGATTGTTTGTACATTCAGCCTGATACTGGGGGCGCTTCTTGCCTTTATTTATTCGATGGGTGATAAGACGTCTAAAGGGCTGCTGGTGATTATATTAGTAGCAATCATTTTTGCCGTTGCTAATGCCGTTTTGGCTTCTTTGACTACCTGGCGCAAACGAAAAATCCTATACCACCAGGACCCAAAGGAAGCTCATCATGAACAGGAAGCTCCGGTAATGAAAACCAATTTGTAAATAATACAATTTTGGTGAATATTTACCGCAATCCTGCCCTAAATAATGGACTGATTTCTGGTAAAACATAGATATACATAAAAACTATCGGGCATCTGCTATAAATTAAATCATGGTTTAGCCCGGTAGCGGGAGGAGAGGTTAGCATGGATACAATTACAAACAATTATCAATCGTCGGTTCAATCAGCAAAGCCGGTCACCGCAGCATCAAGGCGCGGTCTTTTGAGCAAATCGGTTAATAAAAGGGGCGCATGGAAAACAAGCTCCATCATACTTTCCATTATAGGTGTCACTTTAGTTGCGACGCTTTTGATTGGCTCGGCCAGTCTCATGTTTGTCTTTTTCAAATACGTACGTCCGGAAAGCCAGACGAGTGCAGCTTTAACTCAAGCTTCAGACACCATTTCTGATTCAGATGCGACCGTACAGACAGACAGTAATAGTGTTATCACGTCAGAAACAACATCAGGGAAGAACTTCAGTATTACAGATGCAGCGACACTTCCGGATTCAGGCGACAAAGTTGCCTTATCCACCATTGCAATTGCATCGAAGGTTGCACCTGCAACCGTTTCAATTCTTGCCGAAGTATCTTATGGCACAATTGACGGAATGCAGCAGACAGCGGAGGCTTCCGGTTCAGGATTTATCGTCTCGGATGACGGTTACATCGTAACCAACAATCATGTTATTGAGGGTGCCACAGCTGTAAGTGTCGTCATTGCCGGTGAAAAGGACGCTGTACCGGCTGTTGTCGTCGGGACAGATACAAGTACGGATATTGCTGTTCTTAAAATCGACCGGACAGGACTGCCCTATGTTACAATCGGAGATTCAGATTCGCTTCAGGTCGGAGAACTTGCCGTAGCAATCGGCAATCCTTTCGGCGAACTCGCAGGATCCGTTACGGTTGGCGTCATAAGTGCGCTTGATCGTGAGATCACGATCGACAGCTCAACCTATAACCTGCTTCAGACAGATGCATCCATCAATTCCGGCAATTCCGGAGGACCTCTTGTTAATTCCTACGGCGAGGTTATTGGCGTCACTAATGCCAAGGTCTCTGAGGGTGAAGGCATCGGATTCGCCATTCCGATCAATGATATCAGTTCAGTAATTGAAGATTTGATTAATAATGGTTATGTTACGGGACGTCCTGTTCTGGGAATCGGCGTCGTAACGGTTGATTCGGCTACTGCAGAGCAGTATGGATGGCCGATAGGTGCGTACGTCCGTCAGGTTGATGCAGGCAGTGCTGCCCAAAGCAGCGGCATTGAGGTAGGGGATATTATCACAAAGATTGATGATGCTGATATCACAAGTACCGAAGACGTACTCGATATCAAAAATGCTCATCAGGTTGGTGATTCACTTACTGTCACAATTTATCGAAATGGTGATACACTGGAGGTAACACTTGTGTTACAGGAGGCTACTGCTTAATGAGTTCATCAAATAAATCAGGTTTTGTAAGGGGAATGGCAATTGTACTTGCCGTGCTTATGCTAGGCTCGGTTCTCAGCGGTTTGTTTTTCGCAATAGCGGCAGGACTATAAGGTCAATACCATCAGATCCATAAAATCATAAACAGAAGCAGGCGGGAGGATGCTTTTCCCGCTTGCTTCTGTATGTTTATTTCTGATGCTTTTCTGAAGAAACTTGAGTTCCGGCGTCCGGATTATGCCGATTCATTCCGTATCAGGACGGTCCATCTATTCTGATTCCACTGCAGATGGAATAAGGATGTCTGGTCAACGGCCTGGCCGGTTCTTAGCGTTGACAGCTCCCGCTTATCACAAAGCAGAACGATTGCCTGCAGCAATATGCAGTGGGTAACGCCTAGCACCGGTCCGTGGCCGTCAGGAAGTGTCTCCAGAGCAGCCAGAAAGGATTGGGCCCTGACCATAACATCTGCAAAAGACTCACCCCCGGATACGGGAGTAAACAAATCAGGTCTGCTGTGAAACTGATAATAGACAGAAGGATATTTGCATTTAGCAGTACTTGCGGTCATTCCCTCCCACGAACCTAAATCCATTTCGGCGAGAGACTGTTCAATTGCCAGCGGAACAGGACGGTCTCCGATGAGAAGATGAGATGTATGGAGTGCCCGGGGCATAGGACTTGAGTAACATCTGGAAAAGGGTATTTCACGTATTTTGTCAGCAAGAGCTATTGCGCCCTTTATGCCGTTTTCTGTCAGCGGGGAATTCAGTCTGCCCTGCATTTTCACTTCTACGTTCCATAGAGTCTGCCCATGCCGGGTTAAGTATACGTCAAGCATGAATTATGTCTGCCTTCCTTATGGTACGTCCTTAATATACTGGAGTCCGTCTTCGTTGAGTGTGTAAGGATATTCCGTACCCTTTTCTAGAAGAAAAGCCTGATAGTTGTTCATTCGGATAAAGCTGTTGACACGGTCATACCATTCAGGATTCTTGGATGCGCCTACATAAAATACAATAATAATCTGTGTTTCCGTCTCTATAATTGTCTTGTCCCCGGCAGCTCGTGCCCGATCAAAAATCCATGTATCCACACTGTTTTCAAGAACTCCCTGATATGTGTTGGAATTATGGACTGATTTGAGTTTGCCGTCAGCAATTTCGTCAGCGTAGGTTGTCTCTAGCGTCTGCATAGAGACTTCATTGGTCAGCGTGTCAAAAATGGCCTGTGCAAAGGGTAGAATCTCGGAGTCCGGAATACCGGCCTGTGATATGGATGTATCTTCGCGGTTGATATATAAGAATCGGATATCACGAAGCGGTTCAATCTGACGGGTCCGCGCGGAGAAACAGATAAGAATCGGAAATCCGTTGGTATCATCAAAAATAGTGCAGTCGCCGGGTTGCCTGGCTGTGTCGAAAAGCCACGCCCGCCACTCTTCATTTTCAATATTTGTATATCTTACATTGGATATCAGTGTTGAATCAGGCTCGAGAATCTTATCTTTTGCCTCTCCTGTGAAGAAGTTAGCGGCGACAGATTCAAATTTGGATTGATCATGGCCAATCCCGTCAATGATCTCCTGGGCACGCAGGTGGGCAGTTGCTTTGAAGCTGTCTTCCGCCTGCTCAAAGACAATGCGCAGAACGCGGTATGATACCTGATCATACTGGTAAGGGTTTGCCGCATAGGCATCTTCAGCCTGTTCGGGTGTGGCTTCGAGCTCGTCGAGCTTCGGACCATTTGCATAGTCTTCAGTAAAATAGCGCTTAGCCAGAATGTCCCTGATGAGGTCTGGTGTAACGTACGAACCGTAATAGCCCTTGATATATGTGTTCAGATCAACGCCAATGTCGGCAGCTTTTCCGGAAAGCCAGTCTGTATAAGCCTGTGCTCTTTCCCTTTGGGAATCCGTTATCTGATAACCCTTACTAATGGCGTCGTCATAAAGAAGTTCGGTAACCTGTATTTCGCGGGCTGCCATATCAAGAAAATATTCGCGGTATGAACGAAAATTATCCTCGCCGGGACTTGATAATATATCAGATGCATTTTCGTCGAAAATGTTAATGGCATTTTCAATTAATACATAGTGATACATAAAACTGAATTCAGCATTATCTATGTACTCATCCTGAAGTGTCATGGGCTTGGCATACCGTTCCTTGACATTAATGTTGTAAAAGAGTGAGACACCCAGAACAACGACGACAATGACGGCCAGCGAAATAATAAGATGAATGGGCTTAATCCATTTCCGTCTTTTCTGGCGAGGTTCATAAAGCGTATCCGTACGGGATTTTCTAACCTTAATGCCGTGAAAAGAATCTGCATCAGCATATTCATCCTCAGACGGATCATCACTTAAAGAATCCGATGCGCGGTATTGACTCGAATGATAGCCGAGTACAAGTTCCGTCGGGATCTCTCCGGCCGGCTGCGTGTCATCCGGAAGCGGCGGCTCTGCAGGCGCCTGAATAAAGTGATCCGGCGGTACAGCGGAAGGGGCAGGTACAAAATCATCTTCCGTAAGGTCCGACGGTATCTTTCGTACAGAACTATCCTGTACAAAATTATCAGATGACAGGTCCGATTGTGGAATAGAAGGGGTCCGTATATCTGAATCCTGTTTAGAGCTATTCTGTTTCTTTTTCATCAATTACCTTCCTAATTATTTTTCTCTCAAAACGCAGACAAATTATCTTCACTCGAGGGAATTATAATGGTGAGCGCACCGCGAATACATTCAATGACAGCAGGGAGGGCGTCGCCTTCTTCCCCGTCAAGATCGAGCCGGATTTCTTCCCCGCCGTTCGAAGAGAGGTTCAGGCGATCAGTCTGAAAGTACGTAATGTTTTCATTACTCAGGTGATCACCGATTAAAAGCTTGCCGAGTAACGGCAGAAGACCGCCGATTTCAAGCTTGGAGACGATAAGAACATCCAAAAGTCCATCTGTTACGTCAGCATAGGGGACAAGCTTTTTGATGCCGCCTACACTTGTTGTGTTGGCAATAACAAAAAGGAGCGCATCATCATTGAAATAATCTTCCTTGGATTCAATCGTGAGTGGAAGCCCTTTGAAAATATTAGCGGGTAAATCCTTGGCGCCTTCCATCCAATAGGCCATTCTGCCAAGTGATGTCTTATTCTCGGAGGGGACTTTGTATGCTATATCGGTCAGAAGTCCGCCCGCAGCAACATTCAAAAAATACTTGTTTCCCGCTTTACCTACATCAACCTGAATTTTTTTGAAATCTATAATCATTCTTGAGTAGGAATACGGATCAGAAGGAATATCAAGATAGGTGGCAAAATCGTTAACGGTGCCGGCAGGAAGAATAGCCAGAGGGGTATTTGTACCGCTTTGCATCAGCCCGTTCACAACTTCATTAAGTGTTCCATCACCGCCGACAGCCATTACCAGATCATATTCTCCCGGTCTTATTTCGGCTGCAAAATTCTGCGCATCATCTTTACTCCTGGTGTAACAGAAGTCAGCACGATACAGAGCCCTGGCTTCAACAAGATACCCGACGATGTCATCAACAGTCTGGCGAATCGTCTGTCTGCCTGAGGATGGGTTAATGATTATTTTAATCTTTAATTCCATTTAATTTTGTGCCGTATCTTTCATAATATTTTAAAGCTGTCATAGACTTAGATTTTAGCACAAAACAGGTATAAAAAGAACGGTAATCACTTGGGCGAAGCCACATTGCGTGATTACCGTTCTCATTTTCCGGTTTGGGATCAGCAGAAAAATGATTTACTTTTTGAAGTCGCCATGTTTGACACGGTCTCGTACTTCGGCGCGTTTTGCATCGTTAAAACGATCAACGGTGCCAACAAGATAGCCTGTAATACGGCGGATTCTTTCGAAACCAAGTCTTCCTTCGCCTTCGTATTCTGCACGCCCGCAGCAGGGGCAGTGGTCGCCGATGATACCGTTATATCCGCAGACAGGATCTCTGTCGATCGGGTGATTTATGGAGCCATAACCGATTCCCTGCTCACCCATAAAACGAATAACCTTTTTGAATGCTTCCAGATTGGACGCGGTATCTCCGTCCATTTCAACATATGAAATATGACCGGCATTTGTCAGCGCATGATAGGGAGCTTCAACGCGGATCTTGTCGTAGATGGACACATTGTAGTACACCGGCACGTGAAAGCTGTTGGTGTAGTACTCTTTGTCCGTAACGCCGGCGACTTTGCCGAAGCGGGCGCGGTCAATTCGTACAAATCGACCCGAAAGACCTTCAGCAGGGGTGGCGAGAAGAGAATAATTGAGATGTGTCTCTGCTGCCTTTTTGTCGCAGTACTCACGCATATGTCCGATGATTTCGAGTCCCAGCTTCTGGGACTCCGCGCTCTCGCCGTGATGTTTGCCTGTAAGCGCAATGAGAGTTTCTCCCAGGCCGATAAATCCGATCGAGAGGGAACCGTGTTTAATAACTTCTTCGATGGAATCACGGGGACCTAGTTTTTCGGAATCGATCCAGCAGTGTTCCCCCATAAGGAACGGGAAATTGTAGACATGTTTTCTGGCCTGAACCATCATTCGCTCATAAAGCTGATCAGCAACCATTACCATTTTCTCGTCGAGAAGCTGGTAGAACTTGTCTATGCTGCCGTTCGCAAGCATGCCAAGGCGGGGAAGATTGATGGATGAAAAGGAAAGGTTGCCTCTGCCGTATACGATTTCCCGTGACGGGTCATATGTATTTCCGATAACGCGGGTTCGGCAGCCCATGTATGCAATTTCCGTCTCCGGCTTACCTTCCTTGTAGTACTGCATGTTGAAGGGGGCATCCTGAAAGGAGAAATTGGGAAAAAGCCTCTTGGCGGAACATTCGCAGGCCAATTCGAAAAGATCATAGTTCGGGTCGCCCGGATCAAAGTTGACACCTTTTCTGCAGCGGAAAATCTGGATCGGAAAAATAGGCGTCTCTCCGTTGCCGAGGCCCTGCTCTGTGGCGATCAGTAAATTACGGATAACCATGCGGGCTTCCGGAGATGTGTCTGTTCCATAATTAATGGAGGAGAAGGGTACCTGTGCGCCGGCGCGGCTGTGCAGCGTGTTGAAGTTGTGGACGAGCGCCTCCATGGCCTGAAAAGTGGCACGGTTGGTCTCGATCTGCGCATGCTTTCTGGTATAGGCAATTATGCGGTTCGTCAGTTCTTCGGAGATCACAGAAAGTTCAGGAATAATGCCTTTCAGCGCCAATAGGAAATCTTTGTCGTAAGACGTCGACTCGTTGAGTTCAGGTTCGCTTCCGGTATCTTTGGAAAGCGTTGCGATCATTGCCTTGATTTTGGGCTCGCTTACTTCGGTAGAGATATCAGCGAGGAGCTCAAGCGCACCGGCAAGTGCCAGCTGATATTCTTTCCTGTATGTGCATCGTACGCCTTCAGCCATGACATTATCGAAGTTGGGAAGGGACTGTCCGCCGTGCATATCATTCTGGTTTGACTGAATGGCAATACAGGCCAGCGCGGAATAACTTCTGATATCTTTGGGCTTTCTTAAATGACCGTGGCCCGTGTTGAAGCCGCCTTCAAAAAGAGAGAGCAGATCAATCTGGCAGCATGTCATGGTAAGAGAATAAAAATCAAGATCGTGAATATGGATGTCACCCGCTTCATGAGCCTTTGCATGTTCCGGCTTGAGCATATAAGCCTTGTAGTAAGCTTTTGCACTTTCTGAGCCAAAACGGAGCATGGATCCCATGGCGGTATCTCCGTCAATATTGGCGTTTTCGCGTTTTAAATCACTGTTCTTTGACTCACAGTTAACGATGTCGTCAAGTGTTCTCATCAGGCGCGTGTTCTTCTCCCGGACGCGTGAACGTTCAGCGCGGTAAAGGATATACGCTTTTGCAGTCTCAGGGCAGCCTTCTTCCATGAGCACATGCTCAACCATATCCTGAATTTCTTCAATTTTGGGAATACTGATTCCCTGAAGTTCAAGATATTCACCTGTACGGACTGCGAGATCAAGTGAAAGATCATCAACGTTGCCGTTTGCTTCTCCGGTTGCTTCAAACGCCTTGTGAATAGCGATTGATATCTTAGCTAGATTAAAGGGAACCTGTCGACCGTCTCTTTTTAGTACTCTGGCTATCATTATAAATTCCTCCTTGCCCTTCGCGAACACCGATCGTTCGATTAGGGTATCTATATTTAACCCCTATGTTGTGGTGAAATCAAGAGGCAGATACAAGATATTGTGTTTCTTTCTCATTACAAGACATGAAACAAGTTGTTAATTATGACAGACACAATTATCTGAAACACACTTGCCCCTAGAAAATAAAGGCGATTACGGGTTTTACGGTTTTAATGAAAGAATTTCGACTGTAAATAAATACCTCTATTTTATCTAACGGATATATGAAGAATATGATAAAATACCAAACAGGTGCACAGAAAGTGCTGATTCGAATAATCTTCCGGCGAGGTCAATATATGACATTATCATCAAGACCCGACATTCATTCTTCGCAAAAAAGGACAGCTTTCTATCTGTCCCTTTCTTTTTTAATACCGTTTCTGATACTTCTATCTACCTTTATCGTACAGGGTGTACACCCTTTTGGATCGCATATGATTCTTACTGTTGACCTGTATCACCAGTACGCCCCTTTCGTAGCTGAGCTCAGAGATAAGCTTCTTACCGGAGAGAGTCTCTGGTATTCCTGGAATATAGGCCTTGGCACCAACTTCTGGGCAATTTTTGCAAATTATGCATCAAGTCCCCTCAATCTCCTTATGCTGTTATTCCCGCAGAAGTTTCTTTCAGACGGGATAGCACTGGTAGTATGTCTGCGGGCAGGCCTCTCGGGATTGTTTTTCGCGATGCTTCTTCGTGATATGGACAACCGCCGTGAGGATATGTTTATGAGCTGCTTTGCCGGTTTCTATGCGCTGTGCGGATGGACCCTCGCTTATTTCTGGAATATCATGTGGTTCGACGCAGTTATGCTTCTTCCGTTGATTGTACTTGGCCTGCGGTATCTGATGCGGGATAAAAAACCAGTGCTTTACTGTATCAGCCTATTTCTATGCGTATGGTCTAATTATTATGCTGCCTATTTTGTATGCTTTTTCCTGATTTTATATGCGCCTGTCTGTTATTTGACAGTCTTCCGCCGTTCATCGCTAAGAGACGCCTGGTCATCCGTCTGGCGTTTCTCCGTATATTCGGTTATGGCCGGAGGGTTGTCGGCCATCCTTGTATATCCGACATGGATCGCACTCAAGCAGTCATCCGCAACAGGAGACGCTTTCCCGAAGGACTATACACTGACGCAGAATCTTTTTGACTTCCTCGGAAGATTCTTTTTGTCAAGTGATCCGAATATAAGGGACGGTATGGCCAACGTATACTGCGGCGTGCTGATACTTATGTTTGTCCCGCTATATTTTATGTGCTCGAAGATACGTCTTCGTGAGAAAATCGGCAACGGTCTGGTACTTCTGTTTTTGTATTTTAGTTTTTCCAGTAAAATTTTGAATTTCATCTGGCATGGCTTTCATTTTCCCAATCAGATTCCCTACCGCCAGGCGTTTTTGATGTCCTTCATACTGGTCATTATGGCATACAAGGTTCTCAGGAACCTCATGACATTTACAGTAAATGAAATAGCCGCCTCTGCTGCCCTGGTTATAGGCTATCTTGTACTCTACGAGAAATTCGGCGGAGATGATAAGGAATGGATGCTTGCCATATTCCTGACGGCCGGATTTGTAATCGCCTACGCTCTGGTGTTTCGCATTATTATCCTTCAAAATAAGAGCCTTCGCATGCAGAAGAACCTTCTGGCAGGGGTGATTATTGTTGAACTTCTGGTTGCCACGCAAGTGACCGTCGGTTTAGTATCAATGCATGAGAGTTTTACCGGCTGGGATTTTTACGGAAAAAAGAGCAACGAAGTTACAGGCTTTATAGAGGCGCAGGAAAAAACCGGCGGTGATGGGATTTTTGTCCGGTCCGAGGTTTATCCTGCTTTTATCAGTAATGAGACAGCACTTTATCACTTAAAGGGAATGTCTGTTTTTTCCTCAACCGCAGATGAGAGTTTTATCGTCTTTATGAAGAGTCTGGGATTCCATAATAATGGGATAAATGGTGTTAGAAATTTCGGACTCACGGAAGTAACGGCATCATTATTGGGAATTAATTATTTGATTGATGTCAACGGAGATTCTGTACTTCCCAGCGGTATGACTGAAGTGGCTGACACGGGAGACTTGAGAGTGCTAAAAAATACAGACGCGCTTTCAGTAGGATATATGGTGTCGCCGGAAGTTCTTTCTTTTATAACGCTGAACAGCAGTAATCCGTTTATTTCAACCAATAATTTTCTGAAATCACTTGGCGTGGATCCGGCTTATAGTCCGGAGATTCTGCTTCAGAGCGATATGATCAACGCTTCGTATAATAGCGGGAATCCAGAATCGGGATATTCTTATGCGATTACAGCAGCTGATATTCAGACGGATATCAATGTAAAACCGAGTGCAGCCGTGCCGGGCTCACATATATACCTATATGTCCACTCCACAGAAGGACTTTCCGTTACCGTGTCAGGAACCAATCCCGACACATCCGAGACAAGTTCAGCAACACAGGAGACCAGGATCGGACAGATCATTGACCTTGGAACATATGATCCGCTGATTGACCAGAACGTCAGGCTTTCATGGAGCAGCCCAAGCTCGGGGCAAGTGTCGGTCATATGCTACAGTATTGACGAGCCGGCCTATCAGGAGATGCTTCGTGTGCTTGGAACTTCGGAGCTCGCTGTGACCTCCTATAACTCAACGCATCTGACAGGAACGGTTAATGCGGCACAGGACGGCGTACTGCTTCTTACGATACCGGTTGATAACGGCTGGTCTGCAAAGATAGATGGAGAGAGTGCTGCTATTTCGAGTATAGGCGACGCACTTATGGGGATATCGATGACAAAAGGTACGCACGAGATTTCGCTGACCTATGCGCCTGAAGGAATCGGGTTGGGGACAAAGATTTCGCTTATCTCATTAATTATTTTTATTCTTCTCCTCGGAGTTCCCAATTTTATAGAGCTTCGACGCAGAATCAATAAAGGGAAAAAGATATTGGCTGCAAAGCAGAATTCTTCAGAGGCAGCCGGCATGGAAGCCGGGCAGAATCAGGAAGCCGGGCAGAATCAGGAAGATGGCCAGAACAAGGAAGCCGATGAGCCGGCCGCCTCATCTAACCCAGGGGAAGAGAAAGTATGAAAGAGTCTTTCAAAAAATTCTTTTGCTCGGATATTAAGGGGATCCCGCATGAAAACCAGTGGGCGGCTTTTCTGCTCCCGGTTTTTCTGTTAGGCGCCGTTTTTTTCTCGATGAAAGTACATCCGCTGGGAAACACATCTCTTTTTACCTGTGACTTATTTCATCAGTACGCCCCGATTCTGGCTGAACTCCGAAGCAAAATCGTATCGGGGGAGAGTCTGTTCTATACGTGGAATATGGGGATGGGAACTAATTTCTGGGCGATTATCAGTTATTATGGAGCAAGTCCGCTAAATTTAATCCTTATATTTTTCCCTGAAGCCTATTTATCCGATGCTGTCACTCTTATGATCCTGATCCGCACCGGACTTTCCGGGCTCTTTTTCTCCCTGCTGCTCAAAAGGAAAGATGGAACCGAAGGAACACCGGCACTTGCGCTTTCTACTGCATACGCCCTTTGCGGTTATGTGCTGGCCTATTTTTGGAATTTGATGTGGATGGATGCTGTTGTGCTCCTCCCGCTGGCGGTACTCGGTCTTTGGAAGCTTTTTTCCGGAGACAGGCCCCGTCTATATGTTATTTCACTTTTTCTTGTGATCTTTTCGAATTTTTACACAGGCTTTTTCGTGTGCCTGTTTCTTGTGCTTTTTGCGCCGGCGCTCTACATGGAAGCGCGGAGCAATAATACATTTGTTCTTCGCCCGGTTGCGGCCGGTCTTCGCTTTGTCGGATATTCGATTCTGTCTGCGGGAATGACTGCCGTATTATTACTGCCGGCCATTCTTGCGCTGAAAAGTACCTCTGCGTCAATTGACACAGTCATTTGGACGCCGGACTTGTCATATACACTCTTTGATTTCCTTTCGCAATTCCTTGTGCATGCTGATCCGGTCATTCGGGACGGTCTTCCTAATGTGTACAGCAGTGTTGTTATTCTGCTTCTGGTTCCTTTATATGCACTGTGCAGAACAATCCCGGTTACTCAGCGTGTGCTGAATATGGGTCTGGCTTTTTTCTTGTATTTGTCTATGAATAGTCCTGTTCTTGATTTTTTCTGGAACGGCATGCATTATACCAACCAGATTCCATACAGGCAGGCGTTTTTGCTTTGCTTTCTGCTTCTTTATATCGGGAGTCAGGTTTTGCTTCACCTTGAGGGCATTTCTAAAAAGATGGTGTTCTATGCTGGTTTCGCGGTCCTGATTTACCTTGCTATTCTGGATCAGGCAGGCGAGGCGCAGAAAAATTATTGGATGATTTATGGATCAGCTGTGCTGGTGGTTATCTATTCTATTGTTTTATCGGGATTTTTTGCTTCCGGCAAGGAGGAAAAAATCGCACGCAAGGCGTTCCTTTATGTGTTGATTTTTGAAATGTTCCTGGCTGCTGAATTTGCGATGTCATATATTGAATCAACTGAGCACTTTGCCTATCTGCCGGCATACGGTCAGTATTCGGATCAGTTAGCAGACGACATATCCGAATCGGACGGCAGCCTTTTCACCCGGACGGTTATGCTTCCTTCAGCCACCAAAAATGATGGCGCACTTTATCAATATAAGACCCTTTCGATTTTTGCATCAACAACGCCGCAATCCTATATACAATTCATGAGCAGCATGGGATTTTCCAATAATCAGGTATTCGACGTCCAGGCAGAGGGCTTAACAGAGGTAACACAAAGACTTTTCGGAATCAGAAATATTGTGAAATTCACAGCGCCGGAATCCGATGAAGCGTTTACTGAGGGTTTTACAGAATCACATTCCAATATTCTGAGTGCGAATAAAGACGGTGAAACAGGTGGCGCCGGCGAAACAAATGAACCTTATCAGATATATACAGGTTACGATCTTTCAGTTGATGAAAATGCGCTTCCTTTAGGCTTTTATATTCCGGCAGAAGGAACCCTTACTGTGCTCGACCGGATTCTTTCCCCTTTTTCACAGACAAATACTCTGTTTGAGAGTATGGGAACCCAGGCGGTTTACGATTCCGGTGAAATCGCATTTATTTCTTCCAATAATGTAAGCGTGTCCCCGGATATAAATTCATACACTATTTTGGAGTCCGGGCAGTTTGCAAGCCTATCTGTGACCCCTACTGTACAGTCCGGCAATGAAGATGTACTGTTGTATGTGGGAACCAAGCAGGAGACGACGGTACGAATTACCCGCATAAGCAGCACAACCGGAGAAAGCAGCGTAACTGAACTGGATTCTTTGCCCGGACAGATCATTGACTGCGGCAAATCCCCTTTTTCGGAAGAGTCGGAAATGACAGTCCAGATTGTTTTCACAAGTCCTTTGTCCGAGACATTCTCAATATACTGCGGTGCCGTTAATGAAGCATCTCTTGATACTGCGTCTGCCATACTCGGAGCAGAACCGCTGACGGTGACATCTTTCGATTCAACTCATATGAAAGGAACGGTTGCTTTTTCAAAAGATGGATCCCTTTTGACAACGATCCCCTATGATGCGGGCTGGACAGTCAAAATTGATGGACAGACTGTCCGGACGCAAGCCGCATATGGAGCTCTTTTATCCGTGCAGGTAACAAAAGGTACACATGATATCAGCTTTTCCTATCAGACGCCGGGATTTATGACCGGACTTCTGATATCCTTGATACTAACGGCAGATTTTGTTCTACTGAGCTTTTGGAATCCTTTTGAGTTTATTTCGAAAAAAATGATAAAGAGAAGAGAGTCAGCCCTAACAGATGAGAAAGAGGAACGACAGTGATCGAACTGAATAGATTTCCATATACCTATATTGACCATCCGGCTTCATCCTATATTGTGATAGATCTCGAGTGGAATCAACCTATTCCCTGGATTAAGACAAATGTTGATCCCAAGGAGCTTCCCGGGGAGATTATCGAGATAGGCGCGGTTAAGCTCAGTCTTACAGAAAACGGATATGTTCTTTCAAAACCATTTCATGTAATGATACGCCCTGTGTGCTACACAGTTATGAACAAAAATGTCTCCAGGGTCACTAATAAGATCTCGTCGGATCTGCGGTTCGGCCTGTCATTTTCTGATGCGTATGAGGCCTTCCGGGAGTGGTGCGGACAGGATTATGTCCTTTGCGGCTGGGGCAATTCAGACCTGTCCATCCTCAAGTCCAACCTCCTGTTTCACAGCTGGATTGCAGATCTGCACGCTATGTTCCTTGATGTTCAGCCTTTGTTTGCACGTGTTGCGGAAGGCCAGTCCCATCAGCGAAGCGTTGAGTATGCTGTTGATTTTCTTCGCATACCCAAACGGGATGATTTCCATGCGGCTCACAGGGATGCAGAATATACGGGGCTAATTTTGAAAGAAATATTTATTCTTCTTGATTCCGCCCAGTCTTCAGACAACGCGGGTATGCAAAGAGACCTTACAGATCAGATGCTTCAGGAGATGAAGCATCTGAAGCTCGCAGCCTATCTTCAGAATCCGGATCTTCATGCGGAGACATCTAAAAGGACTGGATTATATCCTACATGGGAACAATGCTTCTCTGATTATTCGAAAGATCAGGAATTTTGTCCGGCCTGCCTAAAACCGCTGTCTTCACGGATCACCTGGTTTCGACTTAAAAAGTCCGGATTTTCTCTTTGGTGCTGTGAAGAACACCATATGGTCCTTGGACGGATGCGTATGAAGAAGACGCCTGACGGCAAGGTGTATGCATCCGTTGCGATACGCCTGACAGATCCGGGATCTTCCAGACTTGTAATTGACCGATATGAAGAATATAAGATGTATGGAAGCGGGGGGCAGCCCGTAACTTTGCATTCGGAAGCTGCAGCCGACTCCTCATCTGCTACTCCAGATACAGAAGCGCATCCGCTGCCTGATCCATGTTCTGGAACAGGCGCAGCGGAATAGACCACTTGCTTCCGTTCTTTTTGACATCGGACATCAGTTCCATCAGCAAAGCGAGACGGACAGCGGAGGGCATGTGCTTAAGTCTTGTCAGGGATCCATTCCTGACGGCTGTGATAATTCCGTCGGCATCAATTTTCTGCCGTTCCAGGGAATATTGCAGGGCTGCTTTTTCCCGGCAGATACGAAGTGACGCTAAGAACTCTTCTGCAGTGTAGACACGATCCCTTGGCATTTCGTAGAGAAGCGCTGCCTGTTCGAGACCTGGCAGCACGCCGTCTTTAAAGTACGACAGCAAATGCTGGTAATCCTGAACAGGGAGATAGTAGTGGATGCCGTCAAGAAAACCGAAAGTCTTCCTGGTATCCAGATAACCCAGTTCGAAATTCCTGGCAAGTATTTCCGGGGACAGATCAAGCGGACCTCCGAGATCGACACTGTTGCAGATATACGTCATCCGCAGACGATCAGATGTTATCGTCCTGTTTCTGGGCGGCCGGAGATCAATCGCGATAATATTGCGCAGCCCCCGTCTTCGCAGCATATCAAAAGGAAGATTATCGCCGATTCCTCCATCAAGATATACCTGATCATCAAGCTTCACGGACCGGAGCCCGGGAAATGCGGAACTGGCCATAATATAAGAAAAAAACTGGTCCTTCGGAATATCCGAGCGCCAGACTTTAAGGCTGGACCGGGTTTTTAGGGAATAGGTGCAGAGGCCAAAATCAACGGAAGAAGAATAGACTTGCGAAAGATCAATATACGCAGTGAGAAGTTCCAGAAGCGGAGACTGATCAATGCCTCCGTGAGTAAGGACTTCCCTGAGAATTCTGCCTGCGAATTGGCGATCCAGCAGATTGCCGGATGTGAGCTCAATATTCTCAGGCAGATTTACACACTGATCCATGCGAAGATTATTCCACATGTTACATGCTTTTTCCAGATCACCCTGAACCATGAAGGCCCCGTTAATTGCACCGATAGAGGTACCGGTTACTGCTTCGTATTCGATACCCAGTTCATTGAGCGCTTTCCATGCACCTATTTGATAAATTCCTTTCGAACCTCCACCCGCAAGGGCGACAGCATATTTATCCATTATTCATTTCCTCGCCAAGTATTTGTATTTTACTGAAATACCGCATTATTTACTATTATAGCGAAAGTAATCGTCATGTTTACACAATCACCATGCTAATTCGATTGAAATTTTGCATTATTTTACATATACTTGTATTAGGATTAATTATACACTGCCATAGGTATGGGGTTCTATTGATTTCAGCAGTGTATTTCGAAATAGGGGGATTCATCATGGAGAATAATAGATTATTTAATTTTCATCGAAAAGAGAATATCTCCAACAAATTACGCGATCGCTCAGGTGGTCTTTTAATAATTGTTGTAATAATGCTGGCCGTTGCTATGATACTGATTACATCCGCGTTGACGATCACTGTCGCAGCCAGAAATCGATATTATGACAGTGCTCTGACCAGCCAGGCGAATCTTACTGCCGCATCTGTTGCAAAGACCATTGCCGAGGCTGCCAAATTAGGTGATTTTACAACAGATGAGCTGAAAGCTCTGGTCACAGCGACTGAAACAACACCGGCAGTTGTTACGAGAAAGACAATTTCAGGAGGTATAACTCTTATACCGGGACTCGAAGGAACGAGTGATGCCTCAGGCAATTCATTGACATCCTATACGGATGTTACCGTTGAATATACAAATATTGAAGAGACAAACTTCAAGATTACAGTAAATACGTACCTGGATGCCGGGAGTTCAACAGATACGGCCGCTGAGACCGTTTCTGTGTACTTAGAAAAGAATGATCCGGTATATCCGGCTGGATTCGGTGCTGCAGTAGCTATCAACGGAAGCGGTCAATTGCCAAGCATAACCTTGCTGCCGGCTCCGGCAACGGCCAAATCTAATTTCGTCATCATAACAGGCGACGACATGATTCCCAACTTTGGTCTTGCCTCATACTCCGGAGATGTTATTATAACAGGCAATGTTCAGTTAGCTAATGTTGTCAGTATAGCAGGCGATCTTGTATTATACGGTCCCAATGCTGCACTAAGCGGAGAACAAACCGGCGGAATTATGCCAGCTGTTTCATCTACAAGTAATTTTCTGGATTTGCGTAATTCCGCAAATGGCGGAACAACTTTTATTAGTCCGAGAGTGAATTGGTGCGCTTTTACCCCCGCTAGAATTCTTGTTAAGAATTCGGATATGAATTTTGCAAACAACTCAATAGAAGGATTTAAACCTGGCAATGGGCTTGTATACACAGTTGGGACCGGTAAAGTGACATTAGGTGGAGTCGAACAATCATCCTCAACTAATTTCACAGTAACTGCAAGCGATGGATCGATGGACAGCCTTATTACGAAATATTCTGATGCGACAGGGCTAGTTCAGGCGAGCTTGAACTATACACCGCCTTCATCAAGAGCAGCTCTGATGACACAGCTTGGTCTTAGCGTCGACTATGCCGGCCTTTCTGGAGCTGCCTTAATAGATAAGCTAAAAGCAGATCAGGGAGCTATTTCGGTTGGCTTAGGATCCAATGGAACAACAAATATGACGATGCCCTTTACTGAACCGGCATATTATATTGATATTTCAAGTTCCAATCAAGTGAAGGGGCCAATCACCTTTGATTGTACGAATAACAGTATTGATGTCTTTATAACAGGCACTGGAATGATGGATTTCAACAGTAATGATGCAGGGATTCGATTTATCAGACCCGCAGGTTCCGGCAATATTGGAAGAATCATTTTTATGGAGGACAATGCTTATTTTTCAATTGCGAGCAGCAATGGTACCCTGACCGGGTTTCCGGGCATATCAGGTGCAGGCATGGATGCAGATCGATATTCTAAAACGGCTGGACTAATAACCGATGGATCAGAACCCTATGTGTACGTGTATGGATTCAACAATGATATAGAAATTAAATCGAATCTGTATGTAGAAGGATATTATGGTTTATTCGGAGATGGTAAATTTACTATTAACGGAGGCCATAGCCCTACCTTTTATTCACGGTTCAATGTATACCAGTTTGACAGTACTTCCGGAGCAGGAGCTCCCATGCCCTATGTCCCCGCACCCGGTGAAGGCACAAATAGTTCACTGACCATCATTAACCCATACATAATCTCCGGGTATGTTACAGAATAATAATTACTATTAGTGATGATATGAAAACAGCTGCTGCAAAAAGATATGATCATTTTGCAGCAGCTTTCTTTTAGGAAGATATTATATTCGTTACATACGGAACATACAAAAAAAATAGATGACACTGCCATAAGGCGCTAGCCGCCATGTAGAAAGGCTTGGTCGGAGTAAATAAAGAATCACTACAATTGCAGAATTGAAGTGATTCTGCAGGGCCTCAGGGATGCTGCGGCTCAGGCGTCATTTAGGTTTGTGATGAATCAGAGGCTGAAGTTTTTGAATTTTATAGTATTGCCGGATGCACCTAAAATTGAACTTGCTGAATCTATATTCAAAAAAATCAGATCTTTATTAAGTGTATAGGCAATATCGCCAGTAGAGTTATCTCGTATTTGAATCTTAACATGAACGATTCCTTTTGTTGAAGTTTTGGAAAAGATAGGGTCGGAAGTTGAGTCAACGACAGACCACTTTTTGGCGGCACCTTCATTAATTGTGTACTGATCATACGTTTTGAATGCCTTCTGAGCAAGTTCTCCAGCCACCTGATAGTAAAGAGTACTTTCTTTGGAAGTGGAGTTGTATACGAAATACACAGCGATTTTATCATTATCCGAAGCTCCGATTGCAGAGGAGTTTGACAGTGTAATTGCGTCGGCATCAGCCGTCAGATTCTCGATAGCCTGCATATTCAAAACAGCAAAATCTTTCGCATCGTTGATGACCGCTACACGTGCATGAGATGTATTAATAAGATAAAATGTTGCAAAAGCAACGGTAAGAAACAACATAGTAATAGCCATAGCCAATACGAGCTCAATAAGTGTAAAGCCAAATTTAACAAATTTATTTTTACTGTAGCTGTAAAGCTTTTGCATGCTTATTACTCACTCCTTATTTATTATGCATAGAAGATAAATACTTAACCGCTGAAAAAGAACCCTTTCCTGTTGGTTGAGTTAAAAGACCCGGCTTCCTGGTTTCCTGCTTCGCCGTAATTCGTATCCGGATTTCCATCAGCATCATATATCTGTATGCCGATGTCTTTCGCAAAGGCGCCTGCTTCCACATGGATTGCGACTGCAGGTGTGATAAGAGGGTCTACCGTCGCAGCGGCTATGTCATTATTAATTTGTCCTGATGCGCGTTCTCCTGCCTGCTCAAAATTCGAAGTGTTAATTGATAACTGCATCGTAGTAACAAAACCCTTGTACATAATAACAGTAATAAGAACAAGAAGAACTATGGCAAGCATAGTTTCAATCAAAGTAAATCCACGCTTGTCGGATAACAATCTATTATGTTTTGCCAACCTGATTATTTTATGTCTATATAGCATAATGGCTCCCCCGGCATGAAATACTATCAATACCCAAGATCTACGAATTCATCATTGATGTTTTCATTTTGATTTGAAAACGATACGTTTTCAGAACTTACAGCCAGCTTTACCTCACTTGCTTTTGCAAGATATCCGGAAATACCAATAACCATAACAGACGCCAAAATAACAATGATGGCGATAACAAGAACTACTTCAATAAGCGTAAAGCCTTTGCATGACTTGGAAAGACACTTCATTCCTGTTTCCTCCCCGATATTCAGAAAAGTATAGATAATTATATACCCCACTACTGATAATTATACCATAAGAGGGGGGATCATGTATGCTTAATAATATTGTCAATTATATGTATTAAGGAGAGCATTATAGATAAAAATACGGATATTACCCAATCAGGTTACAGCAACAACTTCATCCATTCCGGAAGTGGACAGATCAAGTGAAGCATTATGTCCGGATACAGAAATCCTGGCAGGATTTGCTTTGTTGAGATAGCCCGAGACAGATAAAACCATTACTGATGCAAGAATTACAATTATAGCAATTACGAGAACCATTTCAATTAGAGTAAAACCTGATTTAGTCTTTTTTAAGCACTTCACAATTTAGCCACCCATGATGCTGCCAAAAGCAGAAAATCTATCCGCTGATGAATAGAAGCAAATTGTTAACAAAAGCTTAACAACAAACAATGGTACTGCTCATAAAGTAAAAAGAAGAGAGCATCCGATAGAATACTCTCTTCTTTCTTACTCTTAAGAAACAGGCGTCACATCAAATCTCACAAAATGATGAATACTTGCTATCAGCCGCCAGCTGCCACGAGCTCAGATGTTGCAGCGTCAAGAGAAGCATTGTGCTGAGAAAGAGATACTTTAGCTGCAGATGCTTTGCCGAGGTATCCAGTTACGGAAATAACCATAACAGATGCCAGGATTACGATGATTGCAATAACAAGAACCATTTCAATAAGCGTGAAGCCTTTTTTATTTTTCTGAATTTTCTTCATATACATATCCTCCTGTTTGTGTGTGTTTAATTTGTATCTTTATTATAACCGTTCTGTGAAGAATTACAATACAATATTTGAAATTCTGTCACAATTCATTTGGAGTTATCAGGCTGCTGGTAAGGTTGGGGTCAAAACATCTTGTGCAGTAGTTTCTGTGGGAAGCGTTACTTCGGTCGTGCCAGCATTTGTAGCGTCAGCCGCCTGAACGGATGCAAAAGGTTTGAAGTAGATGGCACCATCGAGAGAGTCTTGAACATCTGCATAAGGGATTCCAAATATTCCGCCGGCTTCTGCCAATTCACGATCCCATACAATGTAATGTTCTGTCGCATCAAAGGATGATATTCGATTAGGCAGATTAAAAGCAAACACATCAACAGATATCAGAAAGTATTGGAATCCATAATCGGAATCTTCCATTGAGATGGAAGATATATGGATTGTTGTTGGATTTTCATCTTCAATTTCCTTAACCGCTTCAATAAATTCTTCATAACCGACTGCGGGGATACCGCCCTCCGTTACGCCGTCTGTTCCGGAAATCTTCAAATTTATTCGAACCCATTGAACACTGTTCTGACTGTAGGATCCGTCACTCAGGAGTAAATTATCGGTAATAATTGGATCGCTTGTTATTTCTGTAATATATTGCAGACCGTGATCAACAAAAATATTGGCTAGATGCTCAACAATTACTTCATTATCAAGCTCTGGTAATAGACTGTCCTCTATTGTAGATACGTTGATTTTGAGTTCATTCAGTGTGTCATTAAGGGTGGAAACACTGTTTATTATCGATTCATTTTCTTCGTCCTTACCTTTAATGATATCATATTCAGCTTGAGCTAAAGCAAGAGCATCTTGAGCAGGGGACAAGAGAACAAACCAGAACCCGGCAATCAATAGAAAAAAGACAATGGCTATAACCATTATTGTCTCACGCTTTGAAAGCTTCATTCTTGAACACCTCCAGTTGTTACAGAAAGAGTGTAGTAAAGTTTAATGTCAACAGAAGAGGAAACAATTCCGGAAATAGAGTCGCTCAGCTTGATTTCTGACAAATCTGCTTCTGATATAAAGACATCGTCAATCGAAATGCGGCTCAAGATATATGTGGTTCCGTCTGGTGATGTAAATGTATTTACTCCGGTTTCGGCAAATTGTTCACCGACGCCTAGAGTCTGACTTTTGACGGCAGTCAGCGGCGTTGTGGCGACATCATCAATAAGTCTTGAAATAAGGACTGCATAAGTTGATTTTAGAGATCCCTGCAGGGTAAAAGTATAATCCTTAGCTGCTGCAAGTGCCTCGGGAGTCATAACTTGTGCACTATTATCAACCTGTGCAATATTTGTAATTTCAACATTTGTAAACAGTTTGGATTTTGAAAAATTCGCAATCATATCCAGCGGAGAGTAATAACTGTCGGCAGTGCCGCTTAAAATAACGGTGCCGTCAGTATATGCAAAATCCGTAATGATGACATCAGAAGGTACGCTGCTGTATATGGTATCCATGTAGCTGGACTCAATTTTGTCAGTATTTTGAACTCGTGAATAGAGAGCAGAAACTTCATAGTATTGTTGATTCAATACGGACATACTGATATTGACTTCGGAGAACTTTGCCAGCTCAGACTGGTAGGCCTCTGACTCCATTTTTGCATTAAGTATGTCAATATTGCTCTGGATTGCTCTTGTCTGCAAAAATACAAATGCATATACACCCCCGCCTACAATTAAGAACGCCAGTACAACAATGAGAGTCAAAGACATATACGATCCAATTTGTCCGGATGCGGATGAAAATGCTGAGAAAAAATTCATATCCCTCTTTGACGCCTCAAATTTTTTAGAATTTGCCATGATAAAATCCCTCCTCTCAGCTTTCTCTTATTAATGCACCGCAGGCATTTACATATTCTGCAAGTACAAAATCTTTTGGCGCAACAACCGTGCTAAGTGAAGTTAATACTTCAACCTGCGTACCTAACTGCCGAGCCAATTCTTTATCAATTTTTTTATATGCTGCACCGCTTCCATATAAGAAACAAGTACTTATGCTGTCAAGATTATACTTGGAAATAGAGAACTGAGCCGTTCTCGATATGGCTTCAGTGAGGCTTTTGAAATAAGTGGATACAGCAATATTCAAGGAGGGTTCCTCCTTGACGGTATCGTTCCACACATCAATGTCTGATAATTCAAGAGCTTTTACAGACTCTCCTTTGACTACCTGGAGGCGACGGGTCAAAATCGAAGACTTGTCAGCCGTATTGCTCTGCAGTTTTTTAACGGTTTCAGCAACCTGACGGATATTGCTGTGTCCGAATTGAAGACGGCGCGACAATACCGGAAAACCTTTATCAAGCACGGTAACGTTCGTAGTCCTGCTGCTGAGCTCAATTAGAAGCACTGTGTTGCCTTCAATGTTAACATGGCCGTTAATCGTGCCTTTGCGGAAAAGCTTTCGCAGGGCGTTGGGATTTACATCGAGTGCCAATGGGGTGAGCGCACATGTTTTCATCAAATCCCGGATATCAGACGCTGTTTCCTTTGGAATGGCCGTTGCGCGAATCTTGTATTTGGACTGTTTGGTTTCTTCATCTACAAACGTATCATAGATGATATACTCGACAATCATATCTTTGTTAGTATTGCTCTGACCTAGTATTTCGTAGTGCACCATATCATTGAGTTGTTCCGGCCTGACTACAGGAAGTTCCAGATCGCGGGTATGAAGGTAGCTTCCCTCGATAGAGAAATAAGCTCTTCTTGTACTGATATCGAGCTTGGCCAGGGTGTTTTTAAGGGCCATTACTACTCCGAATTGATCGGCTATTACGCCGTCGGATATTGTTTCAGGTTCAAGAGGGACAATACTTGCCTTTTCAATTTGCACGATTCCACTTTTACGATTGTAAAAACCCTGTACCAGACGCAGGTTAGCGCTGGCGGCGTCAATCGCAACATCGGAGGATTTAATTGAGTTTCCCATATATTTTCTCCTTTCATAATTGCAGAGTAATTTACTATCGTTTTACATGATGGCTGTAGACATGGACAGGATGGGCGCGCCGCATGCGGCTACAATGACGACAACAACAACAGCCATAATGCATATAATAATAGGTTCCATAGCAGCTGTCATTTTGGCAGTAGCAGCATCCGCCTCATCTTCAAAAAAGTCGGCTGATGTATCCAATATGGCGTCAAGTGTTCCTGATTCTTCGCCAATTGATATCATCGCATAAATCATAGGGGGAAACTCATGAATTCCGCGGATAGACCGGGACAGGGATGATCCTTTTCGGATATCATTTCGCGCTTCAAAAAGCTTCGCCTGTAGATACTTGTTCCCAAGAGTCCGGCTTGTGATTTCCAACGATTCAAGAACATTGATACCGCTCTGAAGCAGCGTTGACATGGTTCTGGTAAAACGGGCAGCGGCAGTCATTTTAACGGATTTTCCAACGACAGGCATTTTTATCTTAAACCGGGCCCATGCCAATCCGCCTTTTTCAGAGCGCGTATACGCACGCCAGAATAAAACAACAACGATCGTTACAAAAGCAAAAACATACCAATAGGAGACGAGTGTGTTACTAATTCCCAGAACAAATAAAGTGATGCTCGGCATGGGTGCACCCAGATCCTGCAGCATTTTTGCGAACTGCGGAACAATAAAGATCATAAGACCCAGGGAGACACCGACACAGACGACAGCCAAAATGATCGGGTATACCATGGCAGCGGCCACTTTGTTTTTGAGCTTGGCTTCTTTTTCAAAATGTGAAGCAAGACGTACCATAACTTCGTCAAGTCTTCCGGACTCTTCACCTGCCGCAACCATATAAATCATAAGGCTTGGCAAGGCTTTTTCCTGATCGCGAAATGATTCGGAAAGCGTCTTTCCGGACTGAATACTCTCATAGATATTTCCAATAACTTCCTTTGCTTTCTTACTCTCGATCTGCTGGTATAACATATCAAGGGCCCGGATGACGGTAATACCGGCACCGAGCAGTGAAGATAACTGGCGGCAAATGATCATCAGATCCTTCGTGTTCAGTTTGGGACTTCCTATCTTCATGTTGAGTATACTTGGTCCGGAATCGGGGGCCAGAGAAGAAATAAACCGTCCGTCGGCGCGCAAAGATTTTGTCGCTTCGTTTATTGAGGAAGCTTCGATAACGCCTTTTGAAGATTTACCGGTACTGTCTATCGTCTCATATTTGAACATCGGCATAAGTAAGACCTCCCATAACATTGATGTAATTATCAGTATTCAAGCGCGTCGAAAAGTCCACTGGAAAGGGCACCGGATGATGATCCGGAATTCGTCATATATCGACGGAAGTCTTCTACATTACGGCACTTGGTCAACGCCATATCACGTGTAATCAAATTCTTTTTGACAAGTTCAGCAAGATAATAATCAAGGGAACACATCCCTGATTTGATATTCGTAGAAATTGTATTATCAATCTGATATGTTTTGCCTTCACGAATCAGATTTCGAACAGCATCATTTGCCAGAAGAATCTCAAATGCAGCAATACGTCCTGCTCCATCAGCCCTGGGTACGAGAGTCTGAGAAATAACGGCTACCAGAACAGAACCGAGCTGAACCCGGATCTGATCCTGCTGATGCGGCGGAAATACATCGATAATACGGTTTACCGTGTCAGCTGCACCGCTGGTATGGAGAGTTGACATGACAAGGTGACCTGTTTCGGAAGCAGTAATCGCGGTGGCAATTGTATCGAGATCGCGCATTTCGCCGACCATGATAACATCCGGGTCCTCGCGAAGGGCAGAGCGGAGGGCGTTGGCAAAGGAAAGTGTATCTTCGTGTATTTCACGCTGATTAATCATTGCTTCTCCATGTCTGTGGAGGTACTCTATTGGTTCTTCCAGCGTCAGGATATGACAGCGGCGACTATTATTAATATGTCCGACCATAGCAGCAAGTGTTGTGGATTTACCTGAACCCGTAGGGCCCGTTACCAGAATAAGACCTCTGGGACGCAGCGCCAGTTCCTTAAACAGCTCGGGTAAGCCGAGCTGTTCACAGGTAGGAATCTGATTGGTTATGGTTCTTGCGGCAAGCGAATAACTTCCGCGCTGTTTAAAGATATTACATCTGAATCGGCTGAAATCTTTTACTACGAATGAAAAATCAACCTCACCGCGTTCGGCAAGATACAATAGACGTGCCTTGTCCAGCATGGATTTTGTTAAAAACTCTGTATCGGCGGGTGTAAGAATATTTGTATTCATCGGCATCAGGTCGCCGTGCACACGAATCATGGGTGGACGGCCGACTGTTAAATGTATATCAGATGCCTGCCGATTAACAGCCTCCGTCAATATGGCATCCATCGATAACGTAAACTCTTCCACTAAAAAATCCTCCTCTTAGTCTATTGAATAGGTAACTTTATTCATTTCCCGTACCGTTGTGATTCCTTCAAGTACAAGTTCCGCTGCAGATTGAGCAAGCAGCTGAGTTCCTTCCGAGCAAGCCAATTGTTTCATCTCTTCATCAGTGGCTCTGCTTTCGAGGAGCGCTTTCATACCTTTGGACAAAACAACAATTTCATGTATGGCAATTCTTCCTTTGTATCCGGTATCCGCACACTCTGGACAACCCGTACCATGATAAAGTTTTTGTCCGGGTTTCAGATTGAGCAGTTCTCTTTCAATTTCATCAGGATCGTATTCAGTTCTGCAGTTGGTACAGATTCGACGTACAAGACGCTGTGAGACAACGCCTATAAGAGCGGAAGAGACCATGAAGTGTTCAAGTCCCATATTAATAAGACGGTTAATGGATGACACCGCATCATTGGTATGGATAGTACTGAAAACAAGATGGCCTGTAATGGCAGCACGCATTGCAATTTCCGCAGTCTCGCCGTCACGGATTTCTCCGACAAGAATGATGTCGGGATCCTGTCTCAATATAGAGCGCAGACCGCTTGCGAAGGTCATTCCTGCTTTAACGTTGACCTGGACCTGATTGATTCCAGGAATTTGAATTTCAACAGGATCCTCAACCGTAATAATATTAGTCTCCGGATCATTCTTCTCAGAAAGAAGCGTGTACAATGTGGTTGTTTTACCAGATCCGGTAGGACCGGAAATCAAAATAATACCTTGAGGAACTCGCATCATCCGGTCGATCATTTCATTGTTATGCGCATTAATACCAAGATAAGACCGGTTCAGGTTGGAATCACTCTTGGCAAGAATACGAATAACTGTTTTTTCGCCATGTATAGTAGGTAGAATAGATACACGCATATCAACAGGTTTACCATTGATGAAAGTCTGGATACGGCCATCCTGCGGAATACGCTTTTCGGCAATATTGAGACCGGCGAGAATCTTAAGACGTGTAATGATTGCATCGCGGGCGCCGAGCGGATTACTCATGATTTCTGAAAGTACGCCGTCAATACGGATACGGACGCGGACGCGGTCAACCATAGGCTCAACATGAATATCAGAAGCATTCGCCCTTATGGCAAACTCAACCATGGAATTGACAAGCTTGACGACGGGAGCCTGATTAACGTCATCCGTAATCTGCTCACC
>Ga0209100_1000678_pt1 | contig 27710 bp, 30 predicted proteins | sample lystaG_FD_185480 | JGI IMG/M metagenome (GOLD analysis project Ga0209100, IMG submission 185480) | Glacier valley bacterial and archeal communities from Borup Fiord, Nunavut, Canada, to study Microbial Dark Matter (Phase II) -... | ecosystem: Environmental > Aquatic > Freshwater > Ice > Glacier ... | reverse complement strand
GCTTTCTGCATTCCAGCGATGTGGATGTGACGAAACCGATCGGCTGGAAACGCCAAAACCAGTTTTGCGGTGAAGCGGGCGTACTCAACGACCTCGGGATGCACACCTGGCACGTTCCGCTGCGCCTCGGGTGGGCACCCGAGACCGTGTACGGGGTGCTGCAGAACATCGTCACTCAGCGCCCCGGACCTGACGGTGCGCCCGTCGACTGCGACACGTGGGATAACGCCGTCCTCCACAGTTGGGCACACCACGACGGCGTGCGCTTCCCTCTGACTACCGAAACCAAACGCATCGCCCCGGGTCAGAAGAACACCTGGCTGTTCGAGGCCATCGGTCTCAAGGGGGGCGTGCGCTTCAGCACCAAAAATCCGAAACTCGTCGAGATCTTCACTGTGGCCGACATCCCGGGCGTCGGTAAGGAGCAGGTCTGGCAACAGGTGGATGCCGGCAGCCAATCGGTGTGGCCCACGGTGACCGGCCCCATCTTCGAGTTCGGATTCTCCGACTCCATCTTGCAGATGTGGGCCGTGTTCCTGGCCGAGCGCGAGGGCCAGCTCGGTAACCGATTCGGATGCGTCACCCCCGCCGAGGCGGCATCCACCCATGCCATCTACCGCGCCGGCATGACCTCGAACGAGACGGGGGCCGCGGTCGCGCCGTAGTCTCCTGGGTTTCGGGAGAGCAGTTGCGGGGGCCTACAGCCCGACCCACTGGGTGACGCCGCCGGATAGGTGCTGACGCTTCCAGATCGGCACTTCGAGCTTGATCCGATCGACGAGTCGCTCGCACGCCGCGAACGCCTCGGCCCGATGGGATGCTGCGACGCACGCGACGAGCGCGGTGTCACCGACCACGAGGGAGCCGACCCGGTGCCCGGCGGCCACCGTCAGGCCCGTGCTCGCAGACACTTCTTCGCAACACCGCCGCAAGAATTCCTCGGCGTCGGGGTGGGCTTCGTAATCGAGCGCGGTGACGGCCGCACCCCGGTCGTGGTCGCGCACGACCCCGCGGAAACTCACGAGCGCCCCGTCGCGTTGAGACAGCGCGAAATCCTCGAAACGCGCGGCGACGAGCGGTTCTGGGCTGACCAGGGCGAGCACGGAAGTCACCGGGCCGCCGGTGCCGTTGCCGGTGCCGCCGCCGATGCCGCCGCCGATGCCCACGCTCGCGTCACCCATGTGCTCCGCCGCCGCCGACCTGGGCTACGAGATGGTCGAGCACATCGTCGAGCACGGCAAGCCCGTCGTCCACCCCGCCGCGCGACCCCGGCAGGTTGACGACCACGGTGTCGCCCGCGGTTCCGACGAGGCCACGGCTCAAGCTCGCGGTGGCCATGTTGCGCGCTCCGAGCCGACGCATTTCTTCGGCCACTCCGGGCACCTCCCGTTGGAGCACCGCTCGGGTCGCCTCCGGGGTGCGATCGGTCGGGCTCATGCCCGTACCGCCCGTGGTGATGATGACGGCGGGGGAGGTGGCAAGCAGGCGGGAAAGCTCTGCCGCGACATCCTGATCGGCGACGATCGTGACGGCATCGACCGCATAATCGTGCGTCTGCAGCCATGCCGCGATCACCGGGCCGGTCGTGTCGGGCCGCTCGCCTGCGGCACCAGCGGTGGATGCGACCAGCACAGCCGCGGTGCGCGCACGAACCGGTGATCGGGTCTTGCCGCCGGTCTTCTCGATGAGTCGGATGTCGGTGATCACCGAACCCGGATCCACCGCCTTGGTCATGTCGTGCAGAGTGAGCGCGGCGATCGAGACGGCGGTCAGGGCTTCCATCTCCACCCCGGTGCGACCGGTGGTGGTCGCCGTCGCCGTGATCTCGATCGAGTCGGCATCCAATCGGAAGTCGACGGTGACCGAGGTGAGCGCCACCTGATGGCAGAGCGGGATGAGTTCGCTCGTGCGTTTGGCGCCGGCGATGCCCGCGATCCGGGCGGTCGCGAGAACGTCGGCCTTCGGCAGGCCGTCAGCGGCGATGAGTGCGATCACCTCGGCGGTCGACACGAACCGGCCCGTGGCGGTGGCGACCCGCCGGGTGGGCTCTTTATCCGAGACGTCGACCATGCGGGCGCGGCCATCGGCGTCGAGATGGGTGAGGGATGTCATAGCGCCCACGTAACCACGGATTCGCCCGCTTCGAGGTCGGTGGTCGCCGTCGGGATGTCGATCATCAGGTCGGCGGATGCCATGCCCGCCACCAAATGCGAACCGGGCGCGGCGACCGGCTCGACTTCGGTGTCGCCCACCGCGCAACCGCGCAGGAACTGACGCCGGCCCGCGAAGGAGGTTACCGGCACCGTGAGGGTGCGCTCGCTGGTGGTGCGCGCATGGAGGCCCGCCGCCCGGCGCAGCAGCGGCGCTAGGAAGACCGCGAAGGAGATCTGAGTGCTCACCGGGTTGCCGGGGAAGCAGATCAGCGGCATCCCGTCGAAGATCGCGGTCGCCTGAGGGCCACCCGGCTGCATGGCGATGGTGCCGACCGTGGCATCGACGATGGGGCCGGCGGGTGCTGATGAAGCGCGATCTTCGAGAACCTCCCGCACGACCTCGTAGTCGCCCATGGAGATGCCGCCGGAGGTGATGGTGAAGTCGGCGACGAGCCGAGCCTCGTGCAGCGTTGCCACGAGCTGAGCGGCGTCATCCATCACGTGTGCTCGAAAGGTGACGGTAGCGCCCGCCTCCGTGACGAGGGCGATAAGGGCGGCAGCATTGGAATCGAAGGTCTGGCCCGGCTGCGGCGCGGTGCCCGGCGCGACCAATTCCGTTCCGGTCGTCACGATCGCCACCCGTACTCGCGAGCGCACCTCGAGGCCAGCGAGCCCCGCTGCGGCGAGCGCGGCGAGATGTCGGGGTGCCAGAATCAGGCCCCCGGGAAGCAGCTGCGCGCCCGCCCTCAGATCGCTTCCGCGCTCGCGGACATACTCACCGGCGACCCGCGAGCGCACGATGGTGACGGATGCGCGCTCGGGCTCGCCGGTCGCGGCCCCGGTGTCCTCGACCGGCACCACGGCATCCGCGCCGAGAGGAACGGGGGCTCCGGTCATGATCTTGACGGCAGTCCCCGGTTGCAGGGGGTTCGGCTGAGAGGCCCGGGCCGGGATCTGGCCGACGACGGGCAGGGTCGCTGGCACCGTCGAGACGTCGATGGCGCGCACGGCGAAGCCGTCCATCTGCGAATTGCGAAAGAGCGGAAGATCCACCGGCGAGAGGATCGGCCCCGCGGTGACCCGCCCGAGGGCCCCATCCAGGGCTATCTGCTCGGATCCCAGGGAGAGCACCCCGGCGAGCAGAGCCTCGACTCGCGCGGCGTGCTGCTCGACGCTGGTCCGTTCGGCCATCAGTATCGGGCCATATCCGGTTCGCGTTCCGCCGCCCAGGCATCGATGCCGCCGGTGAGGTGGGAGGCGTCGAAGCCGTTGCTCAGCAGCAGGTCGAGCGCCCGCTGCGAACGCACCCCGTGGTGGCAGTACACGATCACCGGACGCGTCTTGTCGATGCGGTCCAGCGACCCCGGCAACTCGCCGAGCGGGATGAGAGTGGAGTCGGCGATCTGAGCCACCTCCGCCTCCCATGGCTCGCGCACGTCGAGGAGGGTGACCTCGTGGCGGGCGATGGATGCAAGGCGCGCGGCGAGTTGCGAGGCATCCACGGTGTTGGGGGTCGGGGCGGGCGCGGAGGCATCCATGGTGGGTCCGATCATGTTCGTGTCGTGCAGGCTGTCTTCTTCGGGGTGGGCGTCGTCGAACCCGCAGAACGCCTCGTAATCGATGAGTCCTGTGATGGGCACGGCGGTCGGATCGCGCTGGTAGCGGAGTTCCCGCATCGAGGCGGTGAGGCCGTCGAAGATGAGTACTCGCCCGATGAGGGGCTCGCCGATCCCGGTGAGAATCTTGATCGCTTCACCGGTCATGATCGAGCCGATCACGGCGACCGTGCTCGGCATGACGCCCCCCGCCTCGCACGACAGAACCGAACCGGGCGGTGGCGGGGTCGGAAAGAGGTCGCGGTAGGTGATGCCCCAGCTCACGCCCGCCTGCCCGCCGTATTGCGAGACCGAGCCCCACACCAGCGGGATGTCGGTGAGAACGGCCGCATCATTGGCCAGGTAGCGGGTAGGAAAGTTGTCACTACCGTCGAGCACGAGGTCATAGCCATCGAACAACTCGAGCGCGTTGACTCGGGTGAGCCGCTCCTCGACGGGGGCCACGGTGGTGGCCGGGTTCATCGCGGCGATGCGAGCGGTCGCGGATGCGACCTTCGCCAGCCCGACATCAGCGGTGTCGTGCACCTGCTGCCGGTGCAGGTTGCTGAGTTCGACCACGTCGTCGTCGACGATTCCGATCGTGCCAACACCCGCGGCGGCGAGCGCCGGGATGACGCTGCTCCCGAGTCCGCCCGCGCCGATAACCAGCACTCGCGCGTTCGCCAGCGCCATTTGACCCGCGACGCCGAAACCGGGCAACGCCAGTTGACGCGAGTAGCGGGCATCCATTGTTCGATTGTGTCAGCCGGTGCGCTCTTCGATTACTGCCGCCCCACCGTCCCGCAGCGAGTGGATCAAGCCCGTCAGAATGAGGAACGCACCCGACTGTTCGGCCTCCGTCATTCCGCTCAGCATCCTGACCTCGACAGATCTCACGGCAACCGTTGCTTTCGCCAAGCTTCGCTGGCCTCGGGGCGTGAGCCGCGTCGGAAGAATCTTTCCCACGGAAGCCTCCGCCAGCCGGGTCACATAGCCGTCGTGTTCCAAGGCCTGCAAGAGCACACTCATGGACTGCCTGGTCACAAAAGCCCCGCGGGCCAATTCGGAGTTAGACAGACCTGGGCGCTGCGCGAGCAGTTCGAGGCACGAGTAATGCGTCACCGTCATCCCCAGTGGCCGCAAAACCGCCTCCATCGCTAGGCGAAGGGCGGTTGAGGCCTCCTTCAGCAGATAGCCCAGTGACGTTGTCAGGTCGACGCCATCCTCATCTTGACTCATGTCAGCATCCTGACATAGATTCATTGATGTCAGTAGACTGACACTTACGCAAGGAGCACCCCATGCCCGCCACCGGCCCAGACTTTATCTCCCTCCAGGTTCGCGACCTACCCGCTTCGCAGTCGTTCTACGAGCAATACCTCGGGCTTGTCCGATCCCAGGCAGGCCCCCCGCATGCCGTCGTCTTCGAGACTGCGCCGATCGCGTTCGCCCTGCGAGACATCATTCCTGGGACCGATCTGGCAACCGTCGCTCAGCCCGGTATCGGCGCCGCAATCTGGCTCCGTGCGACCGATGTGCAAGCTATTCACGACGCCCTCGCCGCCGACGGTCACACGATCGTTTCTGATCCGATCGACGGCCCGTTCGGTCGCACATTCACTTTCGCCGATCCGGACGGGTACCACGTGACTCTTCACGATGCCGCTTAGTGGGAGGATGCTTCGCAACGGCTCACCAACGACCTCTTCGCGACTATCGCCAAAGGTGGGGTGCCGAAAACGCGGAGGTCTCGCTGGTGGATGCGGTCACAGTCTTTCTCCTCCCTGCGCTTGCAGCCGTGGCCCCATTGCTCGCATCGGTTGTCGGCAGGGTCGCTCGTGTGCCACTGGTGGTCTTCGAGATTGTGCTCGGCATCATCGTCGGTCCGAGCGTTCTGGGATGGGCGCACCCGCAGCTCTTCACCGACTATCTCTCTCAATTCGGTCTCGCTACGTTGTTTTTCGTCGCCGGTTCGGAGATCAACTTCACAGCGATCAAGGGCCGGCCGATCACTCGCGCGATTATCGGTTGGGTGATCTCGCTTGTGGTGGCTGTGCTGGTCGGTGTCGCACTCGGCCCGACTCCTGACGCCGGCGTGTTCATCGGGATCGCGCTGTGTTCGACAGCGCTCGGCACGATCCTCCCGATGTTGCGGGACGCGAAAGAGCTGAGCACCCCGTTCGGCGTCGCCGTGACCGCCATTGGAGCCGTTGGCGAGTTCGGACCGCTTCTGGCTATCTCGATATTTCTGAGTGGACGGAACCCCGGCGTTTCGGCGATAGTGCTCTTGGTCTTCGTTGTCATCGCATGCTTCGGAGTGTGGCTCGCCTTTCGCGGCAGAAACTCACGAATTCACACAGTGCTCGCGGCATCCCTGCACACCAGCGGGCAATTCGCCATCAGGTTGATCATCTTTCTCATCGGAGCGCTCGTCGCGCTGAGCCTTGCGCTCTCGCTGGACATGCTTTTAGGCGCGTTCGTTGCAGGAATTATGTGGCGGGTGCTCTCGTCGGGTGCGCCCGAACACAACCGGGAGCAGATCGACTCGAAGATCGAGGCAGTTGCGTTCGGATTCTTCGTCCCGATCTTCTTCATCACCACGGGCATGAAATTCGACGCAAAGGCGCTTTTCACCGACCCACATGTGCTGCTGCTGGTGCCGGTCTTCCTCGTGCTGCTCGTGATCGTTCGAGGGATGCCAGGGATCCTCGCCGCGCCGCCGGGATCGTCGCGCAAGGATCGAATCGCAATCGTTCTCTTTGGTGCCACAGGGCTTCCCATTATCGTCGCTGTCACATCCATCGGCGAGCGGGCCGGGGCGCTGTCGAGCGGCATCTCCAGCGCATTGGTGGCCGCGGGAATAATGTCTGTTCTGCTGTTCCCGCTCATCGCATTCGCGCTCCGCGGCGACATCGACACCCCAGGACTCAAGCACCCCACTGCCGATCAGCTTTCTTCTGAGCCCTAACGAGCTTCTGAGCTCCAACAAGACTGTGGAGGATGGGCGCGGCCCTCGGGTGCGGATTTGGTAATCGCCGTGGCCTACTCAGGATTGTGACAAGCAGCCTTGACACGCGTGCTCCTCGCAGGGCAGGATGACATCATGACAAACGACCTTGACACTAAAGATTTCAGTGCCGGTGACCGCGCACGGTCCCGCGCCTACCTGCGGGAGTTCTGGCTGGGCATAGCGGCCTACATCCTCGTGCTCGTGGTGGTGTTGGTGTGGGGCAACATGGATGGCGACAGCCCGTGGCGATTTGTGTGGGCGGTACTGCCGGTCATCCCAGCCCTCTGGATCGTGCGTGCGATCCTCCGCCACATGCAGCGCGTCGACGATTATCAGCGGCTCATCCTGCTGCGCGGGTTCGCCGGGGGGTTCGCCGTCGCAATGATCGTTTCCCTGACCGTGGCTTTTCTGGAGATTGCTGGCCTGAGGGTGCCCGGGGTCGGGTGGGTCATTTACGGTGCGGGAATGCTCGGGTGGGTTGTCACCGGTACCGTCAGTGCCAGGCGATGAAGAACAGTCTCAAAGTATTGCGCGAGGAGCGCGGCTGGACGCAGGGCGCCTTGGCTGACGAGCTCGGCGTTTCACGCCAGACGGTGAACGCGCTCGAGACAGGACGCTACGATCCAGCTCTGCCACTGGCCTTCCGCATTTCCCGTCTTTTCGCTCAACCGATCGAGTCGATATTCACCCCACCCGCAGACGCGCACTGAGGTATACTCAGTTTATGTCGATACCTGTCGATATGATCAATACCTGTCGATAGGAAGGAGATGTGCGATGCAAGAATGTTGCGACCCGATGAGCTGCCCACCGTGCTCCGAGGAGCTTTGCGAGCCGAACTGCTGCTGAGGCCTGAGGCTGGTCGTGGCCCAGCCGGGACGACCAGCCCGAGGCGCACTCGCGCACGCGCGACTTCTCGCTAGCGCGATGCTGCGACCATGGGAGCCATGGACCCCGGGCACAAACCGCTGCGCATCACCGCGTGGCGGTTCATTCTCACGTTCGGTACCGTAAGCCTGCTCGCCGACTTCGTCTACGAAGGCGCCCGATCGGTAACCGGACCGCTCCTGGCCTCGCTCGGGGCCACCGGTCTGATCGTCGGTGCTGTCACGGGAATCGGTGAGGCTGCGGCCCTCTTGCTCAGACTGGTTTCCGGCCCCCTCGCCGATCGTACGAAGCGTTTCTGGGCCTGGACGATCGCCGGTTACGCCCTCACCGTCATCAGTGTCCCACCCCTCGGGTACGCCGGAGCGCTCTGGGTAGCGTGCGCCCTCATCATCCTCGAGCGGGTCGGCAAGGCAGTGCGGTCGCCGGCTAAGGATGCGCTGCTGTCGTACGCGACGTCGACGACCGGCCGGGGGAAGGGGTTCGCTACGCACGAGGCGTTAGACCAGTTCGGAGCTGTTCTCGGTCCGCTCGTCGTCGCTGGCATGCTCGCCATCACCGGAATTCAATACGGGCCATCTCTCGCAGTACTGGCGCTCCCCGGCGTGGTCGCGATCGGGCTACTGGTCTGGTTGCGCTCCCGAGCCCCGCATCCGATCGACTTCGAGGTCTCTCCGCACACTCCAGCTGCCGAGCATGTTCCCATCGGGCGACTCCCGCGAGCATTTTGGCTCTACGCGGCCTTCACCGCAACCACAATGCTCGGCTTCGCCACGTTCGGTCTCATCTCGTTCCACATCGTTCAAGCAAACCTGCTGCCCGCTCCCGTCGTGCCCCTGCTCTACGCCGCCGTGATGGTCGTGGATGCTCTCGCCGCCCTGGCGACCGGCTGGGCGTACGACCGCTTCGGACCACGAGTGCTCATCGTGCTCCCGGTTGTCGCCGCCACCGTGCCGGCGCTCGCATTCGCCGACAGCATCCTCGCCGCCGTTGTCGGTTCGCTGCTGTGGGGCATGGCGCTGGGCATCCAGGAATCCACTCTGCGGGCGACCGTCGCGGATATCGTCGATGCGCGTCGGCGAAGCACCGCCTACGGGATCTTCGCCGCCATCGGGGGAGTGGCAACCGCTGCTGGCGGTGTGCTCGCCGGGGCGCTCTACGACACCGCGTTGCCGCTTCTCATCACCGCGACGGTCATGATCCAAGTCGTCGCGGTCGCGCTGTTGCTCATTATGAACATGCAGCGGTTCAATCGGAAGCAGCTGGGGCAATCGGTGCAGAATTGAGCTTCGCCGGAAACCGCAAGTCCAACATTCTGCCTGGGACGGGTTTGATGCCGCGAAGAAAGAAGGAAAGACAGTTGGCTTCATCCCCATCCTCGGTTGCCCCGCAGCCGGGCCGCGGCTCTCTCGTTGTGGCGGTCGCCGTGGCGGTAGCGGGAGTCCTGGCTGTCACTTTTTTCGGATTGTTTTTCGCACGGGGGTCGGCCCTAACCAGCGCTGAGCTTGCTGTGGTGAGCTCGCTGAACGAGCTGCGCGTCGGCGTGGTTGGCGCTGTAGCGTCTCTGATCTACGTGATCCTCAGCCCCATTCCCGCAATTGCGATGACTGCCGTTGCGACCGCTGTCATCTGGTTGATCACCCGGCGGTTGACCGTTGCGATGACCTTCGCCGTTGTCGTCGCCGTCGCCTGGCTGCCGAGTGCGTTGGTGAAGGCTCTGGTGCACCGGCCACGTCCGGACCCTCAGTTCTTGTCGCATCCGCTCGCCAACCAACCAGTGGATGCCTCGTACCCCAGCGGGCATGAGGTGTTCATTGCTGCGGTCGCGGTGGTCGCGTTCTTGATGGTGAGTGGCGGTCTCGCCCGTGCGCTCGTCGCTGCCGCAGGAGTCGTCGGCATTACCGCGGTCGGGTTTTCTCTGGTCATCACTGGAGCCCACCATCCGACGGATGTCGCTGCCTCGGTTTTGTGGGCCGTGACAACGGTTCCTGCCATCATGCTGATCTGGAGACGATGGGTTCTCCCACCCCTCGAGCGGTGGCTTCGGCCGCGGCGAATCGGCCCCGTGGCGCAGCCCTGAATCGTGCTGGGGTCGTTCGGCATGCGATCGGACCGTGGCTGGAGCCCCGGCTACGAGCCGCACGACACACCGCGACCGGCTCGTCCAGGCGGCGATTGAGAAGCCGTGAGGTGCAGGGCGGCCCTGCACCGGCCCGCTCGGCCGCTCTCAGGCCACGTATTCGTCGTCGAAGTCGGAGTAGGGCTGAAACGGCCGTTCGAGATCACCGTCATCCCGAAGCTCATCGGGAACCTCTTCGACGACGAAGGTGATGGGGACCCCGGGTGAGATGAGGATTGCCAGCTCACGGTTGCCGTAGAGGGTAACCCTCACGATGTCCCCACCGCCCTTTACGGCAGCGAGGGCTTGAGCCCGGATGTCGTCGATGTCTTGATCCTGGGCGAGTGGGTGCGGCGTGTCACTGACGGTGATGGTGATTCGTTGCACGCGTAATACTCCAAAGTCGATAGGTCGAGAGCTCAGTCTGTGAGCGGTTCCGGAACCACCCTCAGACCCGCAGGCGTGTTGGCGAGCTGAACGAGCTCATCGACCCACAGCCGGTTCAAACGCGGCTCCCGGCTGCCCGAGAAGTCGAACTGCAGCGGGATAGCGGGGTTGATCCAGATGGAACTGTGCCCGCTACCATTGGCGGCTGCGTACTCCCACGAGAAGGTGAAGCTCTCGCCGCGTCGCACTTTCGCAAGGATGACCACCTTGAGGTGTGCCAGCACCCGGTCATCGAAGTCGACTGAAATCGACGGGGTTCCATAAATGAACTTGCCCACCGTCACATGACCTGTCTGTCGTTTATCCGGTCCATCACGCTGTTGATGTCGGCTGCTGTGCGGCCTGCACTGTCGCCGGTCTCGACCGAGCCGAGAAGGCCGACCTGCGGCATCTCCGGCACGGGAAACCGCTGGGCTTCGTCTTCGACGGAGATCCCCGCGGCCTCGGCGACATCGAATTGGCTCGCCGGGCTCAGGAGAAGCGTATGGATAGAGGTCTCGCCGCCCTCCTCGAGCACCGTGATGTCGACGGTGACGCTGTTCTCAGAATCGACCGCCGTGGTGGTGTATTCGAGGAGTGCTGCGGTGATCGCATCGCCGGTCACGATGGAGCCACCGTTGAATGTGATGCGCTTCATGCATCGAGACTACGGCCGATCGTCGCGACCGGCGCATTGTGTGGAACCACTTGCTATTTGGCGCTCTTTATGAAGCTGGCGGGCGGCGGGTCGTGCTCCGCATCGGGTGGGGCGCGGGCAGGCGGGGTGAACCTCGCTGCGAAATGGGCGCAGATCCGGGTAGAATCGCTCTCAAATGACGCGAATGCGGATATGAAATGACGAACTTCACCGTTCGGGAGGCGGCCGCTCTTCTCGCGGTCAGCGATGACACGGTGCGCCGCTGGGCGGATGCGGGCCGCTTGACGATCCTCACCCCGGAGACGGGGCGATCACATGTCGCGGGCGCTCAACTCGCCACGCTCGCGCAGGAACTCGCGGCCGAGTCCGCGCTCGCCGCCGCATTCCCGACATCGAAGGCATCCGCTCGCAATCGCATCACGGGCATCGTCACGAGGGTGACCAAAGATCTCGTCATGACCCAGGTCGAGCTGCAGGCTGGGCCGTTTCGCATCGTCTCTCTCATGAGTACCGAGGCGGCGAACGAGCTGGGGCTGGAGCCGGGCAGCCTTGCCGTGGCCAGTGTCAAAGCAACCACGGTCGTGATCGAGGTCCCGTGAAGCGCGCCCCCCTCTCCATCGCCGTGCTGGCCGTGCTCGCCCTCACCGGTTGCGTCGCCGTTCCCGTTCCGTCGCAGACGGCACCGTCATCGAGCGCGGCCCCCGACCCGCTGACGGGAACGGTGACCGTGTTCGCGGCGGCATCCCTCACCGAGACATTGAGCGCCATGGCGGATGCCTTCTCGGCGGAGCATCCCAACGTCAAAGTCACCCTCAACTTCGGCGGCAGCTCCGGCCTTGCCACGCAGATCGTGCAGGGGGCACCCGCGGACGTGTTTGCCGCCGCGAGCGGAACCACGATGAAGACGGTCACCGACGCCGGGCTGGCCACCGGCGTTCCGACCGTATTCGCTACCAACACCCTGGAAATCGCAACCCCGCCGGGTAATCCCGGCCAGGTGACCGGCCTCGCCGATTTCGCAAACCCGCACCTCACGATCGCCCTGTGCGCCGTCGAGGTGCCGTGCGGCGCAGCGTCCAAGACGGTGCTGGCCGCCGCGGGCGTCGTCGCCGCGCCCGACACCTACGAGCAAGACGTGAAGGCGGTGTTGAGCAAGATCGAACTCGGCGAGGTGGATGCCGGTCTGGTCTACAAGACCGACGTGCTGGTTGCGGGCGGCAAGGTCGAGGGAATCAGTTTTCCGCAGGCATCGAAGGCGGTCGGCACGTACCCGATCGTGCGGTTGACCGCGTCGATCAATGCCAACGCGGCGGATGCCTTCATCGCGTTCGTCCTGTCGCCGGCGGGCGGGAAGATTCTCGGTGATGCGGGCTTCGGCGCGCCGTAGGGGGTTCCTCGCGCCCGTGCTGTGGCTCCCTGCGGGTCTCGCGATCGCACTACTCGGTTTGCCGCTGATCGCCCTTGCGGTGCGCACGCCGTGGGGCCAACTCCCGGCCCTCCTGTCGACGAGTGTCGTTGCTCAGGCGCTCGGCCTCTCCCTCCTGACCGCAACCCTTTCGACGGGTCTCAGCCTGCTGCTCGGCATCCCGCTCGCTGTGGTGCTCGCCCGCTCGGTCGAATGGCCGCTCGTGCCGCGCCGCCTGCTTCGCGCGCTCGTCACGGTGCCGCTCGTGCTGCCACCCGTCGTCGGCGGAGTGGCTCTGCTCCTGCTGCTCGGGCGACGCGGGATGATCGGGCAGTTCCTCCCGTTCCAGATTCCGTTCTCGACCGCGGCAGTGGTGATCGCGCAGACTTTCGTCGCGATGCCCTTTCTCGTGTTCGCCGTCGAGGGTGCGCTGCGGGCATCCGACCGCCGGTTCGAGATCGCCGCGGCGACGCTCGGAGCCTCCCGCTGGAGAGTGTTTTGCCGGATCACTCTCCCCCTGATCGCGCCGGGGGTCTCCGCGGGTGCGCTCCTCTGCTTCTGCCGGGCTCTCGGCGAATTCGGTGCCACGATCACGTTCGCCGGCAGCTTTCCCGGCGTCACCCAGACGCTTCCGATCACGATCTACCTGCAGCTGCAAACGAATCCGGATGCCGCGATCGCCCTGTCGCTGGTGCTCCTGGCGATCTCGGTCGCGGTTCTGGTGACGTTGAGAGATCGTTGGGTGCCGGGGCTGACCGCGTGAGTCTGCGACTTCGCGTGCCGTGGCTGGCGCTATGCCCATGAGCCTGGATGCAGCGCTTCACGCCGTGCGGGGCACCTTCGAGCTCGACGCCCAATTCGCGGTGACCGAGGGCCGCACCCTCGCCGTGCTCGGCCCGAACGGCGCAGGAAAATCGACTCTGCTCGCTGCGCTGGCGGGTGTCATCGAGGCATCCGGCTCGGTCTGCTTGAATGGCAGGGAACTGGCCGGAGTGCCCACTGAGCGTCGGCGCATCGGATACGTCTTTCAGGACTTCCTGCTCTTCCCGCACCTGACCGTGCTCGAGAACGTCGCCTTCGGACCCCGTTCGCTCGGGATGCCGCGTGCCGCGGCCCGTGATCTGGCAGAGCAATGGCTCGCCCGCCTGGGCATCGCCGAGCTTGCCCCGCGCCGGGCGACGCAGCTCTCCGGCGGGCAAGCGCAACGGGTGGCCCTCGCTCGCGCCGTGGCCGCCGGCCCGGATCTGCTGCTACTCGATGAACCCCTCGCGGCACTGGATGTCGAGGTGCGCGCCGAGGTGCGAGAAGAGCTGGCCCGTCACATCCAGGACTGGGGCGGGCTGACGATCCTCGTCACGCACAGCTTCGACGACGTCACCGCACTCGCCGATGACGTGCTGGTGCTCGAGCGCGGCCGGGTGACGCAGCGGGGGAGTCTGCGCGAGGTCATCCAGTCGCCGGCGACGTCGTATGCGCGACGACTCGTGGCCGGGTGGGCCGAGGACTGAGAGGTGCTCAGGCTTGCAATTCGGCTTGTGGGCGTTCGGTGAGACACGAGGAAGGCGGACCCGCTTTTTGCGCGATCTCGATCGTCATGATCGCCTTCCGTACTTTTCTACCGACGTTTGAGAGAAGCAGCCCCCGGCCGCCCGAGGTGCCCGAGCAGGGCCGCGATGAGGGTGATGACGGCGGCGAGCAGCATCCCGAGGCCAATGTGAACGTGGAGCAGGAGGGCTCCGACCGCCGCGCCCGCCCCGATCAGCGCGATCGCCAGCACGCGGCGTGGCCAAGGGTGGCCGCCGGTGCGCGCCGCGAAGACCGAGTCGAATGCGAGCCCCACGATGGTGGATGTGACGACCACCGTCGTGACATCCTTCACGCCGAGCTGGCGCGCAGACCCCGCCTGCAACCCCATCGCGAAGCCGAGCGCCCCGGTGACGGCGAGTTTGAGCGGCTCCGGCGGGGATTCCACGGCGAAGCTGCCCACCGCGGAGACGAGCAGCACGATTCCGATCCCCGCGATCAGCGCCGTCGACCGGGATGACCAGCCGACCGGTACCGCTCGCAGCATGCGGCCCGCGACCGCGGCGCCCAACATGAATAGCACGAGCGCGACAACCGGGCCCGCGATCGGGAGGCCATCCGCCCCGGTGAGCGCCATGCCGAGGATGACCACGTTGCCGGTCATGTTGCCGGTGAACACGCGGTCGAGCCCAAGGTATCCGACCGCGTCGATGACTCCCGTCGAGAACGTGAGGGCCAGCATGAGTAAAAGATGCAGGCGTTCGGGATGCCGTTGCAGCAGGGGAATCATCGTGTCGCCTCCGTCGGGTCGGTTGACTCGCTAGGGTGTGACCCTAACGGACGCGGCGCGAGGAACTGGGCGCGCCGGGGCATGCGTGGCATGGGACGTACGCGCGGGAGAGGGCATCGCCATCGACATCCTTCACCCCGGCATTGGCCATATACGTGCAGCGACATATCTCGAGACCACACCGCAGACCGCCCTCTGGGGTTGGCTACCGTGCGGTGCGGATGCCCCGGTGCTCGTGATCGACTCCGGTACCGAGGTCACGTTCGACTGCCTCAGCCACGAGGGCCTTCTCGAAGACCAGGGCCGCGACCCGGTGACCTACTTCGGCGGCTGGGGCGTGCCGCCCGAACAGGTGTTGCAGGATGCCTCGGCCCTCGCGTCATCCTCACTGGACCGCGGTACGGGCGGGCCTCACGTGGTCACCGGACCGATCCATATCAACGGTGCCCGGCCCGGTGACCTGCTGAAGATGACGGTGATGGAGACCCTTCCGCGCGTTCCGTACGGGATCATCTCCAACCGTCACGGTCGGGGCGCGCTGCCCGGTGAGTATCCCGAAATCGTCGAGTTGGTGAGCGTCTTCGCCACGCTCGACGGTGACGTGGCGACGATGCCGAAGGTTCTGGGAGGGGAACACGCCGTGCGATTCCCGATCGCGCCGTTCCTCGGGATCATGGGCGTCGCGGTGGCGGGTGACCGGCGTCCGCACTCGGTGCCACCCGGCGCGCACGGCGGCAACCTCGATATGAACGTGCTCACCGTCGGCGCCGTGCTCTACCTTCCGGTGCAGGTCGACGGGGCGCGCGCCTACGTGGGCGATCCGCACTTCTCGCAGGGGGATGGCGAGGTTGCCCTCACGGCTCTGGAGGCCTCGCTTCGGGCTACCGTTCGATTCGACGTGGTCACCCGGGAGGATGCCCGTGCCGAGTTCGGTGAGTTGGCGGGGCCGTTGGCCGAGACATCCGACTATCTGATACCGACCGGGCTCGACCCCGACCTGGATGCTGCGGTGCGCAATTGCGTGCGTGCTGCCATAGGGCTGCTCAGGGCGCGCTACGCGATGGATGCCCCGCACGCGTACGCGTATCTCAGCGCTGCGACCGATTTCAACATCTCCCAGGTCGTGGATCTCGTGACCGGGGTGCACGCCCGCATTCGGAAAGCGGACTTTCTATGACCGAAAACAGCACCGGCGACGGCGGCACGGGCGAGAACGGCGCGACGGTCAACAGCGCACCCGACCCGACCCTCATCGCGACATTCTGGGAGTACGAGCGCGCCCTGATGGCCAACGACCTCGACGCCCTCGACCGCTTCTTCGCGCCCGGGCTGTCGACGATGCGCGGCGATGCTGCGGGCTTACTCATCGGGCATGGCGCGATCTCGGACTTCCGGCGAGGCCGGGGTGGGTCGCCCGAGCGTGTGGTTCTCCATGTCGAACTGCGCATGGTGACGGATGCCGCGGCCCTCGTCATCGCGGTCACCGCCCCGAGTGCGGGCGGCCGCGGACAGCAGACCCAGCTCTGGCAGCGCACGAACGACGGGTGGCGGATCGCAGCCGCCCACGTGAGCCAGCCGGCACCCGCGATCGACCGTTCGGTGTGGCGCGCGGTCGGCACCCCGCTCGTGGCTGGCGCGCGCGGCTCGGACGATGACGGGGCCGGCCCGCTCGCGGGTGAAACCGTGGCCGTCAAGGATCTCTTCGAGGTGGCCGGGTTCCGCCGGGGCGGCGGGGTGCCAGCGTGGTTCGCGGAGGCCGAGGCATCCACCGTCACCGCCCCAGCCGTCATCGCGTTGCTGGAGGCTGGCGCCGACGTGATCGGCATCGCCCAAACCGATGAGTTCGCGTACAGCATCGCTGGACGGAACCCCCATTACGGCACGCCGCCGAACCCGGCCGTGATCGGCGGTACTCCCGGCGGGTCCTCGAGCGGCCCCGCGTCGGCGGTCGCGCTCGGTCAGGCCAGCATCGGGCTCGGAACCGACACGGGCGGGTCGATCCGCGTGCCCGCGTCGTACCAGGGCCTGTGGGGCCTGCGAACGACGCACGGGTCCGTCAGCGCAAATGGGCTGCTGCCGCTCGCGCCCGGCTTCGACACGGTCGGTTGGATGACGCGCACGGCCCCGGTCTTGCGGCGAGCCGCCGCGGCGACGTTGGATGCCGCGCTGCAGCGGGGGGTCGCGCCGGGATTCGTCATCGCACCGGCGTTGCTTGCGCACGTCGAGCCGAGCGTGGCGTCGGCGTTCGCGACGTTTACGGCGGCGGTTTTCCCACAGCAGTCGGTCGGCGCCGACGAGCCGGGAGCAGGCGTCGAGAACGTCGACCTCGGCGACATCGACGAATTGTTCTTCACTTTCCGCACGATCCAATCCGCCGAGGCGTGGCGCGAGCACGGGCCGTGGATCCTGGCTCATCCCGGCGCGCTCGGGGATGACATCGCGGGTCGTTTCGCCGCGGCATCAAGGATCACGTCGCAGCAGGAACAGGATGCCCGCGTGCTGCTCGTGGTGCTGCGGTCGCGACTCGAGCGCGTGCTCGGCGAGCGGATGCTGTTGCTGCCCTCCGCGTCGTCCGTTGCCTTACCGATCAGCGCGGATGCCGAGCTGATCGAACGCACGCGGCAGGCAACTCTGCGCCTGACGTGCATCGCCGGGCTCACCGGTCGGCCCGCCCTCAGCGTGCCGCTGCTGTGGATACCGCAGCCGGGCGCGGCGACGGATGCCCCGGTCGGCGTGTGCCTCATCGGCCCGCGCTTCAGTGATCTCGCTCTCATCGATGCGGGCGAGATCCTCGCCCGGCTCGCGGCTCCGCCCGCGCCCGCGTAACTCGCACCCCCGGCCGCGCGGCCGCGGCCCTGAATTCGGCCCGCAGCCCGTCGAAGTGCCCGTTCCGGCTCGACGTTGCCATTGCACCGTTGAAGGGCGATGGTGGGCTTTCTAGAGGCCGGTTCAGAGTTCATGGTCCCGGTTCTCGTAAACATTCCAGGCTGCACAATTATTGACACGCCGCAGTGTCAATCGTCACGGATGGCGTAATGTCCTCATCGCCATTTGTAATTTGACGGCCCCCACTGTGTTGAAGGAGCGGTTCCGATGTACGAGTGTCGAGTCCCCTATTCTCGCGAAGCCATATTCCAGCCTTGTTGGAAGCTAGTTCTGTGAGCTACGCCGGCTCATTAGCGCTCGACTCAAAAAGCGGGGCTGCGCGCCTTCTGCTCTCGACCCTCGGATTGAGCCTTTCCTCGCTCGCCGTCTTGGCCGTGGCGCTTATCTTCGGCACAGAGTATCTTTTCGTGGCCGTGTTGGTGGCTCTCGTGGGTCAGCTCATTGCTTTTTTTACGCTGGTTGCCTGGGTCTCTGTGAGACGAGAACGACAGGCACTTGCTCAGGGTCGTTCTGAGGGCAAAGCGATTTGGGCATTTGACCCGGGGCCGAAAGGACCTCCGCGCGTACGCGTGGGTCTGCTCGAAGCAGACGAAAGGGGTTTGGCTCTATCGCTGGAACAGCGCGTCGCCCGAGTGAGCTGGTCGGATATCACCCTGATCGAAGCGGTCGACCATGGCCTACTGCGGGGGAAAGCGATCGTAATTGACGGCCCGGTGGGCGGGCGAGTGGAATTAAAAATCCTGGGATCCGATGCCGTCACGAGAGCCGACGACACGGCTTTCCAGGAGTGTTTTGGGGTTTTACTGTTACTGCAGCGAGGAACTCCCGGGGCTTAGTAGTTGCATGGCTCATGTCGCCGGAGGTTTGGGCACACCGTGCAAATCCCAAGGTTTTCTCGCACTCGGACAGCCACGACAAAGACGACGACCGCTCGTCCGGTCGCGTCCGTACGCCGGTCCCCCAGCGGGACACCGCTGCCCCGCGACGACTGGGTTCAGCGGCGCGTCTACACGAGAGATGCCCGTAAGACCCGCCCGTTGCGGAATCTCACTCAGGTGCCTCTAGCGCAACAACATTCGACCGCTCGGGCCGTCTAGTTCCTTATGGATTTCGAGGCACTTTGGTTATGGGACAGTGCGTTAGCAAGAAACCCCGGCGCTATGTTTGTGGATTCAATCCGCACGTCAGCGCCAACTACGACTTCGCATAGCGTCTGGAGTATTCGTGCGTCAGCTGCCGACTCCGAATAACTGTTGGCCAGCTGCATCGGTCTGGCGTCAGTAGCCCAGAAGGATTAGACCTGCGGCTTGACGTCCTGCCAGTCAATCTGCGGGCGTCCCTCCCTGGCCGCCTCCGCATTTCTGGCGGCATGTTCCCAAAACTCCTTCATGTTGCGTCCATCGTGGGCTCCGTCCGACATCGTGAGGTTCATGCGCCGGCTGAACTCGTTCAGGATGTCGAGGCCATCTGGTCGCAGCACGGGCTGCTGATCGAATACCCAGTGGTAGAGGTCCAGCATCGCCTGTCCATAGGCGTCGACGACGGCGAGAAGGTGGATGCCCTCGGCGTGATTTTCGATGAAATTGCGGGCCGGGGCGGTCCAGACCCTCTTCACCGAAAGTAACTCTTCGCTGACGAGCCACACGGTCAAGGCCCCGGTGTCGCCGCTCTTGACCGCGAGGGTTCCGGTCATCTTGAAAGGCGCGTGGCCTACGTGGAGGAGGTAGTTCCGGAAGCGGCGCAGGAACATTGACTCCGGCATCTCGTACACGATCGAGTTCCTCGACTCAAAGTCCTTTGAAAACGTCGTCTCAGGAAAGTTCTCCGCCACGTGTCGACGGGTGTGATCAACAAGTGAGACGGCTCCGGCCAGTGAATTATGGAGAGCCTTGTCGAGGCCGCGAAAGTATGCGACCCGCACGGTGGGGGCCCGAACATTCTGAAACAACTCCATCTGCAACTGTTCGTCAGTCTCTGCCGCCGCGAGAAGGGCCCGTAACTCCGACATATTGTCGGTGTAGACGTCGAACGATCGCCAAAGAGCGGTCCACGCCTGGTGGACCAGATATTCAGGATGCCCATTGCGGTCTGAGATCAGACGTTCAAGTTGCGTACGCGCCTCCTCATCCGACATCGCCTCGTAGTCCTCGCGGTAAACATCGAAATCGTCCATCGGGACACCATACGGTGCGGACTGTGCCGATGAAAAAGCGGGCGGAAAGCCCACCAAAGCCACTCGGGAACTGTGCATCAGTCGACACGTCGACTGTCGGCCCGGCGCCCGTAAGCGGGACCTCTATACGAACGCTCACCCAACGTCAGTGGCCTAAAGGAAGAGACCGCGTTCTATTCGTGTATGCGCTCCACCCGTTGAAATTCACGCTCAGGTGCGGCTAGCGCTACAGCCTTTCGACCGTACCCACCGTCGTGTAACCCTATAGATACGAGACGTCTCACGGCCAACAGGTCAGCACCATCATTGGCGGAATTCCGGGGCTCGGCGAGTCTCTTAACTACGTCGCGTAACCTCCTGCCTAAATTGCGACACAAAACGTTAGTTATGAGACAGCCAGGAGCATCGTGACGAAACTGATCGGCTACGCGCGTATCGACGCGCCAGCAATCTACCGACCGGCAAGAGGTCGACCTTCTGGCCGCGGGTGTCCGGGGTGATGACCTCTACGTAGATAACGGCGTGTCCGACGCTCGCGCCTCACGGCCGAACTTCGACCGGTCGCTCGACGCCCTTGAGGCGGGCGACACTCTCGTCATCACGCCCAGGGGGGACGCGCTCGTCCGTGAGGAGCTCTGCGACCGGGCCCTGCACCTCGCGCTCACCCTCGACGTGCTGCTCTCTTCGAGCAGGCTGAGACCCGCGGCCTGCTGGGCCTGCTGCTCCTCACCGACGCGCGCCGGGCCACCCGGACCAACGAGCAAGGCCGGCTGATCCTGCTCGCAGACCAGGTGTAGGAACCGGTCACAGATGTCCGCGCCAACCTTGAGGACTCAAAGCCCACGATGAAGAAATGTCCGCTACTGCGTTGCAGCGGCACGGAGCGACTTGTCCGCGACGGCGGCCAATGCCGCTCAGGATGCGTAGCAAGTTTCCACGGACTACCTTAGGGTCCGACACCCACGCCCAGGGCGAGCCGTTGCCGTACACGGCGCCGCCGGCTGGCATGTTCGTCGACGTGGGTCTCCTGCCAAGCTGAGCTGATGAGCTGCCGACCGATCCGTTGGGCCGCGATCGCGCCTACTCAGTACGCCTCCGACCAAAGCGCCTATCAGGTCCTCGAATCGAGACCACCGTCGTGCGCCCGCTCGAGCGCGATCGCGCGGACGGCCTCGGTTTCGCCGACGAGGCCGGCGAGGTCTTCCGTCAGTATTTCTACGACGTCGAGATCTTCACCTGCTCCCTAGCTGGAAGCGTGCCTCCGCTCGAGCAGCTGTCAAGGGTGCACCGGAGGGGCATCGCCATGGCGACGCGCAACGCGCCCTTGACAGCTGACCGATGCGGGGCGAAACCCTCACGTATGGGGGCGGGGGAGGAGTTGGTGCTTTTCAGTCGTCATCGAAGTCGATATCGGCTCCGCGTAGGGCGCGGACTGCTTGCACGGCCAGCCTGGTCCCTGCGTAGCCGATCACGGCGGCGATGATGAGGGCGAGGACCGGATCGAGCCAGTAGACCCCACCGGTGAGCCAGATGATGATGCCGGCCACGAGCACTCCGGCTGCGGCGGCCGCATCGGCGAGGGTGTCGAGGAGCACTGATTTCATGTGGATGTCTTCGCGGAACGCAGACAGACCGAGGACAAGCGCGCCGGTGAGCATCACGGCGAGGGTGATCAGGCTGACCACCGCCATCGGGAGTCCGAGGACGGAGGGGGATCCTTCGACCAATCTTGAGATCGCTTCGATCGCGACCCCGACGGTGACGGCGATGAGGAGCGCTGCGTTGATGAGAGCGACGATCGCGATCGGCCGGTTGGCGCGGGGGTGATCCGGGTCACGGTCGCGCAAGGCCACTGCGACCAGCCCAAGAGTCAGCGCCACAGAGTCGGCCAGGGTGTCTCCGGCGGCCGCGAGCACTCCCACCGAGCGGGCCGTGATGCCAACGGTGATGAGTCCGCCGATCAGGGCAAGGTTCAATGCAAGGACGATGGCGAGGCGTCGGCGCTGGCTGAGATGGCCTGGGCCGGGATTCGAGTCGGAACTGTGCGAACTCACCCGCTCATCGTCTCCAACTTTGTTGGCTGCGGACGGCGACTGTCCGGTCTTAGTTCTGCTGGTCGACCGAGGGGAACACGTGCGCGTGCTCGCTGTCGACCTTGGACAGGGCGCGAGCGACGGAGGAGGCACCGACTCCGAGCGCGCGCGCGATCGTCGCGACGCTCTGGCTCTCTGAGCGCATCCGGACAGCCGCGGCCACGCGGCTCCGGTGTCATGACGGAGGGCCGGCCGCCCACACGGCCTGTGGAGTTGATCAGTAAGTGCCGGTGTTCTGTGACCGCTCGGCCTCGCGGGTAGGCGCGGGCCCGTCTTGGATCGCATGGGATACGAGACACGTTGGTTACGAGACACTGTGTTGGCGATGCCGGCCCGCGGGCGGAACGGCTTGCGGGTCGTTCGGCGTGACGGCCCAGCGGTCACAAGGGGGTCGCTCTCAAATGCTCAATGCACTGAGGTCGGCGCGAAGCCTCAAGACGTGTCTAAGCGAAGAGTGGCGCTCCGGCGGGCCCGCAACGCATTTCTGAAGGACCAACGGGGTTAGGGTCGGCCCGGCACGCGGCCTTTATCAAGGGGAGTGCCCGGTGAGGCCAGGAACAGTCTGGACCACATTTCGTAGAGGTAGTCGCCGAAACGTTCGGCGCTCCATCCTCGGGAGTCCACGAGCTGGGTGTAGTGCTCTGCTCCCGCAGTGGCCCACACGATGTCGCCGATGACTTCATCCGATAGGTCGGGGCGAAGAGCCCCGGTCAGGCGCAATTCGCTGGCGAAGCGAAGCATGTTGGTTGCGCGTCGGGTCGATATTTCGGCGTGGAGGGCGGCGCAGTCCGGATCGGTTTGCGCTGCGTCTCGCAGCGCCAAGAAGATAGGTGCGGTTCTCGGGCTCATGGCGGCTATCGCAGCTGCGTAGATCTGGAACTTCGTCGCGGCATCCGGTGTTTCTCGGATCCGTTGCACATAGTCGCGCCGGTCGGCGGGAATGGTCTGATCGCTACCAGATATCGCCGCCTCCACGACCTGGCGAAGCAGTACCGGCTTTCGGCCGACAGCTTCGTACAGCGTATCCACGGACGTTCCCGCCGCGTGCGCGATTTGAGCCACCGTTGTCGCCACGTATCCGCGTTCGGTGAAAAGGGTCCACGCTGCCGAGAGGAGCTGAAGACGTGTGGTTTTGGCTTGCATGGCTCGCTTCGTCGAGCGATATTTTCGCGGAGCATTGACATCGGTCGTCATGAGGACGACAGTAGTGCATATTCATCCGATTGTGATTCGGATCAAATAAGGAGTGGGTCGATATGGTCTATGCATACATTCAAGACGTTCCCATTGACGCAGCGGGTTACCGCCGAATCATGGACAACCTGGGCACTGAGCCGGTTGCGGGGTCGATCCTTCACCTCTGCGTCCGCCGCGAGGACGGCGGGCTTCGCTATATCGAGGTCTGGGAGTCCGAGGAGCTCTGCACCCAGGCATTCGACCAGCGGATCCACGCTGCTGTGGATGCAGCTTTCGGTGGACACCGTCCAAGTACTGAACCAACCGTGCAGGTGCTCGACGTGTTGGATATCACAGGGGCCGCCCTCCCCGCGAGCGTGTGATAGCCCACTTGGCGGGCGATAACGTGACATCAACCCAAGGGACCTCCTACGGGCACTCCCGTTGAGAAATCTCCCGCGTGCCTCTAACGCAATGCGTTCAAACCGTTCCGGCCGTCTCGAATCCCTAGGGTTCGGAGACTTCTCAGAGAGAAAAATCTCGTCCGAGAGTGCAACGTTAGGGTCGCTTACTTTGGGTCAACTGGCGCCGTTCTGCGATCCCTCGGTGCGCAGCGGCTACGCATCGAGAGCTTGCTATCGCTGACAGCTGCTACCGAGGTCTGACGCGTTCCGTGTCGGCGCCTTAAGCCTGTCGAATTCGTGCAGCGAGGTCTCGCCAACACGCAACCTGTTGGTGGAGCAGCCGCAGATAGGCCTGATCTTTTACGAGTATCTGGACTAGCTGATCATCGGATGGCAGGCCTGCGTCGACGAGTAGCCGAAGGCGGATGATCGCGAGGGTCACGTTATAGATTCCGTAAAGAGTCCCTTGGTCGTGCTCAATCTCATGTTTCGTCGGGTAGCCATGGCTCAGAGCGTTCCGGACCTCCGAAGCAACGAACGCCCATTCGTCGACTTGGCCGTCGAAGAACCAAAGACAGAATTCGCCTCCGAGCCCGTTTGCCAGATCCAGAAGCCTCTTTTGAAGAGGGAGTTCGGTGATATTCAGCGCATGGAGCACCTTGCGCGTTTCGCGTGAGTTCAGCGCAGTGGCACCGAGTTCATCTTTCACTTTCGCGGCAAACGAAGTCGGTATTCGGCTGGTTGCCCGTCCGTTGGAGTGTCTCCGCAGCGTTGACGACCTCGACGACCTGCAACGGGCCGGAGCCGGTGCGCGACCTTGACTCTGCTACTGCGACGGGAACGGGATTTGCGTTTGCGTTTCTTATCCACGCGGGCAGGAATGTTGATATATCGACATCGGTCGCGAGAAACGTTGGAAATGTAGAGCGCGGAGGTGGCTTCTCGTCGATGACTTCGGGATCCACTCGTATGCGGAAGTGAGACGGGCCATCAGTGCCGTTGATCGGCTCGAGGCGACACTCTGAAACCTCGACTTGGGTCTTGGATGCAATTGCGACGAGGGATCGGATAGGGGCGGCAACGTGTTGCGCCAGATTGCTGAGCGTCATTCCATTCGATGATTCGACGAACACGATCACGGTCTCTTCGAGGGCAACATATCTTGCCCCTGAGCGCTCCATCGCAGTTGTAGAAATTGTCAGCTGCATCCCGCCGACACGTTGACCGAAACGAGCTCTGGCTGTATGCGGTCGATAAGGCCTGGAGGTGCCCCCCCAGCCGAAGGATGACGCCGATCACCCTCGATGAGCTTCAAGACAACCTGAACGACGACGTAGTTTCGCCTTCCCGCTCTCGACGACCGGCGGATCGCGCGGCGACCCTCCGCAGACGTGCCGCTTCACGCGGCGTGGCGCTACGCGAATCACGGACATGCGCATCGTCGATCAGGACCGAATGCCGATGGTGACCGGCGCTGATCCGGATCACCTCACTCCAACCAGAACGAAACCCTACGGGCCCCAATCCACGCTGCGCACATCGAGCCGAAATAGGCATACTGGTTGGTGCCGATCGCCCCGCCTACCTCTGGGCATCGCGCGGGCGGCCTCGCGGCCGCGGTCCTGAATTCGGCCCGCAGCCCCGGTCAATACGATTGACGTATGCCCTTCGACCAGATCAACCCGCCACCGCGCCTGCTGATGGGCCCCGGCCCCATCAATGCCGACCCGCGCGTGCTGCGGGCGATGTCGGCGCAACTCGTCGGACAGTACGACCCCGCGATGACGGGCTACATGAACGAGACGATGGAGCTGTACCGCGGCGTCTTTTGCACGGCGAATGCCGCCACCCTGCTCATCGACGGCACGAGCCGCGCGGGCATCGAGGCCGCACTCGTCAGCCTGCTCGAGCCGGGCGACCGCGTGCTCGTGCCAATTTTCGGCCGCTTCGGCAGCCTGTTGCGCGAGATCGCCGAGCGCTGCCAAGCCGAGGTGCACGTGATCGAGCGCGAGTGGGGCACCGTCTTCACCCCGTCCGAGATCGAAGCCGCCATCGTCGAGATCAAGCCGAAGGTGCTCGCGATCGTGCACGGCGACACATCCACGACCCTCGCCCAGCCGCTCGATGAACTCGGAGCGATCTGCGCAAAGCACGGTGTGCTGTTCTACTCGGATGACACGGCCTCCCTCGGCGGCAACCGCTTCGAAGTGGATGCCTGGGGCATCGACATTGCGACCGCGGGCTTGCAGAAGTGTTTGGCCGGCCCCTCGGGCAGTTCCCCGATCACCATGTCGGAGGCGGCGGTTGCGGTGATCAACTCTCGCAAGAGCATCGAGGCGGGCATCCGCGTCGACGGTGACGAGGTATCGGCGACACCGATCCGGAGCAACTACTTCGACCTCAGCCAAGTCATCGACTACTGGGGGCCCAAACGCCTCAACCATCACACCGAGGCGACGACCATGCTCTACGGGGCGCGGGAGTGCGCCCGAATTCTGCTCGAAGAGGGTCTCGAGAACTCCATTGCGCGACACCGGATGCACGGGGCCGCGATGGCTGCCGGGCTCACCGCGATGGGCTTGAGGCTCTTCGGCGACCAGACGCACAAGATGACGAACGTGGTCGGGGTGCACATTCCGGACGGTCTGAACGGCGACGGTGTGCGCTCAGCCATGCTCACCGACTTCGGGATCGAGATCGGCACGTCGTTCGGCCCGCTCCACGGCAAGGTCTGGCGTATCGGCACGATGGGGTACAACGCCCGGCGCGACGCGGTGCTCGTCACCCTTGCAGCGCTCGAGCAGGTGTTGCGTCGCGGCGGTGTCGCCGTGACGGCGGGAGCCGGGGTCGGTGGGGCGCTGGACTCCTACGGCAACGGGGAGCTCGAGTCATCCGGCGAGGATTCGCCGATGGGCGCGCCGGGGTCAGGCGCCGGCGAACCGCGGCCGACCAACCGATGACGCACGAGACCGATCTCATCCTGCAGCGTTGCGACGAGCTCGCGACCATATCGAGCGAGCCCGACCGTCTCGTGCGCGTGCATCTCTCGCCGGAGCACCGGGCCGCTCACGACCTCGTCGCATCGTGGATGAACGAGGCGGGATTGACGACCTGGCAGGATGCCGCGGGCAACCGCTGCGGCCGACTCGAGGGCCGCGAGCCGGGATTACCGGCACTGCTGCTCGGTTCCCACACCGACACTGTTCCGGATGCCGGTCGCTACGACGGGATGCTCGGGGTGCTGCTGGCCATCGCCGTCGCAGCGCGCCTGCGCGACACCGAGTTGCCGTTCGCCCTCGAGGTCGTCGCTTTCAGCGACGAGGAGGGCACCCGGTTCGGCACGGCGCTTCTCGGCAGTCGCGCGCTCGCGGGCACTTGGCACGACGACTGGTGGAACCTCGCTGACGCCGACGGGATCACCCTCGCCGACGCCTTCGTCGACTTCGGCCTCGATCCGGCCCGTTTGCCGGGAGCCTTTCGCCGCCCGGTCGAGCTGGTCGGCTACCTCGAGGCGCACATCGAGCAGGGACCGGTGTTGGATGACGCGGGTCGCTCGCTCGCAGTTGTCACATCCATCGCCGCCGCACGGCGTTTCGAGCTCACTATGACGGGCACGGCCGGGCACGCCGGGGGCTCCCCGTACGACCGACGCCGGGATGCCCTCGTCGGCGCGAGCGAGGTGGTGGTCGAGGTCGAGCGGATATCGAAGGCGCGCGGCGTGATCGGCACGGTCGGCAAACTCGACGTATTCCCGGGCGGCGTCAACGTCATCCCCGGTCGGGTCGAGTTCAGCCTCGACCTGCGCGCTGAGTTCGACAGTGACCGCGATGACGCGGTGGGCGAGGTGTTCGAGGCGGCCGCGGCCATCGCATCCCGCCGGTCGCTAGCGTTTCGCCATCGCGAGACGTACCGCGCGGATGCCGTGGTCTGCGACCTCGATCTGCGGGCAGCGATCGAGAGCGGAATCGCCAGCACGGGCGACGCCTCACCCATCGGCATGTGGAGCCGAGCCGGACACGACGGGATCGCGGTCGCCGCCGTGACCCCCATCTCGATGCTGTTCCTGCGCTGCAGGGGCGGCGTCAGTCACCACCCCGACGAGTCCGTGCGAGCAGTGGATGTCGCGGCCGCCTTAAACGCGTTCGAGGCGGCCGTGCTGGCGCTCGCCGCAAAAACGCCTTGATCGCGATGGAGGAGCACCTGCGGCAGCTGCTGATCGAGGAGCTGGGTCGAGCCCGTCACGGGTTCGGCCTGGCGGACACCTTCGACAGCGAGGCCACACGGAGCAGCCCGGTCTGCGGCGATCGGGTTACCGTTCGCATCTCCGGGGACCGCATCAGCTGGGAGGGCAACGGCTGCGCGGTGTCGCTCGCGGCGGCATCTGCGCTGGGTGCGCTGTCCGTCGCACACGTC
>Ga0209100_1000673_pt1 | contig 27743 bp, 25 predicted proteins | sample lystaG_FD_185480 | JGI IMG/M metagenome (GOLD analysis project Ga0209100, IMG submission 185480) | Glacier valley bacterial and archeal communities from Borup Fiord, Nunavut, Canada, to study Microbial Dark Matter (Phase II) -... | ecosystem: Environmental > Aquatic > Freshwater > Ice > Glacier ... | reverse complement strand
TGGATAGGAAAAAGGGCGGCCACGTGGATAGAAAAAATGGCGGTCACGTGGATAGATAAAAATGGCGGTCACGTGGATAGATAAAAATGGCGGTCACGTGGATAGGAAAAAGGGCGGCCACACAGGGCCGCCCCTACACTAATAAATTTTATAAAAAACTGCACCTATTGTTATTCTTTTTTTTTACTTTTATGTCAAAAATTTCTTCAACAGGGAGGATAATATTTACTGAACAGGTGACTCCCGATTATTCGGGATCACCAACTCAGTTGCTCAGTTCCATTTATTTTTAATCACAATCTTATGGAAGAATACATAATTACGATGGAGGATTTAGGACGCTTTTCGGAGTCCCAGTTAGAAGAGATATTTGAACAGCATGACAGGATCGAGGAACGATTGAAAGTTCAGGATGTCCAATTCAGAAGTTTATGGGATGCCTATAAGTCCATTGGAATCACCGATCCGAATTGTTTCAAGAATCTCCTTGAGCCAATCCGGGTAAAGATAAGGGAAACAAAGAGTGAGGCCCCCTATTGGGATAAATACAAACAAACCAATGATGAACTCAACCGGTTACTGGGACTTTTAAAGAATAAGGACAATGAGTTGAAAGTGCTGAAAGATACTGAGAAAGTCATTGTTGACCTGGTGACGCTTTTAAATTTTCAGTGGGAGGTACTGGGATTAAACCTGGGATCCATCTGCGATCAAATACAGGTCAGCAGAGAAACTGAACGCGCTAAAATGAAGGAATACTGGGACAATGAACCAACACTTAAAGATATTCCAAACGGTATGGAAATTAGACAGGCTTTTGCCTACGAACAGCAGGCGTTGATTCAACAGCAAATTGATTTGATGGAAACTGAACAACAAATACTGACACAAATGGAATTTGTTTGTGATGAAAGAGACCGTATATTTCCCATTTCATCAGGGCTGTTTCTAAAATAGTGAAAGGGTAGGGCTATTGCTGAGGTAGTGACGGGACGCAACAGAGAAAATTACTGCGGGGTGACTACTCTTCAACAAAGGATTTGGGTTTATGATATATTTAAAAAAGGTAAACAATGTCACACAGGGTATTACACAGAGTCACACGGTGTAAAAAAAACTGTGTTACATTGTGTATCATCGACTTTATCCTGAACCTGGGAAAAGGATTCTCTTTTATTGGTAATCAATACAAGATAAATGTCGAAAAGAAAGAGTTCTTTATCGACCTACTCTTTTATAACCGTGAGCTGCAAGCCTTGGTTATTATTCCTTTAATCATTAATCGCTCTGAGTTCTCCTGCTTAGATAGCCAGGCTATTTGAAACTGGATACGAGGCATTTCAAAGCACCACCAAACTCTCAGTGAGTGTAAGGTGAGCATTGGTGGAGCATAGTGAGAACAATGTTAGTGAGCAGTTTCTATCCCGGCGTGGGAGGCAGAAAGACACATTACCTTCTTCTGCAATAAAGGCCTGATCTTTAGGGAACAGTGAGGCTACTAATATTAATCAGACGAAAACGAAGAGTGAGAATGAACAAAATTTCCGACAGTTCCGACAGTTCCGACAATTCCGACAATAGGCATTTTCATCCAATACAGTTCAATTATTTGTTAATAAAAGTTGTCTGTTCTAATTTACCGAACTCTTTCGTAGGTTAAAATTACACACTGTCGGAACTGTCGGAATTGTCGGAACTGTCGGAATTGACGGCGACCTCTATCGTAGAATATTGCCAATTAGCGGAGTTGATTAATTTTGTGGATGAAAACTCAACTTAGCCTGTCACTGGGATATAGTTTTAGTAAATTATCAGTCAGGAGTTTAAATGCAATCCCGAGTACTCGGGATATGGAACCTGATATCGGAATAAAAAGGGCAAAATTCAATCTATCGAATAGGCCAGGTGAAATAATAAGTATTCGAAATGTGAGTATAAATACAATATCTGAGATCAATGATTTTGTTATTTCATTAAATGAAGTTGATAAGATGTATAATTATTCCAAGATAGATAAAATTTTAGTTGAATTATTCAAAAAGGCAAAGTTATTTGAGATTTGCATAGAGCATTTAAAAAGAGCTTGAGCAAATAAGTTCATTTTCAGATATTTGTGATTTTGTTATTTCATTGAAATGAAATAATTGATAGAGTTTTTGATTATTCAGACATACGTAAAATTTTAGTTGAATTATTCAAAAAGGCATTTGACTTTGAGATTTGCATAGAGCATTTAAAAAGAGCTTTAGTAAATAAGTTCATTTTCAGATATATATATGATTTTGCTATTTTATTCAATGAAGTTGATAATTTGTATGATTTCTGCAATAAATCACCAAATCCTCAATATACTGCATCACGAATTAGAAACACGAATACGGGTTGAACTACAAAATTATTCAGATGGTTTTTTTCGTTAATCGCCCAGAGTTCTCATGGTTAAATAGCCAAACCTGTTAAACCTGCTTACAAGTCATTTCAAAGCACAACCCAACTCACAGAGAGCATAGTGAGAAAGTTGTTGGAGCGCACTGAAAAGATTGAAACTATATTCCGACTAACAGCTAAATTATTACATATAATTTGGCACCAATCCCCCTTTGCTTCCTCAAACGAATAACTTTTGAAATGACAGCCAAATAACCACCAACTATGCATGGATAAACAGAAATAGCTTTATGATGGTCCACTTCCATTTCTAAACTATTTACATATTCTGGGCGAAAATAAATAAGATAAGCTAAAATTAGAAATAAGATAACCTGAAAGGCAGTAATCTGATTTTGACTTTAAAATTATATAAAATTCTAATTCGTAATTCATTTTATAAATTATGTATGTTGCTTGATATCAATTTAATACATAATATAATTAGAATATTCTAATTTAGAATGATTATAAACTAGAAAATGTTCATAATAAATGTAGAATAACTATGAATATCTGAATCTAATATTATACATTAGTACCCACTAAACAGAGCTCTTAATTACTAACATTTGAACCTATGAATTACTACATTCAAGTCCTCAAAAAGTACGCTGAATTCAATGGCCGTGCAAGGCGCATACAAATACAGTTATCAAAATAGTAAAACTTTAAAGATATTAATTTCAAAAATAAATGTATGAATGAAGAAATTCAAGCTTTTACAGATGTACTTGCATTTTATGACCAGATAAATGGTCATAGTAATATATTAGACATAAGAAAATTCGATGAAGTAAATGAGCTATCTCATTCATTTATGAAGATATTCAAGGATGAGGAAAGTAAATTGCCCTATCACATCAACATTTTAGATTTATTGTGGGCGAATGAAAATGCTCATAGCAGGATATTTGCAGAATTACTAAAGCAGAAAAGTGGGAATAGGTATGACATCCTGAATAGATTTTTAGAATATTTGGCTGATATTAATCCAAACTTTAAACATAAAGTGCAGAAACCTAGAATCACTTCTGAAAAGGATCGGATTGATTTATTGGTTTTAGACAAAGAATTCGCTTTAATTATTGAAAACAAAATTCATTGTGCTGTAGACCAAGGTTCTCAAATTGCCCGGTATATCGAGAAAGTAAAAGAGAAAGGCTACAAGAGCAGCCAGATATATGTTATTTATTTGACAAGGTATGAAAATAAAAAGCCTGAAGATCAAAGCTGGAAACTTTATGAAGTTGATTATAAGGAGGATTTTGCAGATAGATACTTCTCATTATCATTTAAGGAAGATGTGTTGCCTTGGCTTACAAACTATGTACTTCCAAACTGTACGGTAAAGGAACCATTTAGAAACGTTCATGCCCAAATCGGGAGATTTCTATCAACACATCAAGGTCCATTATTGATACAAGATAATGGGAACACAACAAGCCCCAACATTTTTGGAGATGCAACCAATAATGAAAGCTGGATTAAATTGCCTTAAATAAATCCTATTAGTTGTAAGATATAAGGGTTCAAACTGCATTGGTTTGGACCTTTTTTTTCAATAATAGGGCCAACCTTACTATTTTTGAGCAAAATGGTAGTAGGAAATTGCTTATTCAAGCAGATCTGTAACATTATTCGGTTACTACGAATATTTTAATAAATTACAAAATACATATAATCAGCTGTATATGTATTTTGTAATTTATTTGTAGATAATATACAAAGAAATATATTTATTTTTTTCTTGCATGTATGAAATATAATGTCTACTCTTGTTGTATCAATTTTAAACTTCAATTTGAAAACAACCTTAGAACATATCGCCAGCATCCAGACAGGAGTTTTTGCAAAGCCAGCTGCAAACGGGGAAATCGTATATTTGCAAGCCAGGTACTTTAATGAAGGCGGACAGCTTAACAGCTTACTGCATCCTGACTTGAAAGCGGACGATGTAAATGCAAAACATATTTTAAAACCAGGTGATGTATTGTTTGCAGCCAAAGGTACTAAAAACTTTGCGGCAGTAATTGAAGATGACCAATTGCCATTGGTAGCTTCAACCTCCTTTTTTGTTATCCGCTTAAAAGATAACAAGGTATTACCTGAATACCTTGCCTGGTTTATGAACAACGCGGGGACTCAACAATTTCTGAAATCAACCGCTCTTGGATCTTCCATAGCATCTATTTCAAAAGGGGTTCTTGAAAAACTTGAAGTGCTGGTTCCATCTATTCAAACACAACATTCCATTTTAAGCATTAACAGCCATCGGAACAAGGAAAAACAATTGAGGCAGAAAATTGAATCGCTTCAGGAAATCATTATTCAAAAAAAAATAATCAACGCAATAAAATAATATGACCAAGAAAATTACCCAGTCAGACATTAACAGTGCAGTTTGGAAGGCTTGCGACACTTTTCGCGGAAGCATTGACCCAAGTATATACAAGGATTATGTGTTGACCATGTTGTTTGTAAAATACCTCAGCGATGTGCATGACGATAAATATGAAACGCATCTGGCCAAATACAGTGGCGACATGGAGAGAGCTGAAAGAGCGATGAAGCATGAACGCTTTGTGGTACCTGCAAACAGTCAATTCAATTATTTATATGAACATAGAAATGAACTCAATATAGGTGAGTTGATTGATATTGCATTGGAAGATTTGGTGGAAGCGAACCGTGATAAACTCTACAGTGAAGACGGTGCAGGAATATTCCAGAATATCAATTTCAACAGCAGTGTGCTGGGGGATACAAAAGATAAGAACACACGACTAAAGAACCTGCTGCTTGATTTCAATCAAGATAAATTGGATCTGCGTCCATCACACCTTGAAGGCACTGATATTATTGGAGGCGCTTACATGTTCCTGATTGAGAATTTTGCCAGCGATGCAGGAAAGAAGGCCGGGGAGTTTTTCACACCGAAAGAAGTTTCTACTCTTATTGCCAAGCTCACTAAATCAAAGCCGGGATCAAGGATCTGTGACCCCACCTGTGGTTCTGCTTCCTTGTTGATCAAAGCCGGGGAAGAAGTGGGTTCATCTAATTTTTCGCTTTACGGTCAGGAAGCCAACGGAAGTACCTGGGCCCTGGCAGTGATGAATATGTTTTTGCATGGTTTCGACAATGCCACCATTCGCTGGGGAGACACCATACGCAACCCGAAACTGAAAGAGGGCGATGCACTGATGAAGTTTGATACGGTGGTGGCAAATCCGCCATTTTCTTTAGACAAGTGGGGAAAGAGTGATGACAAGGAAGAAAACAAATCGGCAGACAGCTTTGACCCTGAGTCGGACAAATACAACCGTTTTTGGAGAGGTACTCCGCCAAAGAGCAAGGGCGATTGGGCATTTATCAGCCACATGATTGAAACAGCTTATGAAGGCAAAGGTAAAGTGGGGGTGGTTGTTCCTCATGGGGTATTGTTCCGCGGAGCCAGTGAAGGAAAAATTCGCCAGAAAACCATTGAGGAAAATATTCTGGAAGCTGTTATTGGATTACCAGCAAACTTATTTTTCGGCACAGGTATTCCGGCTGCCATTTTAATATTCAACAGAGGCAAAGTTGGAACTACCGATGTGTTGTTTATTGATGCCAGTAAGCAATTTGAATCTGTTAAGAACCAAAATAGACTACGACCCACTGACATTGATCACATCGTTGATACTTACCGCAACTTCAATGAAGGCAAACTAAAAACAGGAGTCGTGGAAGATAAATTCAGCTATGTAGCCACCTTTGAAGAGATACAGGAAAATGATTTTAACCTGAATATTCCCCGTTATGTTGACACTTTCGTGGAGGAAGCAGAAGTGGATATTGCTGAAGTGCAAATAGAAATTGACAAATTGGAGGTAGAATTGAAAACTGTACAAGCAGAATTGAACTTGTACCTGAAAGAACTTGGAGTTTAATAATTTGGACAAGATGGAAAATGAAAATATTCCTAATTTGATGCCTGGATTCGAATCTATCAAGCATACTGATGAAGCAGGTAAAGCTTTCTGGAAGGCAAGAGACCTCTCAAATATTTTAGGATATGCAGAATATAGAAACTTTAAGCCAATCATTGAAAAAGCAATGGAGGTTTGCCGCAATAATGCAAACTCAATAGCTGACCATTTCGTTGAGTTAAACGAAATGGTAGAACTCGGTTCGGGAGCTTTTAGAACTATTCAAAATCTGAAATTAAGTAAATACGCTTGTTTGCTTATATCTATGAATGCGAATAATAAAAGGTCAATTGTTCTCCAGGCACAAGCTTATTTTACTGATAAAATTTCGGCATCTGAACTTATTGGCGACTTAACAAGTTCAAATATAATATTTTACAAAACATCGAATAACAAAATAAAAATTGAAGTAGTATTCAATAACGAAACTTTCTGGCTTTCGCAAAAGCGCATGTCGGAATTGTTTGGTGTTGATCTAACAACCATCAATTATCATCTCAAGCAGATTTTCGAATCCGGAGAGTTGGACGAGAAGGCAACTATTAGAAAAATTCCAATAGTTCAAATGGAGGGAGAACGTGAAATAACCCGACAAGTGATATTTTATAATCTCGATGCAGTTATTGCTATAGGATATAGGGTGAATTCTTATCAAGCCACTCAATTTCGTATCTGGGCAACCAATGCACTGAAAGAATTAATAATTAAAGGATTTGTACTTGATGATGAAAGATTGAAGCAAGGCAAGTTTTTTGGGCGAGATTATTTTGAGGAATTATTAGAACGAATTAGAGAAATTCGCTCATCTGAAAGACGTTATTATCAAAAAATCACAGATATATATGCACAATGCAGTGTCGATTATGACACCAAAGCATCAACAACCCAAGAGTTTTACAAAAAGGTTCAGAACAAACTCCATTGGGCAATAACACATAAAACTGCCGCTGAAATAATACACGAAAGAGCTGATGCCCGGAAACCCAAAATGGGATTAATGACATGGAAGCAAGCTCCAAAAGGAAAGATTTTAAAGTCTGATTCAACAATAGCCAAAAACTATTTAAGCGAAGATGAAGTTAGTCTTCTTAATCTTTTGGCAACCAGCCTTCTCGATTTTGCAGAAAATCAAGCGCGTAGAGGAATTTTAATGACAATGGAAGAATGGGCCAATAAACTTGATGCCTACCTTGAACTTAGTAATTATGAAATTCTGCAAATTAGTGGAACCATATCGGCGGAAAAAGCCAAAGAGAAAGCTGAAACCGAATATGAACTATTTCGAAAAATGCAAGATGCCGATTGGATTTCAGACTTCGACAGGGAGATAAAACGACTAACAGATGAAACTGAAAATCTAATTTGACTAAGAAATCTATAAATGGAAAGCATGATTGCAAAGAAAACAGTGCAGATATTCAGTAAGTTGAAAAATTCTTCTTTGCAAATTTCTTTGCAAAAAGAGCTACTTAACCTTGGTTTGCAAAGAACTTTTTGTTTGCAGTCTTCTTTGCAATCGCAAACGCTTTTACAAGCAGTTTGCAAAGAAGATACGCCTAAATATCAATTACTTATAAAAATGTCGTTTGCAACCTTGTTTGCAGCAATCTTAAATTAACCAACGCCATGAGCATAGAAAGCAATTCTACTACAAAACCCTTTTACAATACTACCATTCCAAGCGATTGGGAAGTGAAAAATTTAATAGATTGTTGTTTAATAAAAGGAGAATATGGGATTAATGCGGCGGCTGTTGAGTATGAAGAAGAACTTCCAACCTATATACGGATTACTGACATTGATGATGATGGATATTATTCTGCGATTAAAAAAGCATCAGTAAACGATGAAGATTCAAGTAAATATATTTTAAGCAGGGGAGATATACTTTTTGCAAGAACGGGTGCAACCGTAGGCAAAACTTATTTGTACGAAGAAAGCGATGGAAATCTGGTATTTGCAGGATTTTTAATTCGTTTCAGACCAAATGAGAATATTCTCTTGCCTCAGCATCTCAAATATTTCACTTCAACAAAAACATACTGGGATTGGGTTAAAACTGTTTCAATGAGAAGTGGACAACCAGGAATTAATGCTGAAGAATATGGTTCACTTAAAATTCCACTACCTCACCCTTTTGAACAACGCGCTATAGGCCATATTCTGGGTTTAATGGACTCAGCCATCAACCAAAACAATCAACTTATTGTCCAAAAAGAGCTACGCAAAAAATGGCTGATGCAGAATTTATTGACTGGAAAGAAAAGGTTGAAGGGGTTTGGTGGGGAGTGGAAGGAAGTTTCCTTGGCAAATGTATTTAATAGAGTAACAAGGAAAAATACCGAAGTCAATACAAATGTTGTCACCATTTCAGCACAAAGAGGATTTGTAAGACAAACTGATTTTTTCAATAAGTCTATTGCAAGCGAGATTATAGACAACTACTTTTTAGTCGAGAAAGGAGAATTCTGCTACAATAAAAGCTACTCTAATGGTTATCCGTGGGGAGCAACTAAGCGGTTGAATGATTTTGACAAAGCAGTTGTTACAACACTTTACATCTGTTTTGGATTAAAGAATTCACAGAAGTACTCCGGAGCTTTTTTTGAACAATACTTTGAAGCTAATTTTTTAGATAGAGGTCTCACAAAAATTGCACATGAAGGTGGCAGAGCACATGGCTTACTTAATGTAACTCCTTCGGATTTCTTTTCATTAAAAATCACTATTCCGAATTCCGAAGAACAAACCGCCATAGCCCAAGTGCTTCAAGCAGCCGATAAAGAAATACAATTACTCAAAGCCAAGACTGATAAGCTAAGGGAGCAGAAAAAGGGGATGATGCAGGTGCTGTTGACGGGGAAGAAAAGGTTAAAAATTAATAACTAACCATATGGCCAAAAAACTGATTAGGGTAGCAATAGCTTACGATTTTGACGGTACACTTGCCCCCGGAAACATGCAACAGCACTCATTTATTCCACATTTAGGAATTGATAGCCATACCTTTTGGGGTGAAGTAAAAACGATGGCAAAAGAAAATGACATGAATGAAATCCTTGCTTATATGCAACATATGCTAATAAGAGCAAGAGAAAAAGGGGTTCCTGTCACAAAAAAGGCATTTGTTGAATATGGTAAAGGTATGCAATTGTTTTTTGGTGTTGTTGAATTTTTTACTAAAATAAATGACTATGCTAAATCGAAAGGTTTAAAAATAGAGCATTATATCATTTCTTCAGGGTTAAGAGATATCCTAAAAGGCACATCGATTTATCGGGAGTTTGAAATGGTTTTTGCTTCTGGTTATAAATTCAATGAAAATGATGTTGCTGAATGGCCTGCCTTAGCAATTGACTATACAAATAAAACTCAATTTCTTTTCAGAATTAACAAAGGCATTATAAATTCATGGGATAACGAAAGCATCAATAAATATATGTCAGATGATGAAAGACATATTCCTTTTAACAGAATGATTTATATAGGAGATGGTGAAACCGATATTCCTGCGATGAAGATGCTTACTTATCAAGGAGGTAAAGCGATAGCAGTTTATAATCCGGAAACTAAAACAAAATCAGGTAAAAAATCAAAAGCAATAACCCAGCAATTGGTTGCACAGGGTAGGGCAAACTATGTTGCTCCTGCAGATTACACCGAAGGAAGTAACTTATATCAAATTATCCAGTTGTGTATAGACTCAATAGCTGCTGAGACTGACTTATTGAAATTTAAAAAATGAACTCGCCAAACCTACTAGATATAAGCATATTGTATTGATTAACATTGTGGCTAAAGTTTGAGATTAACTAAATTGAGAAAATATGACCATCGTAGAACTTAAACTGCTAAAAGAAAGCGAAGACAAAGTTGAGTTTAAAGAGGCAAAGAGCCAATATGCCTACAACAGTAGTCGCAAAAGTGTTTTGGGCTATACCGTGGCATTTGCAAACGAAAAGGGAGGTTATCTTGTTTTTGGTTTAAAAGATGCATACCCGCATGATGTTTGTGGTTCAAAAGCTTATGAAGGAAGAGAAGGTCAATTGGAGCAAGATGTTTACCGTGATTTGGGTGTAAGAATATCTACCGAAGTTCTATTTGATGGAGACGAGAGGGTTCTCATTGTTAAAATTCCTGGCCGTCCTGTTGGAAAACCTCTTTATTTTAATGATGTTCCATTAATGAGGATTGGTGATGGATTAGAGCGAATGTCTGATGAAATGTACTTCTCAATTATTCAGGAACAAGAACCCGATTTCTCCGCCAAAGTCTGCGATGGTATTTCAATAGCCGACCTGGATGAAGCTGCTATCAAAAAAATGAAAGAAAGTTATGCCCGTAAGCAAAAGAATCCGGGTTTCCTTCAATTAAGCACAGAGCATGTTTTAACCGATTTAAAATTATCGGAAATCGGAAAACTCAATTATGCAGCTCTGATACTTTTAGGCAAAAAGGAAATCATTCAGCAGAAATTACCACAAAGCAGAACCATCTGGGAGTTTCGCAACAGTGAAGCACAAATATACAGCGATTCAAGAGAGGCCATTGAAGAACCTTTATTTATTGGCATTGACCAGATATGGCAACTGATCAACCAGCCTACCTTAAATAAAAAGCATCCGATACAGTCGGGAGCCTACATTTTCGATTTGTATGATTTTAATGAAGCTGTAATTCGCGAGGGAGTTTTAAATGCAATCGCGCATCGCGATTATACCATTACCAGCGAAGTAGTTATCAAACAATATCCCGGTAAAATCATCATTAACAATCCAGGTGGTTTCCCCAAAGGAGTAACCATTGATAATATACTCACTGTAAGCAGTACACCACGAAGTCGTTTGATGACCGATATTTTAGAGAAAACAGGTTTGGTGGAAAGAAGTGGACAGGGTGTTGATAAGATATTCTCCATTTCACTTTCTGAAGGCAAAGCAGATCCAGATTACAAGAGTTCAGACATGTTCCAGGTGTCTCTTTGTTTACGGACTGAAATTATTGACAAGGCTTTTCACATCTATATCAGCCAATACCAGAACAGCTACAAAGAACCGAAATTAGTTGTGGAACAAATCATTACGCTCAGCAAAATTAGGATTGGAATCTCTCAGCATTTAAATCCGGAGATAGTTACCCAATTGGAAAAATCGGGTTTAATAAAAAAGCTTTCAGGGCATACGAATCGCTTCACTTTATCAGATGAATATCATCAGATGATGAACGAAGATCTGAAAATCGGTAAAAGATACATTATAAAAGAAGTGGAACAATTGCTTATGGCGTTGCAGGGTAGTACTTTGAAGATGGGTGATTTGGAATCTCATTTGTCTGCTTCATTGAATAGGAACCAATTAAAATATCTTACCGGAAAGTTGTTTGAAGATGATATTCTTCAAAAAGAAGGTAAAGGAAGCGGAACATCATACACCCTTTCAACTCAGTTTTCACATTTACGAGGAGATATACTGATTAAGGCAGTAAATGAAAACTTGAAAGCAAAGTATGCGGAGGAGAATTCTCCAAACAGCGATAGAAATTCTCCAAAATGAGCGTACATAGGCATATAAGCCATAAGGAAAAGGAGGGCTTTAATTCTCCAAAAAGAACTTATTTTTCTCCGTAAAAGGAGATCGTAAATTCATTAAGTGCAGATATTCAAGTATGTATAGTATTTTATTAATTCTCCAAAAAGAATATTAATTCTCCATATTTGAAAACAGGGTAGAGTATAAAGAATTCTCTAAAAAGAATATAAATTCTCCAAAACAGTAAGAAAGATGGATACACCGAGTTTCAAAGAAGATCATATCAGCCAAATACCGGCTTTGCAGTTGTTGCAAAAGTTAGGTTATACGTATCTCAGTCCGGCAGAAGCAGAAAATCTTCGTGGGAGCAAAACCAGTAATGTTTTGTTGGAAGATATATTGCGTAAGCAATTGAAAGAAATCAATTCAGAAAAACGAATCAGTTCAACCAAGACCACCTATATCAGTGATGCCAATATTGAGAACGGGATTCGGGCATTAAAGGAACTGCCAATGAATGATGGATATATTGCTGCCTGCGAAACGGCTTATAACCTGATTACGTTGGGGAAGACATTTGAACAGAGTTTCGATGGTGATAAGAAAAGTATCACGCTTCAATACATTGACTGGAAGAATCCGGAGAACAATGTATTTCATGTAACCGAAGAATACAGTGTCATGCGAAGCACCAGCAAGGAACATTACCGCCCCGATGTGGTGCTGTTCGTCAACGGCATTCCGCTGTGTGTCATCGAATGCAAGCGTCCGGATATGAAAGAACCTCTAAAGCAGGCCATCAGTCAGCACTTACGCAGCCAACAGGAAGACGGTATCAGGGCTTTGTATGTATATTCTCAGCTGACATTGAGCTTAGCCACACAAGAGGCAGCTTATGCTACCAACGCCACTCCTGAAAAGTTTTGGGCCAAATGGGAGGAGAAATTCGACAATGAGGAAGATGAAAAGAACTATAGAAATGATTTACAGGAATTAAAAAATCAGATTTTACCTATAGAGCAGAAAAACAAATTATTTGCTGACCGCTTTAAGTATGTCAGGCAGTATTTTGATGATTTGGAGGCAGAAAATATTCATCCAACTGTTCAGGATGAATATTTAGTTGGGTTATGCAGACCGGAAAGATTGATGGATATCATATTCAATTTCGTTTTGTTCGACAATGGAGAAAAGAAGGTTGCCCGATACCAGCAGTTTTTTGCTGTTAAAAAATCTATTCGACGTATTCTTCCAATTGATGGGGGAAAGCGAAAGGGTGGAGTTATATGGCACACCCAGGGAAGCGGAAAATCCTTGACCATGGTAATGCTTGCCCAAGCCATTGCGATGGAAAAATCGATTAGGAATCCGAAGATCGTTTTAGTAACAGACCGGACAGATTTAGACCGTCAGATAACCGAGACCTTTCGTAAATGTGGAATGCATGTTGAAAATGCAGCGACAGGACAACGATTGGTTGAATTGCTTGAAAGTAAAAGTGATTCAGTGGTTACTACTATCATCAACAAGTTTGTGGCTGCCATGAAGAAAATCAGCAAGCCATTGTTAAGTTACGACATTTTTGTTTTGGTGGATGAGGGGCATCGTACACAGCATGGAACTTTTAATATTGAAATGTTGAAGACCATGCCTAACGCGTGTTTCATAGCCATGACAGGTACACCACTATTCAAAAAAGATAAAAATACAGCAGCCAAATTCGGAGGTATCATTGATGCATATACCGTAGATCAGGCAGTAAGAGACAAGGCAGTTGTTCCACTTTTGTATGAAGGAAGACTGGCAAGGCAAATTGTAAATGGAAGTCCGCTGGATACATTTTTTGAAATGGTTTCAGAACCCTTAACAGACTACCAAAAAGCAGACTTCAAAAAGAAGTTCAGCAGAGCAGACCAATTAAACAGCGCAGAACAAAAAATATACGCCATTGCATGGAATATCAGTTTGCATTTCCGCGACAATTGGCAAGGTACACCTTTCAAGGCCCAATTGGTTTGTGACAAGAAAGTAAATGCCATTCGTTACAAGGAATTTTTAGACGAAATAGGTCTGGTAAGCAGTGAAGTTCTGATATCATCCATTGACGAAAGAGAAGGTGAAGAAACTGCATATCAAAAGTCAACGGAGAAGGAAAATAGTTTTTGGAGAAAGATGATGGATGAACACGGCAATGCAAAAAAGTATGAAAAGAACATCATCAGCCGTTACAAAAATCAAAAAGATCCTGAAATCATCATTGTGGTAGATAAGCTGCTTACAGGATTTGACGAGCCCAAGAACACTGTATTGTATCTTACGCGAAATCTTCAGGGACATAAGCTTTTACAGGCCATTGCAAGGGTAAACCGAATCTATCCGGATAAGGATTTTGGGTATATCATTGACTATTATGGAGTGATTGAGAATTTGGATGTTGCCTTGCAATTGTATTCTTCTTTTGATGATTTTGATTCAGAAGATCTTGAAGGTACTTTGGTAAATATCAACGAAGAAATAAAAAAACTACCCCAGAAGTATTCAGAATTATGGGACATATTTAAAACCATACCAAATAAGCGGGATGCAGAAGCTTATCAGTTGTTGTTGAAAGATGAAGCAATACGTGCAGTATTCTACGATAAACTTGCAGCGTTTGCAAAAGGCTTGAAATTGGCACTCTCATCCATTCAATTTTATAACGAGGTAGATGATAAAACAATTAGCCGTTATAAAGAAGACCTCGCCATGTTTATGAAATTGCGTTTGGCTGTAGTTGCAAGATATTCAGATGCAATAGATTATTCGCAATATGAAGGCCAGATTCAGAAATTGATTGATACGCATATAACCACTGAGAAAGTGGAAATCATCACTGAATTGGTTGACATTTTTGATAAGGAAAAATTTAAGCAGGAGGTAGAAAATACTACAGGCAAGGCAGCCAAAGCCGATAAGATTGCCAGCAGAACTTCAAAGCACATTTCGGAGAAAATGGAAGAGGACCCTGCCTTCTACAAGAAGTTTTCACAAATGCTGAAAGAAACCATTGCTGAATATGAAGCAAAACGGATCACTGAAGTGCAGTATCTCAACAAGGTTCAGGAAATAATGAACAATGTATTGGCACACACTGATAGTGATATACCTGAAGTATTGAAAGACAAGGATGTGGCCAAGGCATTTTATGGATTGAGCCTTGAATCATTGAGTGAAAAAATTCAAGATACAATAGTCAGAAGAGAAATTTCAACTCAGGCAGCCTTAAACATTGATGAAATGATTCAAAAAGCAGTTTTGGATAATGGTAAATCAGTAATTGACTGGCAATTTAAAACCAATATTACTGGAAAGCTGCAAATTGAAATCGGAGATTATTTGATTGACGAGGTGCGTGATAAATACAACATTAACCTAACTTTTGGCGAGTTAGATGAGATTGCCAACAGATGTCTTGAAGTTGCTAAAATCCGTTATAAATAATGAAAGAAACCATTCAATTCGGTTCAAAGCAGATTGATTTTCAGTTGGAATTTTCCAGCCGTAAATCACTTGGAATAACGGTCACACCAGATTTAGAGGTTTTGGTAAAAGCACCTATCGACACACCTATCGAAAAGGTAAAGGAAAAGATCAAGAAAAAGGCCCCTTGGATAATCAGGCAACAAAGCTTTTTCCTGGTATTTCACCCAAAAATGACTGAAAGGAAATATGTCGGTGGTGAGACTCATCTTTATCTTGGTCGGCAGTATCGGTTGAAAATTATAATGGAAGGCACTGAAAGTGTCAAATTTAAAGGCAAGTTCATTGAGGTTACAACCCCTGACAAAGCAAGAGTTAAACAATTGGTTAGTGATTGGTATTTATTAAATGCGAAGAAGAAATTACATGCAATTGCCCTTGAATTGATTGAGAAATTTAAGAAGTACAATGTTGAACCTACTTCCATTGTATTGAGAGAAATGCCCACCCGATGGGGCAGCTGTACTTCAAAAGGTAAAATCATTCTGAATCCTGAATTAATAAAAGCCCCGAAAGGATGCATTGAATATGTAATCATTCACGAACTCTGTCATTTAGTTCATCACGATCATACACAGAAATTCCTGGATTTACAAACCAGAGAGATGCCATATTGGGAAAAATGGAAAATGAAATTGGAAAAGCTATTGGCGTGAAGTCAATGGAAAATGGAAACACAATGATGGTGCTAACTTATGAGGTACAATACCTTCATTAAACCCTTTCCGGTAAAATGTGAGAATGAGAAGATGAGAGAACCCAATTTACATACTAACCCTTTTTAGTCAATTCATTTCAATTTCAATATTAAACCATGTATTTGTTTCAATAAAATTTAAGAATTGAAATTCCCAAAATTGAATTGATTAGTTTTATTTTCAAGTATTTATAGTGAATTCGCAAATTGCTTTGACATTATATGATTTCTTAAATATGTCTTACTCTCCAACCTACATCGTTCTTGATCTATCGGATAACACTAAGTCTGTTTGGACCAATCGTAAATCATAAAATATTCAATATTATTTACCGCCCATAGTGCACTATTTTTAGCGGGTAAATCCTTAATCATTGCAACAGCAGCAGCTGAAAGATCAATTCAGAAAAGCAAATCAGTTCAACAAAAACCACCTACCTTTGTTGGAATATTATCGTAAATTAAAGCCTATTTTGAATCACAACAATAAGTATTTGGAGATCAGTGAGTACGTTCGTTAAAAACAAACAAGGATGAAAATAAAAGAATACAAAGCCATTCGGGAATCCGGCATGGAATTATCGGGTATGATTTTTAAATATGCAGTTGAAAATAATAAGCAGGTAATCATTTCAACAGCCAAATTACTGGGCTTTTGGGATGGAAAGATAATGGTCTTTGAATCAGAAAATGATTCGGAAACTCTGATGGATTTTATGGTTTTTGAAAAGTCGGTACAAAATGATGCTGCCTATCAACGTTTTTATAATACTGCTCCAAAATTGGATGATTTGCAGCAGGTAAATATGAATGGGATACTTAATTTTCATTCCTCTATTTTTGAAGTAAAAAGCATTGATTCCAAGGAATGTACGATCGTTTTGGAGGACTTAATGGATGCCAACCAAATTGAATATATTCTGATGGACATAGGCATGTCGAAAACGGCACATGCAGGGTTTGTTCTTTTTACCCGTTTAATCCCCATCCGAGATGTTAATATGACTTCAGGCGTATCATTCGGATTTGAAAAGAGTAATAGAGATAAACTGCTTTCGGCACTTTCATTGGCTGAATTTAAGAAAAGGAGAAAACTAACTAAAACGGAGTTGTATATATTGATGAATGAAAAAAACAAACAATATGGAGTGGAAACCAGAACCGAATAAGACTGGATTACAACCCTTCATCACCATCAAAAGCCATTGGGTCTTATTTTTCATTCCTATTATGTTTTTAACACTTATGCACGAATGCCCAGACCAATAAGGTCGAATGAGATTGCCTGGACAGTTTCTTGCAGTTATATCGATAATATTGACAATATGGTCGATATTGAAGGGGCGGTCCTTTGTGGCCTCACAAATGGGCCACAAAGATCCACTCCAACAGGTTCCTGTTGACTGATTTATTTTTACGTTTCACAATCAATTTAATTACTTTAAGGCTATTTGTGATTATATTCACATAAATCTGCTATTTTTGGGCATTTAGAAACTTTTATGCCTAGATTTCCCTTCTTCAAACAATATGATGCTATGGATTGCGGTCCATCGTGCTTGCGCATGATTGCCGCATTTTACGGGAAGACTTATTCGCTCCATAAATTACGCACCCTGTCGCATATCACCCGCGAAGGAGTTTCGTTGCTTGGGATGAGTGATGCTGCCGAAGCCATCGGATTTCGTACCATCGGCGCCAGGATTACCATTGAACAGTTGCTGGAAGTTCCCAAACCATGCGTGGTACATTGGGATCAGGAGCATTTTGTTGTGGTGTATAAGTACCGCAAGGGCGTGGTCTATATTGCAGATCCTGCATTTGGTCTGGTAGAATATTCGGTCAGCGAATTTAAAAAACATTGGCTTGCTACTATCCGGCAAGGTGAGGAGAAGGGTATCTGTCTTATGTTTGATCCCACACCCGCCTTCTTTGATCTGGAGGGAGAAGAATCCAAAAGAAGTGATTTTCGTTTTTTGCTTAAATATCTGAAACCTCACCGCAGACTGATCGTTCAGCTTATTCTTGGCTTCCTGGCAGGTAGTCTCTTACAGCTTATTTTCCCGTTCCTGACCCAGAGTATTGTGGATGTTGGTATCAACACACAGGATATCAACTTTATATACCTGATATTGATTGCCCAGATGGTGCTTTTTATAAGCCGTATGACCGTAGATTTTATACGCTCATGGATTCTGCTACACATCAGCACACGGATCAATATCAGCATCATTTCTGATTTTCTGATCAAGTTGATGAAGTTGCCAATAGGGTTTTTCGATACCAAAATGATCGGCGATATTCTACAACGAATTGCTGATCACCATCGTATCGAACGCTTCCTTACCTCTCAATCGCTCAATGTCATATTTTCAGTATTTAATATTCTGATATTCAGTATTGTATTGGCCATATATAGTTGGCTGATCTTTGGGGTATTCCTATTTGGATCTGCCTTATATATTGGTTGGATATTTCTGTTTTTGAAGAAAAGACGTGAGTTGGATTATAAAAGGTTCACCCAATTATCTGACAATCAAAGCAAACTGATTCAGCTGATCAATGGGATGCAGGAAATAAAGCTCAACAATTACGAACGTCAGAAGCGATGGGAGTGGGAGCGTATCCAGGCTCGACTGTTCAAAGTTAATATTGGTAGTCTGTCGTTGCAGCAATATCAGCAGGCCGGATCGGTGTTTATCAATGAAACGAAGAATATATTCATTACCGTACTTGCCGCCACTTCGGTGGTCCATGGTGATATGACTCTCGGTATGATGCTTGCCGTACAATACATTATTGGTCAGATGAATAGTCCGCTAGACCAGATGATTGAATTTATCCAGGTCTCGCAAGATGCCAAAATTAGTCTGGAGAGGTTGAGTGAAATTCATAATCAGAAGGATGAGGAGGAAGATCAATCCGGCAAACTGGATTCAATGCCTTCGTCAGCGGATATTCATATTACTGACCTTGTTTTTCAATACGATGGACCCCATGCGCCTAAAGTGCTTGATAACCTGAATCTTGTGATCCCGCAAGGAAAAGTTACCGCCATTGTTGGTACTAGTGGAAGTGGAAAAACTACATTGGTAAAATTACTCCTTGGGTTTTATCCTCCAACGTCTGGATCGATCAAAGTTGGGGAGACCGATCTGGCAAATTACCGGCAGCAATGGTGGCGCAGTAAGTGCGGAGCGGTTATGCAGGATGGATTTATTTTTTCGGATACCATTGCCTCCAATATTGGTATTGGGGATGAGGAAATTGATAAAGTCAGGCTGAATTATGCTGTCCGAATGTCCAATATCAGAGAGTTCATCGAAGGCTTGCCCTTGAGTTACAATACTAAGATTGGACCTGAAGGAATTGGCCTGAGTCAGGGTCAAAAGCAACGTATATTAATTGCCCGTGCCATCTACAAAAATCCTGAATTTATTTTCTTTGATGAGGCTACCAATGCTCTGGATGCTAATAATGAAAAAGTGATCCTGGTCAACCTGAATGAATTCTTCACCGGGAAGACAGTGGTAGTAGTGGCTCACCGACTGAGTACGGTCCGAAATGCGGATCAGATTATTGTATTCGAGAAAGGTAAGATTGTTGAAATCGGTACCCATGATGAATTAACTAACTCCAGAGGCGCTTACTTTCAATTGGTTAAGAACCAGTTGGAATTGGGGAATTAAATGGTTGGATGGTTAAAGGGTTGGAAAATAATTGGTTGTTATTAGAATGAAGTTTGGGGATTTGACTGGCAATGAACAATTGGCACTTGGGGGTAATATCCTAAAATTGGGATAGCATGTAAGATTTTTGGGGTGGTAATTAAGAAATAACCGATATAATGGGGGTTATTCAATGTTAGTGACAATATGTTAGGAAAAGCTAAAATAAAGGTTTTCCTAGATTTTTAATTGATATATTTGGGAAATAATTAACACATATGAATTGTGGAACTAAGTAAAGTTATATTATACAGAATTACTCATATAGAGAATATTCCACATATTCTTAAATATGGCATTACGCATAAAGATTCTCCAAATAGAAATCCTGATTATAAAAATATTGGGGATTTAAGCTTGATAGATACTAGAAGTAAAAAATATGTAAGAGTTGAAAATGGTGGATATGGTTTAGACAATAGTTTTATCTCAATCAGATTGGGCGATTTTATCCCTTTTTATTTTGGAGTTAAGATGCCAATGCTTTATGTGGCTCAACATGGAGGTAATTTTGTAGAGCGAGCTACACCTCCTTTCGATATTATTTATCTAGGTTGTTCAGTTAGCAAAATAATTTCTGCGAATATTGATTTTTACTTCACAGATGGACATGCGACAGATATGCTTACCTCATTTTATGACAAGACAAAAATCAATGAGCTTGTAGATATTGTTGACTGGGATGCCATTAAATCATCATATTGGGGCGGGGCAGAAAATTTGAACATTAAAAGAAAAAAGCAAGCTGAATTTATAGTTTCTGCCGATTTATCACCAGAACTACTAATAAGGTTTGGGTGTTACAATGAAAAGGCTAAAGACAAATTAATTTCATTTGGAGTAAATGAAGAAAAAATTAAGATTATTTCACAAGCCTATTATTAAAAAAGTAGTTTTATGATAAAATATATAACTGGTAATATCTTAGATAGTAAAGCAGATGCATTAATCAATACTGTTAATACTGTTGGTGTAATGGGAAAGGGAATTGCATTGCAATTTAAAAATGCATATCAGAATAATTATAAGGCTTATATTGAGGCTTGTAAAAGAAATGAAGTTGTTGTGGGTAAGTTATTTGTAGTTAAAGATTCAAATCTTAATTCTGGAGAAAAATACATTATTAATTTTCCAACAAAAAAAGATTGGAGGAAGCCTTCAGAATATAGTTTTATAGATGCAGGTTTAGATGACTTAATTCATATCGTAAAAGAATATAAAATGCAAAGTATTGCGATACCTCCTTTAGGCGCAGGCAATGGAGGATTAGAGTGGGAAAAAGTAAAGAAAATCATAGAACAAAAATTAGGCAATCTTGAAATAGAGATAATTGTTTATGAACCAACTCAACATATAAAAGAACAGTTAAAAAAAGAAAGAGTGAAATTAACTGATGCAAGGGCATTATTACTCTATTTATTATATGATTTGGTGAAAAATGGTGAATATGTTTCAGAATTTTCCAGCGAAAAAGTATGTTATTTCCTTCAAAGATTTGGAGCAAAAAAATATTTCAAACTTGAATTTAATCCAAACTTTTATGGTCCATATTCAGGTAAAGTTAGATTTGTATTAAATGTTTTGAACGGTAGCTATATAATGGGCTATAGCGATATGAATAAAAAACCATTTGAACCACTAACCTTGGTCTCAGATGGTTACGACACGGTAAAAAAACATGTCGAAAGTAATTCAGAATTATACAATGTTGCTCACAAAACTATTAATTTTTTAACTGGTTTTTATTCTGATTTTGCACTTGAGCTATTGTCAACAATTGATTATATTGCAATAAATAAGAACACATTTGAAAAAGAAGTAATAAGCGAACAGTTAGAAAATTGGAGTGATAGAAAAAGGAGTCTGTTTTCAAATCCAAGATATATCGATATTTCTCTTCGACAAATACAAAGTGCTGAATTTGCATAAAAAATGGATAGTCCAATTAGTGATCATAAAATATTGAGGTTTAAGTATTTGATGAGTATATTACTCGCTAGTATGGTTCTTGTTGGTAGCAATACAGGTTAGAAATGTTGTAAAATTCAACGTTACAATTTGAGTGTATTTTATACTTTTGACATTTTAATATTTTGACTTGACATTCATGGAGAAGGAAAAAATAGATATAGAATTGAAGAGCGATGAATTTCAAGAGATCGTTCAGCAATCGCCACGATGGATGGTCCGTTCGGGTATCGTGCTGATATTTACGCTTTTATTGCTCATTTTGGCAGGCAGTTATTTCTTTCGATACCCTGATGTGATCAATGCCAGCATTGTTGTGCTGTCAGAAAATCCGCCTGCCTACCTTGCTGCACGTACTACTGCACGTATTGATTCACTAGTGGCCTCAGATCAGCAGTTAGTTTCTGAAAACCAGGTGATTGCCATACTAGAAAATACGGCCAATTATAAAGACGCCATGAAGCTTAAGGGGTTGCTGGATGGGTTGGAACCATTTATATTGACTTTTGATACCCTCTCGGCCATCACTCCTGAATTCGGTCTTCAACTGGGGGATATACAGTCAGATTATTCAAGTTTTGTAAGATTGTACAATGATTATTTTTCATTTCTAAGGCTAAAACTTCACCCTAAAAAGATCAGGTCGTTGAAGCAGCAGGTTGCGATGAACCGTATTTATTACGATCGCTTATTGGCCCAGAAGTTGGATATGGAAGCAGATTTACGGATTGGCAACAATCAATTCAAACGAGACTCATTGTTACAAATAAAAGCTGTACTTTCAGAACTGGATCTTGAAAAGTCAAAGGGTTTACTTCTGCAAAAAAAGTTTAATACCAACGGAGCCAGAACTAAGCTTGCCGAAACCCAAGGTGCGACCATTAAGTTGGAGCAGGATGTAGTGGATGATGAGATGGCTTATGCTGACCAGAAAAAAAAGGCTCAAAACTCATTGATTGAAGAAATGAATGTTTTGAAAAGCCGATTGACATTTTGGGAACAAACTTTTATTATTAGAAGTCCCATTGCGGGCATTGTTAGTTTTACGAATTTCTACAATAAAAATCAGCAGGTAAAAAAAGACGAAATCGTATTTGCTGTTATTCCTCAAACACAATCCCTAATCGTGGGTCGTATCAGTCTGCCCCTTAAAGGAGCCGGCAAAGTAGCTATTGGCCAACGTGTGAACATCAGGTTTGATAATTTCCCCTATATGGAATATGGATTCCTGAATGGTACGATCAAAAATATTTCACTGATGTCGAATAATGAAAACTATGTGGTTGAAGTAAAGTTACCTCAGGATATGAAGACCAATTATAACATTCCTTTGAAGTTCAGTCAGGAGATGAAAGGTTCGGCAGAAATAATTACCGAAGATTTGCGCCTGATAGAGCGGTTTTTCAATCCTATAAAATCAATGTTAAAGCATCGTGTAACGGCTTCAGAATAAGGATACCAATGACCCAGAGTACTCGGGGTAAGCTACTGATTATGAATCAAATGTGTTTACTCTATAATGGTGGGATTGCTTCGTACCTCGCAATGACGACACGATCATCGGATCGTCATTGAGAGGTACGAAGCAATCTCACCATAGAGCATAAATACCTCATCAACTTATGGTTGAGAGGTATTGGATTGTCCAATCCTCATAAATCAATTTATCTCCAATCCCAAATTCTATTATTTTCAGCAATGTCGCTATAAAAAATAGCGTCCACTCGCAATGTTCCTCTGTAGATGGTTCCTTAGTCTCTAGCATGACCTTAATACATTTCAACCTTATATTAGTTCAATACCAATTCGATACCAACTCGATACCAACTCAATATGAACTCAATATTAACTCAATATTAACTCAATACCGAATGGGTTGCTTATGGGTACATTATGGGTACATTATGGGTACATAATGGGTTGATGTTCCCGTAATGTACCCATTGACTACCCATTATTAACCCATTCGGTATTGAATTGGTATTGAGTTAGTATTGAGTTCATATTGAGTTGGTATTGTGTAAGTATTAACTTATTAAGTATAAAATAGGAATATAAGTTGAAGGGAGCAATGATCAGGCGTTAGTGGAATGATACAGCAATTGTAGTTTCTATAATTGGAAAAGAAAAATTAGTAGAAAAATTACCGTGATGGTGTTTATTTTTAAATGTAAGAAAAAATTACTTGTCAGGTCAAAATTTTACATACTTAACATAGCCACAATTCCTGGTTTTGCCTTTAAGGGAGAAGGTACTTTACATCGAACTCAGGTTTTTAATATTAATATTCAAAAAAAGATCACATTTTTTAGTAGAATTAATTGGTTTTCAATTGGTAATTAGTACTTTTGCGAGCCGTTAAAAAGGGAATTCTCTTTTAAACGTATTGTAAGGTGTTGGATTTCTGTGAAATAATCCTACCTTTGCAAACCAAATTTTAGCGTAAGTTTTATTAAAATTAAGAGCAGCTATATGCCAACGATTCAGCAATTAGTTCGAAAAGGGAGACAAAGTAATGCGGAGAGTAGTAAATCTCCTGCATTGGATTCTTGCCCACAGAGAAGAGGAGTATGTGTTCGTGTGTACACCACCACTCCAAAAAAACCAAACTCGGCGATGCGTAAAGTAGCCAGGGTTCGTTTAACCAATGGTAAGGAAGTGAATGCTTACATACCAGGAGAAGGACATAATCTACAGGAACACTCCATTGTTTTGGTACGTGGTGGTAGGGTAAAAGACCTTCCAGGCGTTCGTTACCATTTAATTCGTGGTGCTTTGGATACAGCAGGTGTTGAAGGTCGTACTCAAAGACGGTCTAAATACGGTACCAAAAGACCAAAAGTGAAAAAGTAGTTTTTCACACATTTATTTTTATTGACGTTCTAGCTTAGTGGTTTGAAGTTGAGTAAAGAGGCCATGAGCCGATTGAAGCCCACAAACGACAGCTAATTTAAGTAACACTAAAGCAATTTATAATGAGAAAATCGAAACCAAAGAAGCGGATCATTCTGCCTGATCCAAAGTTTAACGACATTTTGGTTACCCGTTTCGTCAACGACTTGATGTATGACGGAAAGAAATCAATAGCATATCAAATTTTCTACGACGCAATGGATGTTGTTGTTACGAAAATGAAAGACTCAGAATTGAGTCCTGTTGATGTGTTCAAAAAAGCACTTGAGAAAATCACCCCACAGGTTGAAGTAAAAAGCCGTAGAGTTGGTGGTGCTAATTTTCAGGTTCCTATGGAAATCCGTGCGGAACGTAAAGTTTCCATTTCAGTAAAAAACCTTATTTTATATGCACGTAAGCGTTCAGGCCGATCAATGGCTGATAAACTTGCTGCAGAAATTGTTGCTGCCTACAATGAAGAAGGTGGTGCCTATAAGAAAAAAGAAGATGTGCATCGTATGGCAGAAGCCAACCGCGCATTTGCTCATTTCCGCTTTTAGTATTTAGGAAAGAATAGATATTTCGTTTTTAGTAAGAAAAGGAATTGGTAAAAAAATGGCAAAGGATTTAAGATATACAAGAAATATTGGCATCATGGCTCACATTGATGCAGGCAAAACCACCACTTCGGAGCGTATCCTGTATTATACAGGGATCACTCACCGTATTGGCGAAGTGCATGATGGAGCTGCCACCATGGATTGGATGGAACAGGAGCAGGAACGTGGTATTACCATTACCTCTGCTGCAACAACTACTTTTTGGACTTATGAGAATATAGAACATAAGATAAATATCATTGATACCCCTGGACACGTTGACTTTACTGTTGAAGTAGAGCGTTCATTGCGTGTTTTAGATGGTGCTGTTGCTCTTTTTTGTGCAGTAGGTGGAGTGGAAGCTCAATCAGAAACTGTTTGGCGTCAGGCTGAAAAGTATGGTGTACCAAGAATCGGGTTCGTTAACAAAATGGACCGTTCGGGTGCCGATTTCTTCAATGTAGTGGCTGAAGTAAGAGAGAAATTGGGTGCAAATCCAGTTCCAATTACTATCCCTATTGGCGCTGAAGAGAAATTTGAAGGAGTGGTCGATTTGATTGAAATGAAAGCCATACGCTGGAGAGACGATGAAACTTTGGGTACTACCTTTTATCTGGAAGAAATTCCAGCTGACATGGTTGAATTAGCCAATGAATATCGTGCTAAACTGGTTGAAGCAGTTGCTGAATTTGACGATGAGCTTCTTGAACGTTTCTTTGAAGATCCGAATTCAATTACTGTAGCGCAAATGTTGCCCGTTATTCGTAAAGCTACAATCAGTGGTGCAATTATTCCAATGTTGTGTGGCTCTGCATTCAAAAATAAAGGAATTCAGCATTTGCTGGATGCTGTTTGTCAATTTCTTCCAAGTCCACTTGATAAAGGTGATATCGTAGGAATTGAATACAACGACACTGAGGAAGTAATTCGTCATGCAGATGTTAAAGAACCTCTTGCAGCGCTTGCTTTTAAAATTGCAACTGACCCTTATGTTGGTCGTTTGTGTTTCATTCGCGTTTATTCAGGTAAAATAACAGCCGGTGATTCGGTATTTAATTCACGTACCGGTAAAAAGGAACGTATTTCCAGAATTTACCAGATGCATTCAAACAAGCAAAATGCAATTGATGTCATTGAAGCCGGTGATATTTGTGCTGCCGTAGGTTTTAAAGATATACGTACCGGAGATACATTATCAGATATTGATAACCCCATCGTTTTGGAGAGTATGGACTTTCCAGAACCAGTTATCGGAATCGCTATTGAGCCTAAAACTCAAAAGGATTTGGATAAACTGAATTTGGGTTTATATAAATTGGCTGAAGAAGATCCTACCTTTAAGGTAAATACTGATAGAGATTCAGGACAGACCATTATTCGCGGTATGGGTGAACTTCACCTTGAAATTATCGTAGATCGTCTTCGTCGTGAATTTAAAGTTGAGTGTAATCAAGGAGCTCCCCAGGTTGCATACAAAGAGTGCATTACCAAAATGGTTGAACTTCGTGAAGTATTTAAGAAGCAATCAGGAGGTCGTGGTAAATTTGCTGATATCAGCGTTCGTGTTGAACCAGCTGATGAAGGTAAAATTGGACTTCAGTTTATTGATGCAGTTAAAGGTGGAAACATTCCACGTGAATATATTCCTTCCATACAGAAGGGTTTTGAATCAGCTTTGGTAAACGGACCGTTGGCCGGATTTAATGTCGATAGTTTGAAAGTTACCCTTTTAGATGGTAGTTTTCACGCAGTTGACTCCGATCAGCTTTCTTTTGAAATCTGCGCCCGTCAGGCATTCAAGAATGCAGCAGGTAAGGCAGGTCCAAAATTATTGGAACCAATTATGAAATGTGAGATTGTTACTCCTGAAGAATACATGGGTGACATCATCGGTGACTTAAACCGTCGTCGTGGGCAAATTGAAGGTATGGAAGAAAAGGCTGGTGCACGTGTCATTAAGGCATTGGTTCCACTTTCTGAATTATTCGGATATGTAACTGTACTTAGAACTCTGTCGTCAGGGCGTGCAACTTCAACAATGGAATTCTCGAAATATCAGGAATTGCCCAAGTTGTTGGCTATTAAAGTTCTGGAAGATCTTAAAGGAAGAACAGACTTATTATAAACTGTTATTATTATATCACATTATGAGTCAAAAGATCAGAATTAAGCTGAAATCGTATGATCACAACTTGGTAGACAAGTCGGCTGAAAAGATCGTAAAAACAGTTAAAACTACTGGAGCAGTAGTAAGCGGACCAATTCCACTGCCTACTCACAAACGTATTTTTACTGTATTACGCTCAACCTTTGTAAATAAAAAATCAAGGGAACAATTCGAGCTGTCATCTTACAAACGTTTGATCGACATTTACAGTTCAACAGCAAAAACCATTGACGCCTTAATGAAGCTT
>Ga0209100_1000672_pt1 | contig 27772 bp, 27 predicted proteins | sample lystaG_FD_185480 | JGI IMG/M metagenome (GOLD analysis project Ga0209100, IMG submission 185480) | Glacier valley bacterial and archeal communities from Borup Fiord, Nunavut, Canada, to study Microbial Dark Matter (Phase II) -... | ecosystem: Environmental > Aquatic > Freshwater > Ice > Glacier ... | reverse complement strand
TGTATGACTCAAATGATATATGGACAGGCAATGTCTTGGAATGTAAAATCGCACAAACGACATGTATATTTTTAACTAAAGTTTAGTTATTTTGTTAATCGGCCTGACGAAGGTCTATAAAGGAGAGCTCCTGTGAAAACAAGGACTATTCGCTCCTCCATGTTTTTTACCTATGCAATTATATTAATAACAGCATGCCTGATATACTACACATATTTCATAATATTCGAAGTTCAAAAAGCGAAAACGCAGACGCTTGCGACGATTTCACAGAATGCAGTTACCATTGGCGATGCAATCGACGGTCAGCTTGAGCAGCTGAATATGGTAACAATGAATGTTGCCTATTCAAACATCGTCAAATCAACTTTTGCACAATATAACAGTACAAATAATTTGCAGGAAAGCGATTACTTTAACAATACCAAGATGCTTGGCGATTTGCTCATTGCGATAATCGGCCCGAATTTTCCTGCCGATCAGATTAATCTATACTCTCTGGATAACGGAATTTTCGCATCCGGCATCAGTAACGGATATTATTCCAATATAACGGAAGATATGCCCTGGTACCAGGAAGTAATAGATGCAGCCGGATTCAAAGTCATTAAGGACACCGGAGAAGACGTCAGGCTTTCAAGGTACTACAACGGAGAATACAAACGGTCCTTTATCTCTCTTTTCCGCGTTTACTACAATGTCTTTAATAATCCGCAGGGAATTGTAGAGGCAAAAAAATCTGCAAATTCGGTTTTTGCCGGCGCTATTTCTCACAAAGCTATTTATGGTGAAAAAATCTATGTATTTGATTCTACCGGCAACCTCGTATTCCCAATAACCGACAACGACTATAATATCTATTTTGAGAATTCCGGAAAAATCATTGACAGCGGAAAGACTACGCAGACAATCAAAACAGAGAACGGAACAGAAATACTTGCCTACCATTTATCTTCTTTTTCCGGATTCACAACAATCGTGTCACTACCGCAATCCAGCTTATACTCTAATGCCTGGGAGTATTTCAGAAATACCGCAATCATAACATTACTAATGATTCTCTTCTGTATGGTTGTTGCTTACTTTGCAGCAAGATATATTACAAACCCAATCGATAATATTTTCAAGCAGGTTACTTCTTTCAAGCTGGATCAGGAACACCAAAAAACAAATATCCATACAAAAATATACGAACTCAATTCACTGAATGATGGATTTTTTGATATGCAGGAAAAATTGAGGGACTCGATCAATCGCCAGATGCTATTACAAAATCAGGAGATGCAGTCCAAGATGCTGGCGCTGCAGTCTCAGATGAACCCGCACTTTCTATACAACTCGATATCTGCTATTCAATCGATGGCCGAAGAAGGAATGGATGACGAAATCGTAATCATGTGCCAGTCTATGGCAAGTCTTCTGAGATACATTTCGTCAGATTCCGACCAGCTTGTGCCGCTTAGAACGGAGCTGTCCCATACCGAGAATTATTTGACTTGTATGATTATCAGATATCAGGAAGATTTATCCTATTCAATTGATATTCCCGACAACATGCTGGATGTTAAGATTCCCAAATTGTGCATCCAACTCCTGGTAGAGAACGCAATAAAGTTCTCAACAACCATTAAGCCGCCCTGGCATATCGTCATCAAGGGCTTTATGGTTGACAATACCTCTTACATTTCTGTGATTGATAACGGTCCCGGGTTTGATCCGCTCACCATACAGGATATCGAGGATAAAATTCGACAAATAGACGAAAGCGGATTATTGCCGTCTCTTGAGATAAAAGGAATGGGACTCATGAACATCTACATCAGACTGAAAATATTGAATAGCCGCGACATTACTTTCAAGTTGGAAAATCTGGTTGACGGCGGAGCATCCGTAACAATAGGAGGCTGGCATGAGTGAAAAGAAGAAAATTACAGTTGTTGTGGTCGAGGATGAGAAATTAATAGCAAAAAGCATCGTAAATAACATAGAAAAAGTTAAGGATGATTTTGAAGTGATCGGCGTTGCCTATAATGGTGAAGACGGCTTTGCGCTTGTTCGTTCGCTCTTGCCCAATATTCTTTTCACAGATATAAAAATGCCGATCTGGGATGGGTTAAAACTCATCAAGATGGTAAAAGAGAATTTTCCATTCATCAAAATTGTCGTTGTCAGCGGCTATGATAATTTTGAATATGCCAGAGCCGCCTTACATAACAACGTCAGTGATTATCTGCTTAAGCCAATAAATCTCATGGAATTGCAAAAAACACTCAGAACCATACAAAATGAGCTTGCCGCCAGCACCAGCAGCATTCAATCCGCTGGCGAAGTAAAAAGCCCGGGTGATATAGTCGCCCTGGTAAAAGAGTATATGCACGTAAATTATTCAAAACAAATTGACCTTACGGAAATAGCCGATTCTTTTGGATTCTCATCAGCCTATCTCACCAAAGTATTCAGGGAGCAGTTGCAGACTACTCCCAGTAAATATCTGAATGAATACAGAATGATGGTTGCTAAACAACTGCTTCGCGATACAGCTTTGCCAGTCAAGGATATTGCAGAGCAGGTCGGGTTTACGGATCAGTTCCATTTCAGTAAACGATTCAAACAGAACAGCGGGTATAGTCCGGCTCAGTACAGAACACAAAAATAACGTTCATGAAAATAGCAGGTATAACGGCACTAAAAGTCCATTGTGCGTATTTTTAGTCAGCCTCTTTCTCCAAAACTTCTTCAACGAATATCCTGACTATCTCGGGATCAAACTGCGTCTCTGCGCACTTTTTGATTTCTATTGCCGCTGCTTCTGCGCTTAACGCGGCGCTGTATGTTCTTTTCCTTGTCATTGCATCATAGGCGTTTGCAACCGCAATGATTCTGGCCGGCCTTGAAATCGCTTCACCTGCAAGACCGTTTGGATATCCTTTTCCATCCCATCTTTCATGATGCTCAAGTACATATTCCGCAATTTGTGCAAATTCATTGACCGAGCTCAGTATTTGGTAGCCCATTTCGGAATGCTTCCTGATTACGTTCCATTCCTCAGTATTCAATTTTTCGGGCTTGCTCAGGATTGTCTCGTCGATTTCTATTTTTCCGATGTCATGCATCAGTCCGGCTATTTTGATCTGGTGAACCGCAGCTTTATCAAGATGCAGCTTGACCGCAATTGATTCACAGATTTCACTCACCTTAATGGAATGCAGCTGCTCAATTTTGCTCTTTTCATAAAGTGTATGTAATATGACCTGTACGGTTTTCGTCCGCATACTCATACTTTCAACGCGTTTATGCCTATACATATGGTCTTCCGCGTCTTTAAATACCGCCTGTATCTGGTCTTCCTCTTTATTCTTGGCTTCATAGCCAAAAGACACAGAAATATCAATGTTGCCGACTTTTTCCTGTGACAGCAGTTCCTGGATCCGTTTGATTATCTGCTCAGCTTCCTGAATAGTGGTTCGGGGCAGCAATACAACAAATTCATCTCCGCCCAGTCTCGCAATAATATCATCCGCACGGCATCCAAGCGTAATCGACGACGCAACCTTCTTCAGCAGGTCATCGCCCATGGCATGACCCAGGGAATCATTAATAAGCTTGAGCCCGTTTACATCGCCCATGATAATGGCCATAGGCAGGTTCCTTTTTGTGTCCAGCCGCATGATCTCTTCTTCATAAAACCGGCGGTTATAAAGCCCGGTCAGCAGATCGTGATAGCTCAGGTATTTTATTTCTTCTTCCTTGGTTTTCCATTCGGTAATGTCCTGAATGGTTCCGACAATTTTAGATGCGCTGCCATTTTCTCCTGAAATGAGCAATGCTCTTGAATGAACATAGCGCTCTTCTCCTGTGTTTGCTTTTTTTATCTTATATTCCACATTATATTCTTCGTTTTTCAAAATCAAATCGGTCATTGCGGCATCCATCAGCGAACGATATTCCTGGAAGACGCACTCCTGCACTACTTCCAGCGGCAAGTAATTAGAAGTAAACTCTATGCCATATATATTGAATGATTCCTCGGAAGCCCACATATTTCTGGTGTCCGGATCAAGCTCCCAGCTGCCGACATGCGCCATTTGCTGTGCTGCAATCAAACGCTCCTGGCTATCTTTATAATCGTTTTGTGTTACTTCAATCTTGCTGAGCATATTGTTGATCGAACGGCCAAGAATCGACAGTTCATCCTGTCCTCCGATTTCGATTTTGCCCAGTTTTTCTTTTGTCAGATCAATGGAAAGAACCGCCTTCGTCATCTTCATTGCCGGATTCGAGATAAATGTTCTAAGAAACACAAAAAGAAACAGAGAGATCAGCAGTATGAATATAGAATAGATCAACTGTAAATTCCGAAACTGAACAACACCTTCCAGATAGAAATCTCTTGCTTTTGAGATGGTTAAGGCAACCGTAGATTCCGGGTTGTCTGTCTTTTGAATAATCAAATAATTACGTATCGCATTACCTTTTTCATCAATCTCTGCATAATATCTCATATCATCCGAAGATACAGTATGGGAAAGGCCTTTGGCTGCATCGCTCTCCAGTTCGTTTTCAGTCACTATGAGAATGATGGATCCGGTTTCTTTTTCAATATCAGTCAAAACATCTGCATCCATAAGCCTGCCGAAGATCATAATTCCATTTGCCGGGTTGAGCTTCATCTGATCCGTTATCTCCGAAAATGCAACCATATAATACTGTCCGTCTATTTTGAGGACATATGCTGACTCGTTATCGAATCCGTCTGTCTTCATAAATGCCTGGATGCCGGCCAGGATTTCTTCAGGAAATTCCAAATAGGCATCCTTGTGAAGATCATAGTATTTTTTTTCAGTGGCAGCACCCGTTTTATCGAACATCATAAATATGTTGATGTCCAGATTGTGGAATGTGTCGCTGGATAAATTCACATCTAAAAACTCCGGATCTGTGCCATTCAAATAGTTGAATGGATCATCCCAGTGGGCCCAGTCATTCAAGACGCCCTGAAACCGTACCTCTCTCTCCTGAAAACGCCCCTCCACAGTATTCACCATAGCGCGCATTTGTTTATCTTCCTCAAGACGAAGATAATTATCAAAAAAAGATCCGATAATAGAATTCCCGATGACCATCAGAAAAAGTAATATGGCTATGGTAAAAAGAAGAATTTTTTGGGATATCTTCATGTTGAGCCATTTAACCTTTCTGCATCATACAAATGATGTAACTTATAATAATTATATGCTATCTTATCATAATTCGGGGTATTTTTCTTTATTGCGCTTATCATTAATAATGTTCATATGTTCTTCGGTGATGAGCGTCACACCATTCGTTTTTGCCCATTGTACGCACCCTTTCAGTGCGGTTGTCAGGAAGATGCGAGGCACCTTGATCATCTTTTGGCAGGCTTCATCGGTGAATTTTACAGTGTCGTCGGCGCGGTCGGCCGCATACCTGACCGACGACAGGCTTGCCTCTCGGACCGGAAGCAGCTCGGTTCTCGGCCGCCTGAATTTTGTATACCAGAAGGACTTACTGTCACGATATCCGTAGTCGACCGGTACGCAGGGAAATTCGGACGCTTTTACACCATTGATAATGGCTTTATAGTAACGATCCTTCATGAGTATCTTATCGACCCGCAGGATAAAGTGCGCACCGAACGGGCTTGTGATGCCGTTGAAATCATGATAAGGCGCTGGGTAGCCGTCAAGTTCTCCCGGTTTATCGTCCTTCGCGTTATCAAGTTCGCGCATCCATGTGCACTCCATAACCTGATAGGCTTCCGCTGCAACTTTGGGAAACAGCTCGCCGGGATGCTCTTGTGCCATCTGACCGTCCTCAAGCGTGAAAAGGCAATTCTTCATCTTCTCCTCAGGTTTATCACCGGGAAACCCGAGACGCACAGATTCCTTAAAATACTTCTTATCATCGGTGATGAAGTTCAGGGCACACTTTCCATAACGCAGTAAATGCTGCGAAGTGTTCGATGAATTGCGCGAACACAGGAGCATCGCATAATAATCGCGTCCTGCAACATAATACGGCTGGAGAAGCGAATACGGTCCAAGCGAGGTCCTGCCGTCCGGCGTGAGCGTGCTGATCAAGACAGTTGGCATGGGAACGAAAGCCGATGTCTGGTAAAAATTGTCCACGATGCGAAGATTTTTGAAGCTGCTCATATATGCCTCCCATATCTATTTCGTTTAAGTCAACATCAGCTCACATTTTCCAGGTAAAAATTATTCAATATTTAGTATCAAAATAATGTCATTTACAAACTCAATCGTTCTCTCTTCTATTTGATTTCTGAGATCTTCGGGATGATCAAAATCCGGCGGTTCAACCAGGGTTGATTCAATGATGGAATCGACTCCCGGAGCAGCCTCCGACAGCATGAATCCCTAATTACTAATAATTTCTCTAGAAACAATCCAATATTTCCTTTATAATACTACTTGTTGTATACATTCTTTGTACGGTGTTTTTAATGTCAATATTTTTGACTGTTATCGGCACTTGGATAGGAAGCAAACAAATCAGCATGGAGCCAATTCATATGTTTTTCTATAAATTGGCACGTGATTTTGCAATTTCCTTAGCAGTTGAGTTACTCATCGCACAGCCTATCGCAAGATTCTTTATGGTTAAAATGCATCAGGTTAAAGATAAGGTGTTATTGTCAGATTAGAATGCTAAGGTTAAGAAAAATTTGATGGTTATGAAAAGGCAGGAATCAAAGCCCAAAGATTTACTTCTATAAACAGTTTCTGCTTATTGCGCGAACTACTGATAATTTTGCGAATGCGATTCTCTCTGTTGATATATGACTTATGTTTTCATTATTTATACTTAAAGTTCTCCCCTGCTTTACATTGTAAAATTAGAATATTAGAATTATTACATCAGCAGCGAATTTCCGATTGCCGTGGGGAGACAGGCTTATCTTGTCCAAATTGAAGGAAAGTCCCTGATCAACGATCTTGATCTGTCTTCTTCCCTGGCAGATGTGGATGTTGCGAGAAACCATAATGTGTTGGCCATTACTTATACAGAGGTTACTGATACATTAAAAGGTCAGGGTGCCGGCAAGCAGCTGATCAGGCATGTAGTTGAATACAGCCGTGCGGCAGACATGAAAGTGATCCTTCAGTGCCCGTTTGCCAGGAAACTATTCGAGACGAATCCGGATTATCATGACGTATTAGAAGGCGGAATACTGTAGATCAAGATCAGAATACTGTTTTATTCAGCCAGCAATTCATCGACAAAAGGCATATCAAATTTTCTGTCGATGGCATTATTTTGCTTCAGCATCATATTCCAGAAAATACAGTCTCCAAGACCCAGCCGAAAAAAGAACTGCAACAAACGACTCTTGCCTTTTGACAGTTCATTGGGTCTTGCCAATTCTTTGATGACCTCTGCATCAAAAGATCCGTCTGCTTCAAAACGTTCACCTAACATACGCAATTGCTGGAATAATTTTCTGTTCATCTTCTCAGGCATCATGTATGTTCCCGCGGATCCGCCTCTTATTACAGTGCCAAGGTAAGTATAATTCAACTGTTTTGCAAGCGCAGATAGATATCTCGAGAGATATTTCGACTGTGCGGATTCTACAAATCCGGATTGCACAATAAAGCCCATTGATTTCCCATCAACCGCTGCAGGTTCCATGCAATCAATTAACTTCATGACAATGCCCGGCATAGCATGAATGTAAAGTGGCATCGCGACAATAACGGTGTCAAATTGTTTCATATGTTCAGCAATCTGCCGGCTGTCTTCCTTTGCCGCATAACATACCTCGTAAGATGCTTCCCTGCCTTTTATGAATTGCTTAATAAATACTTCACTATTTCCGTTTCGGGCCTTTGGAGAGCCGTTGATAACTAAGGTTCTCATCTATTTATTTCCTCCAAATCCAAAGAAATTTGAGTCATCGGTTTTACTATTTCACATTTGCTGTAAAACTGATAAAAGGTTCTATGAATATAGTCCTCATAGATGTTCCTATCTTCTATCGACGCAAAATCGCCTTCATAGTAAACCTCGATTTCCGGGTACTTTTCATATCTTGGCACGTGCATGGATTCCCCGGATTTATATGTTATAAAGGGGAGAAAAAGCGGAATCATTCTGTCAAAAAGTGTTTTTAGACTGCCGCTGACAAACCCGTGCGACACCTTCGAAAAAATAATAACTTTATCCGTATCCAAGTACGCCTTGTAGAACTCATCCAGATCCTTATGAACACACCTTCCCGGGGTTTTAAGCCAGCAGGACCAACACCCGGTACAATCTTTTACGATTGTTTTTGTTAGGTCAAGTATATAGTGGCAGGGAATTTCAAATTCACCGCACTCTCGTATAACTACTCTTTTCATCGGACGTGCTCCTATATATTGGAATCCCAACGCTGAATGGGAAGCGCCGTGTGTAACTGCAGGCGTATAATCAGTTAATTCTGCAGCTGGAATCATATTCCGTTTTCCACTAACCATTTCATTATGCTTTCTTCTCTTTCCTTACTGTCATTATGCAGCGCATCGTATTTGCACATTTTTTTCTGTGCAACAATATTTCCATCCAGCATATAGAGTACTCTTTCTGTTTTTGCCGCCACTTTTACATCATGGGTTACGAGCATTACAGTCGTTCCCTTTTTGTTAATCTCAGCAAGAATCGACATAATCTCTGCTGCCGCTTTGGAATCTAATGCGCCGGTTGGTTCATCTCCAAAAATGATGTCCGGGTCATTTATCAATGCCCTGCAGATGCCTGCTCTCTGCAGCTGTCCGCCGGAAGCCTGGGTAATATTATTATCCGCAAGCTTCTCAATGCCTGTCATTTCCAATAGCTTTTTGGCTTTTATATTAACCGCGTTTTTATCTGCATCTTTTGATACAAGGGCTGGAAACATAACATTGTCAATCACTGACAGATTTTTAAGAAGATTAATGTCCTGAAAAATAAATCCCATGTTATCCCGTCTGATCTTAGCCAGTTCTTCTTCTTTTAGCCCTGCGATTTCATATTCTTTAAATTTTACGCTTCCTGAAGTAAGTCTGTCCATACCGCTTATATTATATAAAAGTGTAGACTTCCCGCTGCCGGACGGCCCCATGACCGATACGAATTCGCCCTCGACTACTTGCAGGTCTACATCCTTTAATATGTGCAGCTCATTATTTTTTCCCAATATTACTTTTTTGTTCAGATTTTTTGTTTCTAATATATTGTTCATAAGAATTCCTCCGATTTCAAACATTTGGGTTTACAGGTTTACCGGACTTAACAAGTTTCGCAGGTGGAGCGCTATAGGTATTTTTAACTTCTCAGCACTACCGATATATCCTTTTCGACAGTAACCTTACAGCACACTGATACTGTCATTCCAACTACTGCAATCAGAGCTAACGGACAGAGCAGCCATGTCTGCCATGCAATAGTGACAAATTGAATTTTGGCCGCCCCCATAGATGACATTGCCAAACTGACAATCAGTTCCCCCAGATAATTGGAAGCTATTGATCCAAGTATGATTCCCGCAGCCAGGACCGTCAAAGTTCCTGCCATATACTGTTGATTAATGTTTTTCGAAGTTAATCCGACACTGCGCATAATGGCAATCCGGGACATATCTTTTGCTAACAGCATCTTAAGAAACAATGCAGTTATCAAGGCAACAATGATGAATGCAATAGCCATCCCGCCTGCTGCAACCGTTCCCATCTGATCAATCAGGTTCCTTAGAGTCTGTCTCGTGTATTCCTTGATATCATTTACCTGCGCAGTCGCGTATGTGTTCCGGTAATAGTCCATTTTCTCGCTGATATTAACGCCTTGCGCCACATCCATATTCACAATATACCAAAGGACAGCGTCTTCATTTAACCCGAGACTTGTATCTGCCTTTGCTGTTTTTCCGCCGTTTGTAATATCCTGATAAATGCCAGTTACCTTCATAGTCTTTTCTTTGCCGGCAGCCTTTACTATTACTTCATCTCCTACTTTCTTGTTTAATCCGTCTCCCGACGCATTTGCATAGGAAAGTGAAATTTCACCATCTCTCTCCGGCGCGATTCCTTCCAGATAATTTAATGGAAATATGGAAAAGTCACCGGTCTCGATTGAAATATAGTCCCAGGAACCTTCTGAATTTTGGGCCTGGTAGTAACATGTTGTGTAGGCTGCAGACTTTTGAATATCCGAATCATTCTGCAGGTCTTCCTGCAGCTTTTTAAAATCTTCTGTAATCGTGTCTGTTCTTCGAAGATCAATTCTCATGTCGGATTTTCCTATTCCCATATATGTAGAGAATTCCGGTGAATTCATCGTGTTATAAACATTTAGGGGAAGAATTACAATAAATGTACTTACGACAAAAATAACAAGCAGCAGCCTGTATAATCTGAAACGCTTCCATACATCCCTGAGCCCCATGTAAATATTGGTGCTTAAGAATTTATTCTTAAGGAGTGGAAAGCTGTCATTCCGGTTCTTTCCCGGCTCCATCAGATCTGAACGCAATGCTTCCACTGCTGATATTTTATCGATTTTTTTCAGTACTTTCTTGCAATACGTAACAATCATTACATACACAAGTAAAGGAGCAATAAGGGAAAGGCCGTATTTTAAGTTCCCCGATAAATCCGAAGATAAATAAAGTCTCATATTTCCACTGAATAAATTTACCACTGCAAAGGAGAGCAGATAGCCGATGACACCTGCTGCCACTGACATGGCTCTGTATTTTGAGAGATATACTTTCTTAATATCCTTTTGGGATATTCCCATCGCCTTCATAACACCAATTTCCCGCAGGTCTTCATCCATGGTTGCCAGAAACGTGAGCTTGATACAAAGCGCGGATATTATAATAAGCAGAATACTTATTAGTATAATTACCATTGCTATTGATACATCTGACATCGCATTAAACAACATAAATACTGTGGCTCCAACTGCAGGACCGTTGGCAGGAAGACCTGCTTCGATATATGCCGACTGAACAGTCTTAGAATCTCCGTTCTCTTTCAGTTTAAATTCAATAATGTATTCCAGTTCCCCTGACCTATTTTCAAGTATTTTGTCATAATCCGCCTGACTGACAACAAACCGTTTCGAAGAAGCAAGGGAAGCATTCATCTCATAATCTCTTACATAATCTGAAATGACAAATTCATTCCGGTACCCTTCTGTTTCGACTGTAATTGAATCACCTATTTTCAAATCGCGCTCTACCATGAAATAGATGGGAACTGCCACTTCACCTTCCTTCACATCGAGCTTTTCATTATTCAGATCCAATAAAAAATCAAATTCCTTATTCTGCACAACAAATGAGATATCCTGTATTGTTCCAGCCATTGTCTTATTGTCGCCGTAATGAATATTCATTCCTTCAACATTCAGAAGAACCATCGTCTCCTGCATGGCAATATGCTCCTGCTGTTCTTCTGTGAATGTATCGATTTCTGACTGAGAATATTCTCCGGCATGCATCTGCGCAATGTCAGCCGGAACTGCATGCTGCTTAAGTTCAGATATCGACTGTGTCAGATTTGCAATAATATTAGCTGCGCTGGCGCCTAAAATAACGGCCATGGTTATAAATACAAACACGGCCGCAGTTATTACTTTCTTCCTGCTGAAATCATTCTTTACAATTTTCCAAAACATTGTTTTACTCCTTCGTAACACGGGCCACTGTCAGGTACCTATTTTTTGCATGCATATACACGCGTATTTATATACTTCTTTCGGAGCAAACGTTTCTTCTCCCATGATTACTCTCCTCATTCTTGCTCTGTTTTTGCGTCTTTCGCGTCAAAAACCCTGAAGGCACGCATGCTAAATGCAAATATGTCTTTTAGTACCTCCAGGGGATTCAAATTTAGTTCTTGTCTCATATATTGGTCATTGTAGACTATCATAGATACTGTTCCTAATATTAACGCCTTCAAAAACAAGACGCCATTCTGAACATCGACACCTCCAGGTATACTTCCGTCAAGCATTCCTTTATTTATGCAGTCAGCCATATAGTTTGTCAGATTATTATTTTTGGTTACGATTTGATCATAAATACCCAGATCCTTATAATCACTTAGGTCCTTTACTAGATAAATGGCCATCATTTTGGTATATAGAGGCTTCTTCCGGGCAATGTCAGTAAATACTTCCCGCATCACATCGAGTTTCTCAAATCCTGACATATTTTCTTTCTTATCCAGTGTGGATTTAATCATTTGATTGATGCTGTTGGCTGCGCGGATATACAGCGTAGCCATAATCTCTTCTTTGCCATAAAAATAGCTGTAAAGTGTTTGCTTTGTAAATTCAGCCTCCTTCGCTATTTCTTCCATTGTTACAGAGTCGAATTTTCCTTTTTCATAAATTCGTTCAACCGCATCTAAAATTTCATTTTTACGAATTTCAATATCTTTTTCTTTTCGAACTGACTTAGACATAGATTCACCGCCTTAACACCATTCCGACAGTCTATTTTATTATACCGTGAGTCTAAATTATCATACCGCAAGTAAAACGTCAACAAGAATTTATCCAGACACTGGTCAGATTGCCGGGACATAGCAAATTGACAGCAAATTCATGCTGAAGTGTATCAGCAGAAAAATCTTTTTCGAAATGTCAAAAACTTAAGGATCATTTAATAATTGAAAAGGTATCCTTTGTACATACAACACGAACCCGCAATGATTTATGCATGCAAGGAGAAACACAGTGAACTTCAATATTTTAAAAAATGATCTGAAACGCAAGAAATCGATCAATGTGATACTGTTTCTATTTATTATCCTGGCGTCGATGCTGATGGCAGGAAGCATGAATGTGCTCTACACAACTTCCACGGCTATCAGCCGGATGATGCAGGCAGCGAATGTCCCTGCTCTCTCGCTGTATGCCTATGACGACCCAAAGACAAATAAACAGATTGAGGATTGGGCCGGTACTTCCGACAAGGTTTCTTCATACAGTAAAGACGACATGCTGATGATCATATCGGATTCCTTTTATGCGGATTCGAAGCAGATCGTCGAGAAAGAGAAGACGTCCTCCGTTCTTTTATCGGGTATTCCGAAAGATCATTCCCTGGTTTTCGACCAGAATGACCAGCCGATGGAACTCGCGGCCGGGGAAATAGCGGTGCCGATAGCTTTTCACAAGGCATATGACGTAAACATCGGTGAGAAGATATCGATTCTTACCGGCGACACGTCAAAAGAATTCATGGTCGCAGCCTATGAAAAAGATATCGTATTCGGCTCCGACATGATCATGAAAAGATTTGTCATAAATGATGTGGATTTTGCCCGGTATCTGGAAATGGATTCAGAAAGTCTGATCAGATTGAACTGCTGGGCGATTGATACCGCCGACGGCGTCTCGTACCGTGAGGTTGCGGGAGATTTCGGCAGCAAAGCCATTAATGTTCTGTTCAATCTCGGTACGGACGTCATTGATACCAGCTATATGGTTGCCAAGCTTGTCGCGGGTGTGATGATTATTGTCAGTCTTTGCCTCATCCTGATATCCTTTCTGATCCTCCGGTTTACCATTGTCTTTACTATACAGGAAGACTATCGGGAGATAGGCGTCATGAAGGCAATCGGCATCAGGAACAAAGTAATTCGAAGTCTTTATCTGGTCAAATATTTTACCATATCACTTGTCGGCGGCGTAATCGGATTCTTCCTGAGCTTTCTCTATGCAGGGATTATGCTGAAAAGTGTTTCTGAACTGTTTATTACGCAGACAAATGCAGTCAGCACGCTTCTTGCCATAGCAAGCTGCGTACTGGTCGTAGCTCTCAGCATGTTTTTCTGCTGGGTATGCACCCGGAAAATCAATAAAGTATCTGTCGTTGATGCGATTCGCCAGGGAAATACCGGTGAAAGGTTCTCTCGTTCCAGGAAAATCAGTCTTTTCAAGAGACCTCTGATGAACACCTCCGACTTTCTTTCCTGGAGCGATCTGATGAACGGATTCAAGAAATTCGCGATTCTTACCATCACTTTTATAATCGGTACGATGCTGATTATTGTGCCTCTCAATATCATTAACACCTTAAAAGATGCTGACGCAATGCTGAGCCTCTTCGGCCTTCCGCCATTCGACGAGAGTGTTATGACCGACGAACTCCTTTCAGCAGCAGTAAACAGCGATGCGGAAAAAATGGACGTCGAACTGACCCGGATAGAATCGCAATTTGAAAAGGAAGGGTACAAAATAGACTTTCATCTTGAGATGGCCAAGACAGCCAACCTCTATACGGATAATCCCGATGACAGTCTGAATGTATCCGCATGGCAGGGTCGCAATTACCCGACGGATAAATACTTATATAGCAAAGGTACGGCACCGGTACTGAAAAATGAGATAGCGGTTACAACCAAAATAGCTGAATACTTCGGCATTGTGATCGGAGATTCCATCACCTGCAGTCTTCAGGATGAAACAAAGACATTTATTGTAACAGGGCTTTTTCAGTCTATGATGAACCAGGGAACCGCAGTGCGGCTGTCCCAGGATTATCCGCTTACATTCGATAATTTTTCGAGCTTCAGTTTTTACGGTGAATTGGCCGACAGTACGATTGATGCGGCAACGGCCAAAACACATCTTCAGAAAGCAGTCCCGGAGATGGTGATCGCCAGCAGCTTTGATCAGTACAACACCTATCTGGGCGGCACGGTACAATCCGTAGACAGCATGAAGAATCTGATCGTGGCCGTCGTTCTGGGCATCATCTTTCTGATCACGTGCCTGATCGTAAGGATGCTGATCTCGCGGGAAATCCCGGAGATTGCCATGCTCAAGAGTATCGGATTCAGGACGGGTCAGATCAGAAGATGGCAGATTGGACGCATTGTAATTGTCCTGGTGCTTTCGATCACGGCCGGAACGATACTGGCAGGTACGATAGGCAGCACTCTTGTAGCCGGCGTCTTCAGTATGATGGGCGCTACTGATGTCCCTCTCATCATAGTGCCGCTTCAGGTGTATCTCATGTACCCGGCTCTCCTGCTGGTCTCTACCATCCTTGCTGCGGCTGTCTCGATCGGTCAGATCAGAAAGACGCAGATATGGGAAATCAATAACCAGGAATAAAAAGCTGGACTAAATATGCATCCAATCAGAATTCATTTCAAAGAAACAATCGAAAAGTTATAGGAGAAAGATTATGAGTGAAAATACTTTACTGGTAAAAGACCTATGTAAGACATACATCGTCAATAAGAGACAAAATAATGTGCTGAGGAATGTCAATTTCTCAATGGCCAAGGGCGAATTCATATCCGTCATGGGACCCTCCGGATCCGGGAAATCCACTCTTCTCTACACCGTCAGCGGCATGGACCGCATGACGTCAGGCGATGTTGTTTTTGCAGGGAAAAGCATCGGAGGCATATCCGACAACAGGATGTCCGACCTGCGCTTGAACGAAATGGGATTTGTGTTCCAGCAGATGCACATGCTCCGAAATCTATCGATATACGACAATATCATCCTGTCAGCCTACAACTCCGGAAATGGCCGCACGCCCGCCCGTAGAAAGCAGATTAATGAGAAGGCAAAAGAACTTATGCGCAGGTTTGACATCATAGACATTGCCGACAATGATATTACAGAGGTGTCCGGAGGACAGCTGCAGCGCGCATGCATCTGCCGGGCCCTTATCAACATGCCCAAAATGATCTTTGCGGATGAACCGACCGGATCCCTCAACTCCAAGGCAGCCGCAGAAGTTATGGAAAAGTTCAATTCGCTCAACCGCGACGGCGCGACGATTCTTCTGGTCACCCATGATGTGAAGGTTGCGGCACGCACAGACAAGACCCTCTACATTGTTGACGGCAATATCCAGGGCGAACTCGAGCTTGGCAAGTATACTGATGACAGCCAGGCACGGGATCGCGAAAAGAAATTAAGCACATGGCTCATGGATATGGGCTGGTAAGGCTGCGGATGGATTATAATTAGTTATATTATTTCTTCAGGTGGTAATATTTCTTCAAATGGGTACATGCCCCCCCAAAAGGAAAGGAAAAAAATGGTAGATATTCTTCTGATTGAAGATAACGAAGAACTCGGAATGCTGCTCTGCGATTTCCTCGTTAAAGACGGCTTTTCTGTATTCCGCGCGCTCTCCGGAGAAGAAGGTCTCTCCTACCTTTCCGGAAATTCCTGCAAAGTAGTTCTTCTTGATATCATGCTTCCCGGCATCGACGGCTTCGGCGTCTGCAGTGCCATCAGGGAAAAGGGGAATATACCGGTTATTATTTTAAGCGCCAGGTCAGGCAAGGAAGATAAGATCAAGGGGCTCGAATACGGCGCGGACGATTACATCGAAAAGCCATTTGATGTCGATGTACTTACGGCCAAAATCCGCGCAATCCTTCGCCGCAACTATGACATGACGAAGAAGGGCAATCTTCTTTCAGACGGAAATCTGTCCCTCGATGAAGAGGCCAACCTTGTGTATCTGGATCACAAGCCAATAGTGATGACCAGTAAGGAATTTCTTCTTCTCACGGTCTTTTTGCAGAATAAAGGAAAAGTACTCCGGAAAGAGTGGCTCTTTGACACCGTGTGGGGAATGGACAGCTTCAGCGAGCCGTCCACACTTACCGTGCACATCAATAAGCTGAGGGAAAAGATTGAGGCAAATCCGAAAGATCCGCGGCGGATCACCACAGTGTGGGGAATAGGCTACAAATATGAAGCGATTCAGTAGACTGTGCATTCTGCTGCTATTGCTCCTCCTTGCAGGATGGGCAGCCGCTAATCTGGCGGTATCCAGTGTCCTTTCTCAAAAGAGCGGGAAAGAATATCTCGTGGAAATCAACCGGATCTCTCAGTCCCTTACGAGCGGCGAAAACACCGGCGAAGATGTCGGTAAATACAACCTGTCTTCCTGTGATTTTGTGACGCAGCTTTCTTATCTTGCTGTTAATACTTCCGATGGAGACGCAGCTATCGAGGACGCCTCTCCAGAGGATATCAATGCTTTTTTCAGCGGATCTTCAGTTAGTCCGGGAATGAATTACCTTGTGAAGCCGCTTTTTGACGGGGATGTCATAAAAGGGTATGTCCGCTATGAATATTCATCCGGCAGCGAGACATCGTACCAATATGTTTTTTTGATTATTAATGCCCTGTTCACGGTCGTTTTCTTTTATGTATTATGGCTCCTCCTTTATATCAGGGGGCAAATCCTCAAGCCGTTCAGCGAGGTGCAGGATCTTCCCCTTGAACTGTCCAAAGGACGTCTCAAGAAAGGTCTCAAAGAAAACAAGAGCCGGTTCTTCGGCCGGTTCGTCTGGGGGCTCGATCTTCTCCGCGAATCCATCAGCGCACAGAACAAAAAAGAGCTGGCTCTCGAAAAAGAAAAAAAGACGATGATCCTTTCAATCTCCCACGGGATCAAGACGCCGCTCAGTGCGATCATGCTTTATTCGAGGGCGCTTTACGAAAACCTCTATGACAACGAGGAAAAGCGCCGGGAAACAGCCCTCGCTATCTCGGAAAATGCAAAGCAGATCGAGAAGCTGGTCGCCGAAATCGTGCAGTCTCAGACGGAAAACCTGGTAGATATCGAAGTAAACATTGAAGAATTCTATCTGCAGGAACTTGTAAAACGACTTACTTCCACGTACAAAGAGAAACTATCCCTGATCCATACGGAATTTGAGATAGCGTCCTATTCGAACCTGCTTCTTAAAGGAGATCTCGAACGTCTTCTGGATGTCTTTGAAAACCTGACTGAAAATGCAATTAAGTACGGCGACGGCCGGCGTATCAGCCTGTCTTTCTCCAAAGAAGACAACTGTCAGCTGATATCCGTCACCAACACCGGAACACCGATCCCGGCACTCGAGAGTATGCATGTATTTGAGAGTTTCTGGCGTGGCTCCAACGCACATGACAAACCCGGCAACGGCTTGGGACTTTATATCTGCAAACATATTACCGCGAAAATGAAAGGCGACATTTTCATCAACAAAATCGAGGACGGCATGTGTTTTGTCGTTGTGATACCGATTGCATAAACAAATCATATTAATCGGCAAGATATCTGTCCAAAAGATACGTCAGCCATTCGGCGTTTTTCCCGCGCTTATCAAAAGATATATACCCATCCGACTTGTACACATAGTTGATTTTCCAGCTACCGTCTGTCAGCCTTTTGTCACACCAATGAAGCACGGCGTTGACTTCAAACATCCGCCATACTTCTTTATACCGCTGCCTTCCCAAAGAACAGCAGCGTCTCTCTCAAATAACTGGTATTTTTTTATCCATTCGACTGCATTTTGGACAACCGGCGTTTCTGCCTGTCCCAGCTTTGATAACGCTTCTATGAGCATTGCATTGTAGCACGGTAATAAATCGGACGCTTTCCCGGTCAGGGAAAATCCATCCGGTGTTGATAAGTTTTCAACTATGTATTCGATAACCTGATTGGTGTATTCCAGGGTAGAAGCATAAGGAATCTCTGACAGCGCAATGATCCGCCATACTACGTAAAGGGGTTTTTTCATAAATGATGAGGTCAGTTCGCACACAAGCTCTGATTCTCTTAATAAGTGCTTTGCCTGCTCGTAACAATTAATACTGCCACGGTCAAAGGCTATTCTTAATTCCAGGGCTGTGTCCACCTAAGTCACCCCCTATAACCTGCGACAACAATAAGATTCTTATTCTGCAGGTCTTACCAACTCTATCGACTCCAGCACATTCAATCGCCACACCATGTGATGAGATCCTTCGCCCCAGTAATTTTCTAAAAAATATTGAGGTGACCCAAACTTTTTACACCATATTTTTTGAGCCGTCTTATAACCGCTGTCAAAGCAAATTTCTTTTACTGCATGATTCTTTAGTTCCTGAAACAAAGAATATAGCAGCAAAGGACCGATTCCCTGCCCCTGATACTCAGGATGTACAAACACGGTGCCGAATTCAAGCATACCCTCAAGCTCATGATTCGTGCATGTGTTCATGAGTTCATTTGCTTTGCCATACTCAATCGACCCGATAATTACATCTTCATATTCTGCCAAAAGAAAAAATCGATCCATACCGCTTGTATTAAAATCCTGATTGATACATCTCTTCTTATTCTGTGTTTCTTCTTCAAAAAATTCTTTCATCTCACTGATTCCGTTTCTTTCAAACAGATCTTTTAGTACAAGTTCAAAAAATGTACAAATCGAATCAAGCTCATCGATTCGTGGCCTTCTAATGGTTACTTTGTCCCTGCTTATCATGCCAAAATCTCCTCCCTCGACACAGGATTATTCCCGCCGACAGTGATGCCGCGCAGTAGGATAACATATTTTTTCACGCTTCTTCCTCCTCAGTAAGAAACCTGATTTTCTCAAGCAATTTACATGTGCGCTCCAACAAGGTCTTTCTTCAGATATTACAGTCCGGGATTTACTTCATCAGGTGTTGTTCCATCAGGTGACGTATCTGCTTCCTTTTGCGTTTTGTTAGACTTATGCAAATATTTATACAGAAAAATGAAAAAGACAACAATTGCCGCCAAAACAGCGATATTAAAAAGAGTCCAAAGTCCTGTAATGAGATATCCAATCGGCTGTGAAGACATAGCAAGTACCTCCTGTATATTTTTAATTCCATCATAAACTAACGGTAGAATATTGTTAAATTCTTACCTTTTCGATCTCCACCAAAAAAAGTCTATCCAGACTCCAAAACAGCTCATTATATGCGTATTCATAGGAATATGCATATCCCGGTACGAATCCATCTTCAATTTCATCATATTTTTCTTTAGAAAACTCTATAGAGCGGTCGTCGAAACTCACATAATATTGATTCGCATAGGAGTACTTTTCCAGTTGCAAGGCAGATCCGCTGCTTCTTACAGATGCAAGTGCAAAAACGGGTAATATGATGGCTAAAACAAACACTAAAAAGGATTCCGTCAGGGCATCCCACTCCATTAGAAATATGGAAAGAATAAATACACCAAAGGAGACAATTAGTACAATCGAAGATGTTCTGTTGTCGTCAGATATTATATCCAAAAATTCCTCCGATATGAACACAAGAAATAATACTATCCATAGAATATCACAGTGTTATTACTTAATCAAAAGAAATTACGTCCCCCCACATACATGCCACATACCAGGCTCTCACCGTCACATTAATCATAATGCTCTGCACACAAAAAACGCCCTGACAATGAGTGTCAAGACGCTAGGCAGATATGTTCGAACTCATTTTCTTTTTGGTTTATGTTTGATAATAATAACAGGCTCCGGATCCTTTTTCTGTTTCTTTGTGGTTATCACTTTTGGAAGCTTGTTATATTTATTGTGTATTACCTGCAGGCGTTTACCAGCAATATGGTATACTTCCGAGTCCTCTCTCTTCCCAATAACAATAATTTCAATTATTTCACAGTCACCGGAAATAGTCACACGAAACACGATGCGAAGCCCAAGGTTCTTGTTTTTGAGCTTTCTGCATCCGCGCAGATCATCGGAACCGGATTTACGCAAAGGTTCACCAATTTCTCCGCCACGAACCTTTAATCGTTCGACTGCTGCCTCGACCCATTTTTTTTGCGATCCATCAAGGGCGTCGTAGTCTTTCTGTGCTTCTTTCAGGAATTGCACCGTTACCATTAGTTGAATAACTCCTCGTCCGACATCCTGCTGTATGGATTGTCATCTTCTGCTTTGTCTTCAAATACTTTATCAGATGCAACCCAGACCAGATTCTCCTTCTTCAGGCGGTTTGCAGCTCCAGCATATAATGCTGCATCTTCCAGTCGCTCAATATCAGATGAGATGTCTTCGATTTTTTGGCGCATATCTACCATAAAGGATTTGTAATAGCTATAAGACATAAGTACCGATTCCGGCGTATTATGGTTCATTATAAAAGCAGGTTCATTCTCCTGTTCAACTTCCTTAATGACCTTTGAATAATCCCGTTTAATTTCCGATACCGATAACATCTTCATATCGAAGTAAGGCATTTTCGACTCCCTGTTCACTTTGTTAGCTTTCATTTTTTCTTCACTCCTGTAAACTCTATGACTAAATTAATCCTGCATATTATTAGCGACTTCTTGTGTATTACTTATGCTATAGATGATACATGATGGTCGTTCTTTTCGATGCAAGTATAACATTAAATCACTTTTATTTCACTTTTATTTCACTTAATTTTCGTACGCAAAAACGCAGCATTTTCATTTTACAGAACTCTGCTGTCAAATCTTATATACCCGCTAGAGTGACGTCTCCGGACAATTCCTGACACATTACACCAGCAAACGCGCCTGCTTCATGCAGCAATATCTTTGCGGTTATAGAAAATATAAGTGATTAAAACAGTTGAAGCCAGGACGGCTGCGATGACAATCAGCGAAAGCGGCGAAATTTCTTTGTCTGTAACAATATCAGCAGCATCAAAGTACTTGAAGGGTGTCAGATACCGCAGATTTTTTGCTGTATCACTTAGGGTAGAGACCACACTGAGAAAATAGGTGCCCAGAACGACGCCGATGGATATCGGATATACAGCTCTGGCTTGGATCACGAAAACAGATATCAGGAGACCAATGGCTCCAAAAAGAAGATGCATAAGGTACGGGCCAAGAATCAGAAGGAACAGGATTTTCTGATCGTATTTGCCTTTTGCATAAATCTCAAAAAGAATGAAATTGCTGACTCCGAAAACAGTGTTGAAGAGAGTGATATTCGTAAAAGCAGCCAGCGCTTTGGCTGTAATAACACGGCTTCGTGTGACCGGACGGGTCAGAAGAAATTCCGACGTACGCTCGCTTTCTTCCCTTGATAATACGCTGATAGAGATCAGCATGGCATATATACTGCCGAACAAAGTAATAAATATATACATCTCCGTGCCGTAAAATCCCATGGGATCTGCCATCCGCAGCCGGTCAAAGTTGAAAGCCTGTACCAATTCCGCAGGATACTGCTTCATCAGGTTGTCCAACTCAACAGCCTGATCTGTTATGGTCGGATAGAATGTCATCAGAAATACGCTGAATATAACCATCGTCAATGTCCATATAAGAAGAGCCGTCCGATTTCGAATAAGTTCCCGAATGTAAATAATCATATTACACGGTCTCCTTTTCATAGAAATGAAGAAAAATATCCTCCAGACTTGGATCATCCATCCACAGGTTCTCTATATCGTATTTCGCAATGGTTCTGTTGACCTGGCTAATATTCCCATCAATGATAAACTCGACTTGTTTCTCTCTGCGGGAGATAACTGCTATCCCCGGCATCTGAAAATCAGCGGCATCTGCCGCATCCCTGAACTCGATCCGGATATTTTTGTATTGATTGCCGCGAAGAGCATCTACTGATTCGACTTTGAATATGCGGCCTTCCTTGATAATCGCTACACTGTCACACATTTTTTGAACTTCGCTTAAGACATGGGACGAAAAAAAGATGGTTGTTCCCTTTTGGTTTTCTTCCCTGAGTAAGTCGTACAGTCTGTTTTGCATCAAAGGGTCAAGGCCGGCTGTCGGTTCATCGAGAATAAGAAGTTCAGGTTCATGCAGAAGGGCCTGGACAATCGCCACTTTTTTCTTATTTCCGGACGACAGCGCCCTGATTTTTTTATCTGTCTCAACATCGAGCCGGTCGCATAACTTTGTGATGGAGGCCCGGCAGTCTTTCCGGAAGAATTTGGATGAGTACTTCAAAAATTCCATGACTTTCATCTCATCATAAAAATTCACATCAGCAGGGATATATCCAATATTCTGCCTTATCTTACTTCCCTCGCTTCTGCAGTCCATGCCAAAGACCTTTGCTTCACCGGAACTTGGCTGGATAAGGGACAGCAGTATACGGATGGTTGTTGACTTTCCGGCACCATTCGGGCCAATAAACCCAAAAATCATGCCCTGCGGAATAACAAAGCTGACATCAAGAATCCCTCTGGCTTTACCATAATATTTGTAAAGTTCATTCACTTCCACAACATTCACTTTGTTTCCTCCTGTCAATCGCGATGTGAAAAAGCATTTTTGAGCCACTCGGAAATCTTGAGCATCCCCCTGCCCATCGGATTCGTTTCCAGTACCATTTTGGAATCTACTTTTACTACGCGCCGAATTTTCATGTACTGTTTGATGTCCGGAATCATGGCCGTCATATAAAAGATGTTGACCAGTACCGCGTATATTAAATAATCTACTCGCTGCGTTGTCAGCCATACCCAGGGAAGCAGAAGCCATAGTCCCGCCATATACGCAACAAAATAGTCCTTTACAATCACAAATCCAAGAATCATACCCGCGACCATTGTCACCAGGGCGCCTAGCCAGTCAATGATGAAAAGACCTCCGTAATAAGCAGCAATACCTCGTCCGCCTTTGAATTTATAGAAGATTGGCCAGTTGTGTCCGGCCATTCCGCCAATCGCCGCTGCCAGCATATAAGATTCGCCCGGAAAAAGAATGCGGAAAACGAGTACCGGCACGGCTACCTTGACCATATCGGCAAATCCTATAGCACATCCTGCTTTCGCTCCCAGGCTCATGGAGGCCGCAGTGGCGCCGAACGTGGTTATTTTGTATTTCAGATCGGTTCCTTCGACGGGAACCTCCATTTCCTCCATTTTCTCTTCAGGTTTCATGATTCCAACAGCCAGGCGGGTAAAAGATATGGATCCTGCGAAATATCCGACAAGCAGCGCCAGGATTAACATTTGCCAATTCATAACATGCTCCTTTCCAAAGCCCCTTGTAACTGATCTTTTTGAATAGTGATTTCACCATTGAAACCATTTACATGTACAATCGTCCGGTCGGGTATCCGGCAGGCATCAGCCACGGACACAACCGCAGGAATGTGGTACTCCCTTGCTACAATTGAACTATGGGAAAGAATACCTCCGGATTCTGCAATAACGGCACCTGCTTTACCGAATAAAGGAGTCCAGCCAACATCGGAATACGGAATGACCAGAACATCCCCGTCGGACAGCAGATCAAATTCAGAAATGCCATGAAGAACCTTAACCGGCCCGGTATATGATCCGAGCGATGTCGGTATTCCATGCAGAACATTCTGACTCTTCTTTATAATGGGTGGCTGGTCAGTACCAAAAATAGTTTCCGGCAGAAATATGTCCGTATATTGGGAGATTTCATCTTTTCTTTGCTGTATAAGTTCATTTTGCGGTTGACAGGACTTTTTGTGTACCAGATCAAGAACTTCATTCATATACAGATAGAAAATATCTTCCCGCTCAGCAAGGAGACCCTGTTCAATCAAATGATCGGCGAGCCCGATGAAACAGCTTCTGAATTGCCCATAACCGTACGTATACAGAGAGCTGATTGCTTCACGGTGTACCGCAAAACGGCAGGCGCGATGATAAATCAATCCCGCCGGCCCACGCCGGAGCCGTGAGATTGGCAACTCTTTGAAAGTTAATGTCTGTATCGTTTCACTCCTTGACAACACAGGATTCGCCGCCATTTTCGCTACAAGTTCCGGAGTCTCCCTCCACGGTTTGGCCGAAAAGTCATTTCCGCTGTCACTAAAATGACCAAATTCAGAAAGAAATAACTGGATATCATTATCAAAACGCTTCTGATCCTGTTCAGAAAGAACGGGACTGTCTGCAAAGTATCGCTGGTGCAGAATTTCCAGGGAATGAAGAGGATTATACTTGCCGGTTGCCGAGCGTATCCCGGAAGAATCCAATAGCCGGGAATCAATATGGATCTTTTTGAGCATATTTTCCAGCATTCTGTTGTACATCATGGCAAACATCGGAATTAAAATATTGTATTGAACGACAGATTTCGTCTCCTCGAAAAGCTTGTCAGATAGATCAATCAGATCTTCCGGCGACAATTGGCCTGACATTTTAGCCGCTATTTCCTGATAAATCTGTTGCTTTCTTTTCAGCAGCTTTCCCAGCCGCGCCTCGATAAGCAGCAGCCCCGCACCAAAGACAAGCACTCGGGGCATAAGGAATATGGTTCGCGGTCCAGGATGGAAATGCGGCTTTTGGGGTCCTTCAGCCTCAAGTCCAAGGAGCAGTTCAATTGTTTCATGAGGCATGCCAAGCCGTTCAAAAACTTTCCCGAAAGGTACCATATTGAAGTAGGCCCGGTAATAGAAATGACCAGTCAGGCTTTCCGGCGTGATGGTATCTTCTCCGGTCAGCCGGGAAAGGATGCTCACCCATCTTTCGTTAATCAGCCGGGTATTTACCGACCATACCAGAGGCTTGATGATACCCGGCAGCATTTCTTTGGAAATCCGGTTTGAATAAACCGGAATATCCAGACATGTGATCCTTCGAATCTGTAGAAAATGAAGCTGATTTCCATCATAAGCCCATTCGAGATCTACCGCTTCACCATATCGTTTTGCAATATCAGCTGTCTTTTCGACCACCTGAACAATCAACTCTTCTGGAATATCCGTAGATTCTGGTTTTTCCAGCCAATTTCCCCACTTGCTGATCCATCGGCGAGGTGTGTTTTCCTCGCTGTTCAATTGACTGCCCGCGCCCATCCCTGCTTCAATAATAATTTCTGAAAGCCCTGTTACAGGGTTTTTGCTGAAAGCAACTCCCGAAAAAAGGGCTGGAACCATTTCCTGGATAATGACTGCCATTTGGATCTGATGGACTTCAAGTCCATTGTCCCTGCAATAACTATCGACTTCAAGACTATTTATTGATTTCCAGACCTCCAGCAAAGCTTCCATGATGGAATCCATTCCATGAACATGAAGAATACTTTTGAAAAGACCTGCATAAGAACACTGGCTTTGATCCTCAACACTTGATGAGGACCGGACAGCGTAGGTCTGGTCATTTCTAATAATAGGGGAAAGCTGTGACCTGATTACAGTAAGGACGTCCTTTTGACCCGAAAGATAATCCGCACGGGCATCCCAGGTGCAGACGAGACCAGCAGGAACCGCATAATGATTCCTAATAAGAAAGCGAAGATTTTGCGCTTTATTGCCAATATATCGACTATTTTTTTTTGAATGCAAGTTACATATATATGTTTTCATGTAACTACCTCTGCATCTTTATAAAAGAGCGGAACTGATGCCATAAAACACTGTAATTTTATTATATGAGCACACTTTACCAATGTCAATTATTATTGATTATTTGAAGGCCAATACTTTTGTATAATCACAAGGCGGACGAGTTGGGATTCATGCATGAAAGCAATGAACCACAACTCATCCGCCTCGGAATGTTTAGCAGCTAAATGGGAGATGACGTAAGTGACGGCGGGGACGATGAGCTCCGACATGTCGGCCGGTATCTCTTTGTCTGATCCGGTTGCGATATAGTAATCAAATTCGTTTTTGCCCTCATTGGCACACACGCCCAGTCAGCCGAGCTTTGCGTTGTCGTTGTATGCCATCATCCTGTCGCACTTCCCGGACTTCATGACCTCGCCCCATAACGTTATCCTCCTGAACAGGCATGCAAATCTTTATTCTGTTCTTTTATTTTTCCGGGACTTTGCAACAATTTTTCTGCGTATGTTCTTCTGCATACTTTATAAACTCAGGGGTTTTAGACCAATATTTGATGCCCCAATTTTCGAAATTCCATTCTGCCATATATTCATTGCATTCATAGTCAATGTAAAACATCTCGTCCTTCTGTACGACAAAGTTTGTTGGAAAGTAGTCAATATTGGTATTGGCAGGATAAAGAAGGGAACACATATTATAAATCTGTTCAAAATAGGACGGCTTCATCTTGTCTTGAAGCACCAGATCGTATATCGTGTCGCCCTCGATGTATTCTTTCAAAATACGTTCCTGTTCAATATCCACATCCACTATTTCAGGAAGTTTTATTCCTATTGCGGTTAATCGTTTATAGTCATTCAATTCAGCCTCCAGCTTATTACCAAACTGATAGTAATCACACGGTTCATGGTGCAGCTGCTTCAACACATATTGATTGGTTCCATCCGAAGCCAGATAGGAATATCCGCCTTTCCCTTTTCCCAATAATTCAATAAGCCTATATTCTTTATCGTTTACCTTCACTAATTCTTCTGCCATACAATTCCTTCCGCCAATGCTTATGAAACGGGATATAATGCACGACCCTGTAAGCGGACTTACAGGATCGTGACTATGTGATGATAGAACACAGTTTACGTTATCTCTTTTAACTCTCCTGTTGTGGAATCTATCACAAACCCATATACCATGACATTCTCCGGAACCAAAGGATGATTCCGTATCATTTCCACCGATTGCATTATTGAAACATCCAAATCCACAAAACCTCCTAACCATGAATCAAAATCAATTCCGCAGTACTTTAAAAGATCTATATTCTTTTGTGAGATTCCCCGAGCTTTCATTTTTTCGATCATTTTCTGACTATCCGTATGCCTCGCACCACAGTCGGTATGACCAATGACTAACACTTCCTCAATATCCAAATCATAAATTCCAATCAGGAGGCTTCTCATTACACTCCCAAATGGATGCGATATAATGCCGCCTGCATTTTTTATAATTTTGGCATCACCATTTTCAATTCCCAAAGCCGCAGTTAACAGTTCCGTTAATCTTGTATCCATGCAGGAGACTATGGCTACTTTTTTATCCGGATATTTGCTTGTAATATATTTTGCATATTCCTTGTTGTTAACAAAAGCTCTGTTATATTGCAGTATTTCATCAATCATAAAGTGGCC
>Ga0209100_1000670_pt1 | contig 27789 bp, 27 predicted proteins | sample lystaG_FD_185480 | JGI IMG/M metagenome (GOLD analysis project Ga0209100, IMG submission 185480) | Glacier valley bacterial and archeal communities from Borup Fiord, Nunavut, Canada, to study Microbial Dark Matter (Phase II) -... | ecosystem: Environmental > Aquatic > Freshwater > Ice > Glacier ... | reverse complement strand
GTCAACTGTCCATGATAGCTCCAAACGGACAGTTGACCATACACATACCGCAGGCAACACATTTCTCAGTCACGATGACCGCACGATTCTGTTCGTCTTTAGTAAATGCATTGACGCCGCAAGCAGCGACACAAGGACGTTCATTGCGCATGATTGAGTTATAAGGGCAGACGTCATAGCATTTTCCGCATTTGATGCATGCCTGTTGATCGATAAATGAATGACCGTTCTGCATGCTTGTCGCATGCGTCGGGCACACCGAAATACACGGATGGGCTAAACAGCCGTGACAGGTATTCGATACGAAATAACTCTTTTCTTCGCATGCTTCGCACGCATGCGGTATCACTTTAAGCAGATCTTTACTGACGACCTGCGTACTCAGTTTTTCTAAGTCAAAATCCGAAGTAAAACCATCATCGCAGTTTTCTCCGAGATCCATATTCATTGCGAGCCGTACGCGTGTACGAACGATCTGCCGTTCGCGTTCGACTGATTCTCGATATGTCGGAACATCACCTTCGATCATTTGATAAGGTATTTGTTCGATTTGTTCAACATCCCAATTTTCGTAGGCTGCTTTGGCTACTGATTTAAATACTTCCCGACGCAGATATGTGATCGGTGTTGCTAGTCCTCTCATAATATCCTCCCACTCCAAAATTGGATTTTTATACTCTATAATTATTGCACAAAGTTTGGTAAAATCAAGGAAGGACAGGAAAGTAGTTTGTTAATCCTGGCCATGTAAGCACATACATTAATAAATGTTTGCTAGAAAACGAGTAAATTTCACATGAAAGTAAAAAATCCTTTTAAACCAATACTGTCATCGGTCCTTGATGACTACGACGGATCAATTCCGGAAGACGGACGTCTCCGTGATCTGGAGTTGAATAACACCGAACTCAAAGCTTTATCGATGGAACGTATGGAATTCAACGGAGTCCGATTCAATAACGTGAACTTTTTCGAATGTGATCTTAAACAACTTCAGATCATCGACTGCCGATTTGAAAATTGTGATTTTTCGAATTTAAAAGCACCTTCCGCTCTTTTTTATCGAAGTGAATTTATCGATTGTAAGGGTATCGGTGCGGATTTCAAGAAAAGTTCGCTGCGTTATTGTACCTTTGATAATTGTAAATTGGCTTATATCGATTTTTCTTCGTCCAAGATGGAAAATATTATCTTCAAACGATGCGATTTTACCATGGGTGCTTTGAGCCAATCAATCCTTAGTTCAATGACATTATCTTACTGTAATTTAGATGAAGTTGAGCTCATGGATACTCCATTGAACGGACTGGATGTTTCCACTTGTTCGATCAATCACATTCTGTTCAGTGCCAATCAACTGCGCGGCATCACGGTCAGTTCCGAACAGGCAGTAGCTCTGATCACGCTGTTCGGTATCAATATCAAAGACGAATAATTTGACAAAGTTCAACGCGCTTCTACGTTGTTCTTTTTTTTTACAAAAAGCGGACTTGCATGGAGACTGCAAATCCGACAGAGATAACCATTAAATTATTAAACTGCTAAATATATTGATCGATCCATTCAATCATTGGTTCAAGTGGAATCGGCAGACCGTTCACACATTGACCGATTTTCGCATTTCGATTGGCTGTACCATGAAAATCACTGCCTCCGCTTACGAATAACTGATTTTTCGCAGCAAGTTGCTCAAGCAACTCAATTTGTTCAAAAGTGAAAGACGGATAATAAGTTTCGATTCCGTCCAAGCGGTATTCAGTGTTCAGTTCTTCGATAAACAGACTTACGTTATCTATCCCGTATTCAAAAGGATGAGCCAAGAAAGCAAGCCCTCCTGCATTATGAATTAAAATGATTACTTCACTCAGACTCGGATAGGTTGTTGCTTCATCCAAATAGAAAACACTGTTTGGATTACTTAGTCCAAAGCGTAAGAATTTTTTATAACTATCCAATAAACCTTCACTTTTTGATCGATTTTCCGAATAGCTGATCAGATTTTGATAGATGATCTTCTTACTGATCCCCTTTCGGATCTCCGGCAATTCTAACTCATCGGTGAGCCGATAGCCGAGTTTCTGACAAATCGAGATCAAGCGATTAAACAATTCATTTTCTTTTTTCGTAAGTTGTTCGATATTGAATTCTGACCGATACCACTTGTTGATCAACTTAGGATCAACACCGTAGCCTAACAGTTCAATGATCCGACCCTTATACGAGGTAGCGATTTCTGTCCCGCAAAGCAGTTTTCCTTTAAAAGGAGAAACGTCAGGAAGATGCTCATACGCAAAACAATGGTTGTGGTCAGTGATCGAAAATACGGTAAGTTGAGCTTGCTGGGCAAGCGTCAACACTTCATCGATCGAACAGACGCCATCCGAATATAATGTATGACTGTGCAGATCAGCGGTTTGGTTCACCGAATGACCTCGCGGATCCGTCCTTTGGCTGAAGTCAATTTTTCGAGTGCTTCTTCGTAAGTACATCCGCATAGGATCATCGTGATCGCCGGTTTGACTTGTTGATGACTTTCTTCAAGTGTTTTTTGAGCGACATCCAATTCACATCCGGTAGCTTCGCAAATGATCTTGTGAGCACGAACGACAAGTTTCGCATTGGAAGGTTTTACGTCTACCATCAGGTTTCCGAATACTTTTCCCATCCGGATCATTGATACCGTTGAAATCATATTCAACACAAGTTTCTGTGCTGTTCCTGCTTTTAAACGTGTCGATCCGGTCAAAATCTCAGGTCCGACTTCCACTTCGATCGCAAGATCTGTGTGTTTCGCCATCTCACTGTTTTTATTGCAGGTGATAGCGACAGTCGTGACGCCGATCTCTTTCGCATAAGTGAATCCGCCGATACAGTAAGGCGTGCGTCCGCTGGCAGCGATGCCGATCAACACGTCATTTTCTCTGAGACCGAGTTTGATCAGATCTTCGCGGGCTAATGTCCAACTGTCTTCCGCACCTTCTTGCGCTTTTCGCAGAGCTGAATCTCCGCCTGCGATGATACCCATGAACTCATCGGTCGTTGAGAATGTCGGAGGACATTCAGAAGCATCGATAACGCCCAGTCTTCCGCTGGTTCCGGCACCGATATAGACGACACGACCGCCGACCGACAGACGGTTGACGATCAATTCGATCACCTTTTCGATTGCCGGTAATTCTTTGCGAATACTGAGAGCGACGGTTGCGTCCTCTTCGTTCATTAAGGTGACGATCTCATGTACGCTTAATGTGTCCAATAAGGTTGTTTTTGAATTGCGATGTTCGGTCGTTAATGCTTGCAGATTGATTTCACTCATGGTTTTCTCCTTCGAGGATAATTCCTCGTCCTGATGTAAGATAAGGCAGATATTTCAATGCTTCTTCACTGAGATGTCCGATGACATTGACGCGCGGATCCGCCGGTAATTCTTTGCGGGCAATTTCCAATTCCCCGGAATAGCGAAGGAACAGTTCATTGCTGACCGTAATGCTCCCTGCCGAACGGAAGATCGTATTATCGGGTTTGACAGTCTCACCCGCTGAAGCATAAGTTCTGGATTCTTGCGAACGGAAGACATGGGCACTGCTGTCGGGACGATCATGGTGCAAGGTACCGAACAAATGTTTTTCATTGTCATTCAATGTCGCATTGAGTCTGACTACATTCTGATTCAGATCCGCCATCTGTTGCCAGACTTTGTCGCTGACATCGGGATCACCGATCAGCACAAGATCCGATTCGGCTTGTTGAGCTTGCAATATACTCAGCAATACATCTTGATGACGATGTTCTTCGACGGTCGGAAGTCCTTCATACAACGGTCCGCGCAAGTCTTTATCACCGGCTACGAATGTCATCGTCGCAATTTCTTGCTGATGAAGGAAAACATTGATTTCTTTGACATGTTCAATCGATAAAGCGGTATAGGGTTTCGGATAGTAATTGTGGCAGGCTTGGATATGCGTGAAATCAGCTTGATAACGACGAAGTTCATTAATCTCGTCACGCGTAAGTGTCGACGCATTGAAGATAACGGTAAAGTCTTTGGTCAACGCTGCAATTTCCTCCATACTGAAACCATAATCCACTCGGATATGCGTCACGTAAAGTGATTTAAGTTGTTGAAGCGTCTGGAGTCCTAATTTTTCAAGAGTTCGGGGTCCGACGTCGATCATCAGCGAAATACCGGCTTCATGACAAAGGGCCAGATAGTAAATGACTTCTTGCCGATAATCACCGGATTTCTCCTCCGGGATATGAAGCGAAGTAAATGCGATCGATGCCCCGGCTTGTTTGGCTTTTACCAATATTTTTTCGTTATATTCATGTCCGGCTCCGACATACAATGAGATTCCAAGTCCTTTTTTCATGTTTTACCTCCGTGAAAAAAACCAAAACTTAAAAGTTTTGGCTATTGCTCAGTAAATGATGACACGCCTGTTTCTAGTTTTATTATATCTTAGTCGGTATTCCTGTCAAGCCGTTAAAGGATAAATTTAATTAATTTCGTATGTGTTGACATGGAGCGTAGTTGTGTACTAATCTTAAAAAGTAAATCAGTAAAGGACGGCTCTCATGGAAAAACAACAAAAATTTCAATTCTCTAGTCCGATCACCGGACATGTGATCGACTTATCGCAGGTAAGCGATCCCGTATTCTCAGAGCGCATGATGGGCGATGGTTTTGCCATCGATCCGACCGAAGGAAAAGTCGTAGCCCCATTTGACGGCATCGTCGAAGTTCTGTTTCCGACTGGCCATGCGATCGGCCTGAGCAACGGTTCAGGACTCAATGTGCTGATCCATGTCGGGCTTAATACGTTTGAACTAAAAGGTAAAGGTTTCTCGATCCACACCACTCAAGGTGCTACCGTAAAAAAAGGCGATCTTCTTTTGGAAATCGATATCGATGCGATCAAAGCCAGCGGTAAAACATGTATCACTCCGATTATTTTCACTGATAACCAAGAAATCCACTGTCATAAAATCGGTTGCGATGTTACTCGCAACGAAGACGGTTTAGTTTCATTCTTGTAGGAAGGGTACTCAATGGAGGAAATACAAAAATCGTATACGATCGTTAAAGTTCTTAACAATAGTTCAGTTCTTGTGAAATGTTCCGACGGAGAATGTATTTTTTTATCAAACGGACTGGGTTTCGGAAAGAAACCCGGTGAAGAGATACTCAAAGGTACCCAGATCGAAAAGAAATTCAATCTTCACGAAGTCTCGGCTCAGTTTGAAGACATCATCAACGGCTACAGCCCGAATATCGTTAAATGGGTCGCCGAAGCGATCACGCTTCTGCATGAAAATATCGATGATAAGATACGCAGTGAAGCGATCGTTGCTTTCAGTGATCATATCGCGGCCATGTTGGTACGAATCCAAACGAACGAACCGATCGCCAACTTTTTCCTTTATGAAACCAAAGCTCTCTATCCTGATTCATTTGCCCGTTCCCAACGTATCTGCAACGGTATCAGTGAACGTTCCGGAATCTTGATTCCGGAATCCGAAGTAGCTTTCGTTGCGATGCATATTCACAACATAGTTTCGAAAAATCCGCGATTAAAAGCCGAAAAGCTTAACACGATCATATTTCTCGTTGATGAGATACTGACTGAAGACGGTCACTTCAACGGTGATAAGAGTTCACTTGATTATACCCGATTCCTGACTCATCTTCGATTTGTTGTCGAACGTGTATTAAGCTCGCACGATCTCAAAGGCAATGAACTCGAACCGATGATCCGCTTACAATATCCGCGCCAGATCGCGATCTCGGAAAAGATCATCACGGTCATTCAGGATGAGTTGAAAAAGAAAGTATCGCAAAGTGAAGTTGTTTATCTGACTGTCCACCTGATAAAAATTATTTAAGTTAGTTGTTGACAACTGCAAACGCTTACGGTAAAGTAAGTTTATGTACGGCGTGTTATCGAAAGAGCAAGAGCCAAGACGGAGAAATCTGTTTTGGCTCTTTTATATTTTCAAAGGGAACCACGCAAGAAAGGGGATTAAATGGCTACAATCAAAGAAGTCGCTCAGTTAACTCTAGAGAAGTTAGGCGGAAAATCAAACGTTACTGCCAACGCTACCTGCATGACACGGTTACACGTGCGTGTTACGGACCAAAACAAAGTCGATATGGAGGGCTTGAAAAAAGTTGAGGGCGTTTTAGGCGTCGTTAACGGGGAAACCATCCAAATCGTATTCGGACCGGGCAAAGTCAACAAAGTCGGAGATGCTTTCGCTGATCTGACAGGCATTGCGATCGGTTCGGAATCAGCTGACGTCAACAAATTGGCAAGTGCCAAAAAAGACGAGCTAAACAAGAAATATGATAAGCCGGTTCAACGTTTCTTCAAACATTTCGCTAATATCTTCGTTCCTTTATTACCGGGTATTATCGCTGCCGGTATGATCAACGGAATCTTGAATGTTGTTAAATTCCAAACAGCCGGTGCTTATAACAATGAATGGTGGTTTGCACTGATCGCTACGATGGGTTGGGCAATGTTCCTATACTTACCGATCTTGGTCGGACAGAACGCTGCCAAAGAATTCAGAGGTTCACCGGTACTCGGTGCTCTGGCCGGTGCGTTATCCGTTTCCGTTACCTCAATGCCGTTATTGGCTACGTTCGGTACAGCTAAATCAGTGATCCTGCTTCCTTTGACCAATGCGCAATTTGTTCCTGCCAACGGCGGACTCTTAGCAGCCTTGTTTGCAGGTATCTTCTTCGCATATTTGGAAAGATTCACACGCAAATATGTTCCGGAAATTCTGGATACATTCCTCACACCGCTTATCACCGTTATCGTCGGTGGATTCATTACTTTATTGTTGATCCAGCCGTTAGGTACATTCTTGGGTCAAGCGATCTATGGCGGAATGGACTTCTTATACAATAAGATGGGTGTTATCGGCGGTTATGTCTTATCGGCCGGATTCCTGCCTTTGGTTTCTGTCGGTCTGCATCGTGTATTGACTCCGATCCATACATTATTGAATAACCCTACCGGTCCTACAAAAGGAATCAACTACTTACTTCCGATCCTTATGATGGCAGGCGGCGGACAAGTCGGAGCAGGCTTCGCCTTGTATCTTCGTACCAAATCAAAAGCTTTAAAAAACATTCTCCGCGCTTCGATTCCGGTTGGAATCTTGGGTGTCGGCGAACCGTTGATGTATGCAGTCAGTATTCCGTTGGGTAAACCGTTCATCACTGCTTGTTTAGGAGCCGGTGTCGGCGGTGTCGTTGCTCAACTATTCCATGTCGGTGCTATCTCGCAAGGTGTTTCAGGTCTGTTCGGACTGTTGATCATCGTGCCGGGATTCCAAGTATACTACGTAATCGGTATGCTGGCAGCGTATGCAGCCGGCTTCGCTCTGACTTACTTCTTCGCGTTTGATGAAGCGAAGATCGAAGATCTGTTCGGAGAATAAAACTTATCCTCTAAAAGATCGGAAATACTTCCGATCTTTTTTTATCCCATTTAGGAACACTGAGGATGAAAAATGAAAATTTCAATACAAAAAATCACCCGAATCAGGTGATTTTTGTTGATATCAATCGATGATCTTATTGGGATTCAGTATGCCGTTGGGATCGAACGTATGTTTGATCTGTCGCATCAATTCGATCTGCGTTTCACCGATGGATTGACGGAGATATTTTTTCTTTGCATGTCCGATACCGTGTTCACCGGAAACTTGTCCTTTGAATTCGAGTGCTTTCGCATACATGGCATCCATACACGCGTTGACGGTGATCTCCCACTGTTCATCCGGCATCCGGTCTTTGCATACATAGACATGTAAATTACCGTCTCCTGCGTGTCCAAAGCTTCGTATGCGGACTTGATGATCCACACTCAGTTTTTTAACAAACGTAATAAACTCGGCAATCTTGGTTGTCGGTACGACAACATCACATTCATCCATCCGCGAAGTCGAGTTTTTAATGGCTTCCAGAAACGCCCCGCGCGCATTCCATAATAAAGCCTGACGTTCGGTCGTATCCGAAACAAAGACATCGATCGCACCGTTCTCAAGTGCCAAGTTAGCTGCCGCATCGATCATTGGTTGTAACTGTTCATTGGAATTAGCACTGTACGATACAATCAAATAAGCCGGATATTCACGATTGGGAAAATCTTTTCCGAGATATTCCTGTGCATCATCCAAGACTTCTTTTTCCATGAATTCAAGGGTCGTACATACATCCGGTAGGTTCATAACACGCCAAACACAATTTAAACATACATCTAGTTCATTGAACGGAATCAAAAGCGAAACCATTTTTTTAGGTTTAGGAAGCAATTTCAACTCCAAACGAGTGATCACCCCGAGTGTTCCTTCACTTCCGATGATCAGATCCTTCAAACTGTATCCTGAACTGTTCTTGGTGATTCTGCCGCCTAACTGTAAGATCTCACCCGTGGCAAGTACGACTTCCATTCCCTTGACATAGTCGCGCGTAACTCCATATTTTATGGCTCGCATACCGCCGGCATTCGTATTCACGTTGCCGCCAACCGTCGCACTTTTTTCTCCCGGATCCGGTGCATACAGACAATTGATATTCTCGGCAGCAGCGGAAAGTTCCATCAGCAAAACTCCGGGTTCGACGACAGCTGTCATCGTGTGGGTATCCAATTCGATGATTTTCTTCATTTTTTGCGTGGATAGAACGATGCCTCCGTTGAGCGGTACGCAAGCTCCGCAAAGTCCCGTTCCAGCCCCGCGGGTCGTTACACAGATGTGATTGGCATTCGCATACTTCAACACATCGGAAACCTGATCTGCGTTACGCGCAAAAATAAGTACTTCAGGCGTTGCGCTGCCATATTCAGTCATTTCATCGTGACTGTACTCTTCACCGATTTCTTGATCAATCAAAACATTTTCCGAACCGGCCAAACGTTTCAACTCTACGATATCTTGTGTATCTATTTTTTTAAAGGACATGATTATCACCCTTTCTCAACTGTTCGATCAGTTTCGGTAGAACTTGGGCACAATCACCGACGATCGCAACATGAGCGATCTTGAAGATATCGGCACTAGGATCATTGTTGATCGCAATGATGCGATCACTGTTTTGCATGCCTGCCGCAAACTGGACGGCACCGCTGACTCCGCAGGTAATGATCAGTTTTGGTTTTACGGTACGACCCGAAAGACCGATCTGATATTGATAAGTCGATATACCTTTCTCTACCATCGGTCGCGTATACGCGATACTGGCATCCAAAAGTGCAGCCAGTTCGTTGACGTACGATAACCCTTTGGGATTATTGACCCCGATACCGGCCACAATGATACGTTCTGCCTCGCTCAGCTGTTCCTGATGTTTCAAAGGTTCGGCATCAAGAATACGGATCGATGAGGAATTTTCATTCAAGCTTAACTTGATTTTTTCGACAGTTCCTTTCGGATCGCTGACCCAAAGGGCAGCATCGAACACTTTATAACGAACGGTCGCAAATTGCGGACGAGTATAGGTCGTAATGATCTGAGCCATGATATTCCCGCCGAAAGCCGGTCGGATCTGAACCAGATCCGTGTTTGATTTCATTTCAAGTTGCGTACAATCCGCCGTTAATCCCGTATCCATTCTGACAGCTGCTTTCGGGGCCAATGACCGTCCGACCGGAGTTGCTCCGACTAAGACAACGGAAGGTTTTAATCGCTCTAGGATCGAAACAAATACATCGGTGTATATGTCGGCTCTGAATTCAGCCAATTCTTCATCATCCGCAACGATCACTTTATCGGCACCCAAATGGAGACATTGGTTTACAACCTCTTCGGTAGAAGCACCGATGACGATCGCAATGACCGGATGATCGATCACTTCAGCCAGTGTTCTGGCTTTTCCCAATAATTCTTTAACGACCGGAGCGATGATCCCCTGTCGATTTTCCGCAAATACGGCAATTCCTTTATAGTTGTTTTTATTCACCATCAAACGATGGGCTTCTTCAAGTGAAATAGCACCGACAGGACAATTCTTTATACAGATCTTACATAATTTACAAGCAGAGTTGACGATGATTTTATCCTCGATGCGACTCATCGCATTGAACGGACAAACACCCAAACAGACTTCACATAACGTACATCGCTTGGATTCGATTTTAATGGTACTCATTGGATCTCCTTTGCGATTACGTGTTCACTGATCAAATAGTCAAATAAATCGTTAGCCAGTTTTGTTGAGTCACCTTCCAAGCGCAGATTCTCACTGCGACTTGCCGGTGGAAATATCCGTTCAACTTGCGTTGCCGACCCCATTGATCCGACATGAGCAGGAACATCTTCACCGTTCAGATCCTTCAGACTGACGATCCGAGGTTGGCGCTTGGATGCTGCTTTAATTTTAAGGTAAGATGGGTATCGCGGTTGCGAATAGTCTTTTTCAATGGTTAATAAACAAGGTGTTTTGACTTGAGCAAGATGAGTACATGATGTCAGAGCATAGTGAACTGTCACAGAATCATCGTTACTTGAACGGATCGCATCGACCCAACTTACATGCGGAATCCCCAGAATTTCGGCTACTGCCGGTCCGACTTGCGCCGTATCACCGTCGGTCGTCTGTTTTCCGCATAGAATCAGATCAAAATCAGTATTCAATGCTTGGATCGCATAAGCAAGTGTGTGGGCAGTTGCCAATACATCCGCTCCGGCAAAACCGCGATCACTTACCAAGACCGCATCATCACTTCCCAACGCATAGGCTTCACGTAAAATATCAACGGCTGCCTGCGGTCCCATGGTCATCACGGTAACGTGTGCGCCTTGCGAATCTTTGAGTTGCAAAGCGGCTTCCAACGCAAACAAATCATAGGGGTTCATCTTTGCATCGATACCGGCACGCATCAGCGAACCGGTGATCGGATCGACTTGGACTTTCTGCGAATCGGGTACTTGTTTAATACACACTAATATTTTCATTTTCTGACTCCTTTTGGACAGTTCTGACAAACTCCAAATGATGTTTCATATGATTGGATGCGGAAACAATGTCATTTCGCATCAAGTCGGCACAGATCGATCGATGTTGATCCAAGAGTGTCTGAGCGTGATCGTTATTTTGCAGAATGTGCGTGCGATTATACAGAACACTGTATAAAAGAAGATTCTCAACCCAATCCATCGTCTTGATCAAAATACTGTTATCCGCCAAACGGAATATTTCGCGATGAAACGCAATGTCCAAATGAGCAGCGATACTTTCATTCTCTGCGACTGATTCTTCCATCTGAGAAACGATTTTTTGCAGATCAGTGAAATCATTGCGACGACCGGCCAATGTGACGGCATCACATTCCAACACTAAGCGAAAATGTTGCAAATCTTCATCGAATTTGGGATCGGTACTGAATAAGGGTGAAAACATCTTCATCAACGGTTGAAGGTCAAAGGGAGCGACGACTGTTTTTCCGCCTTGACGGACTTTGATCAGTCCCATCATCTCCAATACCGATAACGCTTCACGGAGCGATGACCGGCTGATTTGAAGTTTCAGCGCTAACGTTCGCTCGGAAGGTAATGTATCTCCGACTTGAAGTTCACCGTTTTTAAGGGCTTCAACGATCTGTTTGACTGTTTCTTGAACATTTTTAGTTTGTTTTATCGGTAAAATTTCCATATTCCCTCCAAAGTGGTCCTACCACTTGGCAACTATCACTATTATAAGCGCTTTCATAATCAAAATAAAGAAAGTTCGTTTTTTCACGAACTTTCTTATTTCCAGAGTCCACGATGGGCCGTTTTAGCTTCACGTTGATAGATTTTAAACTCTTCTGCGTAACTTACATCCGGTTGATAAGTGCCCTGATTTGCGTAACCGGCGAGAATCAAGATCGCATTAAACATGCCGGATCTGATCTCAGAATCACTGTCACCCGGCCGAGTCAACCATACATAGCGAAGCAACCGTCCATATTGATCGGTTTGCGAAACATCTTTACTCAGATAAACGATCTTCCCTCGCGGTAATGCCTGCTTCACATAATCAGCTGCCAAGATTCCCTCGGGTGTATTGCGCGTTTGATCGGGATGAACTGATTCAGGCGCATCCAAACCGATCAATCTGACTGTATATATCTTGTTATTGATCGACACGTTGATCGTATCTCCGTCAATCACGCGGTCGATCACAGCTGTTTCGTAAGATCCGACGATTGGCTGTGCGGTTTTGGACCTATGTGTGAGTCCATCCACTCCCCATGAAATAGCGATTACGATAACGATTGACAGAACCGTATTCAAGGCAGAAAAACGTCGTCTTCTTCTTGTCGCTATCATGTCGCAACCTCACAGTTTGGTTCGCACATAAACAAAATTGATCTCATCGGAATTTGCTTCATCATAATAATAAGAGTCGATCGAGAGTTTCTTCAGTTCATCGATCGATTCGATCTGATTTTCGAGTATTGCGCGCGCGAATTTTCCGCGGGCTGTTTTCGCATACATCCCCTTCACACTTCGAATATCGTTTTCCTGTTCCATGAAAACCATTCGGATAAACCGTTTTGAAGTTGATAATTTCTTGAGATCGATCAGATCTTCATATTCCTGTGAGCACAATAACACAAAATCATGATCATCAAGTTTCATCAGATAACGAGTGATCTTTGGTTTCCAACTATTGATCAATGATTTTCCGTGAATGGTTACTCTGTCTTTCGGATCCAAACGATAAGGAATAATCCGATCATCGGCTCTGAGTAATCCATACAATCCGGAAAGGATCAGCACATCGTACTTAGCTCGTTCAACTACATGCGAACTCATAGTTTCACAGTTCAACTGTTTATATACCTCACCGCCGTACATTCGGATCGCTTCATCTCCGATCGTTGATTTCCATTGCTGAAAACGTAATGAATTCTCATTCGCGATTTTTTCCGAACACGCATAAAGTTCACTCAGTTCACTTACAGAAAGTTTCGTTAACTTTTTTAGTAATCGCTCGGAAGTTTCTAAAAACAACGGATCATTACCGTTGTTTTGAAGAGTTTCGTTAAATGTCTTAGCGGGCGATAAAAGCAGTTTCATAATCTTCCTCACAAAATCCGATCAACACCTGTTTTTCGTTATACAGGATCGGACGTTTGATCAACATACCGTCATTGGCTAAAAGTAAGATTTTCTCGTCATCGCTGATCAACAACAATTTTTCTTTGAGATTGGTGTTACGATAGTTTTCTCCGGACGTATTAAAAAAACGTTGGATCGGTAACCGACTTAGTTTGATCAGTCGACTCAGCAGCTCAAAGTCAGGTGTTTCTTCGACGATCGGATGTTCAATAAAGTCGATTTGATGGGAGATCAACCATTTCTTGGCTTTTCGGCATGTACTGCAACCGGAATAGATATAAATATGATTCATAAATGGTTCCTCTTATTTAGTACTCGCGAATAAAATACTCTACTTCCGAACGCATCGGTAATGATTCGATGCTTCCTGCTTTACTGGCTGTCAGTGCACCGACCGCATTGGCAAAGATCATCGCTTCCCGATAGGAACGACCTTCCGACAGCGCAACCGCAAGTGCTGCATTAAAGGCATCACCGACGCCGGCTTTATCGATCGCATCGACTTTGAAAGGTTCGACGAAATACTGTTCATCCGCATTTGCGTAATAGCATCCTTTGTCGCTCAATGTTACAATGACGTTTTTTACACCCCAACTCAAAAGAACATCCACACCTTCTTCCAAATCATCTTTATGCGTTAACGCCGAAAGTTCACTCACGTTCGGAGTCAGACAGTCGATATGTTTATAAAGTTCATGCGGAAGTGTCAACGCCGGAGATGGATTGACGATGATCAACGGCTTGTGTTGTGCGGCTGTCTCAACGGCGAAACCCACGGTCTGAACCGGCGTTTCCTGTTGCAGAAGAAGAATATCACTGTTGATGATGCGTTCGATATGCTGCATCACGACCTGTTCATTCAACTCGGAGTTGGCTCCCGGAAAGACAACAATCGTACTTTGTCCGGCCGCATCTGTTGTGATCAGAGAACTTCCCGTCGGTGTTTCGGATCGAGGTATGTTGACGACCCGTACGTTTTCACCCATCAATGTCTGTAACAGCGTATTACCGAAATTATCTTCACCGACTCTGGTAAACATAGCTACTTCGCGACCTAATCGGGCAGCAGCGATCGCTTCAATAAATCCTTTACCCCCGGCCCGTTGTTTAAACGAAGACGCTGCAATAAATTCTCCTTTGGCAGGCAATCGATTAACGGAAGCAGAAAATTCAATACTGGCATTCCCGATAACTGTAATGGACATTGTTTTCTCCTTAATGTTCGTGATATGAAGTCAATGTACTGAATAAAAGTTCTCTAAAGCGATCAAGATCACAATCTAATGCTACTTTGGCATTGGGAGATTCATGATAGAATTCGACCAAGGACTGACCGTAATGTTCATTGGGCTCACATACGATACTGACATGTGCATCGCTCAAACTCACCAAAGATGGGTCATAGTGGGCAGCAACAGCCAACGGATCATGCATATATGAAGTATTCACCGAATGATATAAATGATTTTCAAACAGACTTTCAAACAATTCCAACGCAATGAACTGCGTATAGTTTTCCTCGTTCAATGCATCGGTGGCTTCGGTTTTCGTGATCGTTGCGTTATGTGTCGCATCGAGTCCGACCATGACGATCGGTATTCCCGATCTGAACACAATGTCAGCTGCTTCCGCATCGGCAAAGAAATTGAATTCTGCATAAGGCGTCACATTTCCTGCATAACTTCCGCCGCCCATCATCGTTATTTTTTTTATTTTAGAGGCTAAATCTCGATGTTTCATTAAACTCAGCGCAATATTGGTCAGCGGACCGAGTGTGATGATCTCAAATTGTCCATTGTACTCACAGGCCATTTTGTATATGGCTTCATCGGCCGGACTTTTTTCGATTGTCCTCTTTGATTGCGGTAAAACTGCTTTACCGATTCCGGTGATTCCGTGTACTTCCTCGGCAATGATCGAAGTTCGCGCAAGCGGACCTTCAGCCCCTCGATATAACGGAATCGTTTGATTCGCCAGATCCAAAAGTTTAGCCGCATTGGCTGTTGTTTTCTCGACACTTTGATTACCGGCAACCGATGTGATCCCGACGATCTGTCCGTCAAAAAGTTGAAACGCCGAAAGTAAGGCCAGTGCGTCATCGATTCCAGGATCAGTATCTATACATATTTTAACGTTATTCATGAAGGACCCTCGCAGTCGCATTATATAACTCTGACTTTATTATAATGACCATCAAAAGCCAATGTCAAACGATATAAAAAAAGAAAATGCCAAAGGCTTACTTTGGCATCTCATTACGTAGTTGAGTAATCATTTCAATCAATTCTTGATTCATCTTTTGGGTGATTTCAACATCCATCGCAGGAGTATCTGTCAGTGGATAGGCAATGTTGAGTTTATCGTATTTTGCGGTTCCCATCGTATGGTAAGGCAAGAGTTCGACTTTTTCAACATTTCGCAACACCGCGATCGCTTTGGCCAATTCAACCAGATTCTTCGGATCGTCATTCAACTCAGGTACGATCACTTGACGTATCCATAACGGAACTTCAAGTTCCTGGACCAGTTTCAGAAAGTTTTGCGTCATGGTTTGTTTCTGTGAAGTAATGCGTTGATAAAGATCAGGATCTACGGCTTTCATGTCATAGATCACAAGATCGACTTTTTTCAGAATACTCATCGTTAACTGCGGATTACCGACACCTGAAGTATCAAGCGCGGTATGGATTCCCTGCTCTTTCAATAAGGTAAGACACTCCAGCAGGAATTCGGGTTGGGAAAGCGGTTCTCCGCCGCTGAACGTCACTCCGCCGGTTTGGCCGAAATAGGGTTGATAGCGTTTGGCAGTCTCCAAGACTTCCTTGGGACTGATGGTATTTCCCTGCTGATAAGCCCACGTTTCGGGATTGTGGCAATACAGACAACGAAGCGGACAACCGGACAGGAAAAAGACGACTCTTATTCCCGGACCGTCGACCAACCCGAACGGTTCAACTTTACTAATAAAACCGAGATTAGATTGATTCATGGAACGTACGTTGCAGCACTTCCAATTGTTGTTCTTTGGTCAAACGGTTGAAATGCACAGCGTAACCGGACACCCGGATGGTGAGGTTCGGATACAATTCAGGATTAGCCATGGCTGCCTCTAGCATTTCGCGTGAGTAGACATTGACATTGAGATGATGAGCATTCTGTTTGAAATAACCATCTAAAATACTAACGGTATTACCAACGCGTTCAGCTTTGGTTTTTCCCAAGGTCTGCGGTAAGATCGAGAAGGTATTACTGACACCGTCCTGACAGATTTCTCCGTAAGGAAGCTTTGCAACTGAATTCAAGGAAGCAAGTGCTCCGCTGGTATCGCGTCCGTGCATCGGGTTAGCTCCCGGCGCAAACGGTTCACCCTTCTTACGTCCGTCCGGTGTCGTACCGGTCTTTTTACCGTAGACCACATTGGATGTGATGGTCAGGATCGAAAGAGTGTGGACGGCATCGCGATGTAAAGGATGTTTTTTCAGCATATTACTGAACATAGTGATGATATCGACGGCGATTTGATCGACACGATCATCATCATTTCCGAATTTAGGGAAGTCTCCTTCGACAGTGAAGTCGATGGCAACTCCTTTTTCATTGCGGATCGGAGTCACTTTCGCATATTTGATTGCGGAAAGTGAATCGGCAACAACGGAAAGTCCCGCAGCACCGAATGCCATCAAACGGGTAAGATGCGTATCATGAAGAGCGAATTGACTCTTCTCATAGGCATATTTGTCATGCATGTAATGGATGATATTCATCGTATCGACATAAAGTCGGGCTGTTTTTTCGAGTGTCAGTGTATAAAGTTCCATGACTTTATCATAATCCAGCACTTCGTCGGTATACGCCGGAATGCCGTGAATGACTTCTTCCATGTACTTCTCATCGACACCGCTGTTGATCGCATATAACAGTGCTTTGGCCAAATTGGTACGAGCTCCGAAATACTGCATCTGTTTACCCACTTGCATGGCAGATACGCAACATGCGATCGCATAATCATTGCGGTATAAAGGTGACATCAGATCATCGTTCTCATATTGCAGAGCACCGGTCTCGATGGACATCATGGCACAATAATTCTTGAAATTCTGCGGTAATTTTTCAGACCACAGGATCGTCATGTTAGGCTCCGGTGCCGGTCCGAGATTCGTCAGACTGTGCAGATATCTAAACGAGTTCTTTGAAACCAACGGACGACCGTCAGCTGCAACGCCTCCGATGGACTCGGTGACCCAGGTCGGGTCGCCGGCAAATAATTCATCATATTCAGGTGTACGCAAATGACGTACTAAACGCAGTTTGATGATGAATTGGTCGATATATTCTTGAGCTGTCGCTTCGTCGATGATTCCGTTTTCCAGATCACGTTGGATATAAATATCCAAGAATGTGGAAGTACGTCCCAGACTCATTGCAGCTCCGTTATTTTCTTTGACACCTGCCAAATAACCAAAGTATAACCATTGAATGGCTTCCTGAGCAGTTATTGCCGGACGTCCGATATCAAAACCATAACCGGCTGCCATCTTTTTGATTTCTTTCAGCGCTTTGATCTGATCGCTGACTTCTTCGCGAAGTTGGATCGTGCTGTCGTTGATCTCGGTGATTTCTTCCAGGTCTTGTTTCTTGAAATTGATCAATGCATCGATACCGTAGAGTGAAACACGACGATAATCACCGATGATACGGCCGCGACCGTAGGCATCAGGAAGTCCTGTCAGTAAACCGGTATGACGCGCTTCACGCATGTCAGATGTATAAGCATCGAAAACTCCTTGATTATGAGTCTTCGAATAATCATTGAAGAATGTTTCAAATTCAGGTTTCATTTTACGACCGTAGAAACTGACAATCTTAGAAGCCAATTTGATTCCGCCGTAAGGATTGATGATCCGTTTTAAAGGCGCATCGGTTTGTAAGCCAACGATCGTTTCGTGATCTTTAACGATATATCCGGGTTTGAAGTTATTGATTCCTGAAATAGCATCCATTTCAATATCCAACACACCCAGTTTTCTTTCTTCTTCCAGTAATTCTTCACATCGTTTCCAAACGATTTCCGTGTTTTCGGATATCGGAGCTAAGAAGGAATCATCTCCCTCATAAAGTGTGAAATTCTGTTGGATGAAATCTTCGACATTGATTTCATTCTGCCAACTTCCGCCGACAAATTCTTTCATTTCTTTGTCCATCATATACCTCCTGTGATAACGGAGTTATTGTATCACAGTCTCCCAACTCTATGTTGTGTGACTATCCACTTTTTTTAAGGTAAACGCTTACAAGGCAAACATTTTATTGTTGCCTATGTACTTGTGAATAATTAGTCTATTTTATTGTCAATATCCTACTATTTTATTCATTTATTTGGTTTTCTAACAAAGTGTGGTCCTGTCATCTCTCTATTCAGTAAACTCAAGTTGACAGCCATTTCACTGTGTACTACTATGTAGAAAGTATTTACTGTGATCAAATCCACCGAAAAGAAAGACAGGGACAGTTATGAACTTCGATGAAATCAACAACCGCAAAGGAACCCATTCAATCAAATGGGAAGCCGGCACCGACAAAGGAATCTCAGCTGACACATTGCCGATGTGGGTAGCCGACATGGATTTCAAAACAGCCGACAAAGTCATTGAAACGATGGTTCGACGGGCATCCGAAGGAATCTACGGTTATACCCTTTTAGCAGATTCCTATTATCAATCGATCATCGGTTGGATGCAACGCCGTCATGATTGGAAAGTTGCGAAAGAATGGATCGTGTCAACACCCGGTGTTGTCAATGCTATCAACACCGCCGTTCAAGCTTTTACCTCCGTAGGTGACGGAGTTCTGATCAACCGTCCGGTCTATTATCCTTTTTCGATGGCCATTCTCAATAATGACCGAAAGATCGTCAACAGTTCATTGATTTATGATGGTGAGACTTCAAGTTATTCACTCGATCTTGTTGATTTCGAAGCGAAAATCAAAACGAACAATGTAAAAATGTTTATCTTATGTAATCCGCATAATCCTGTCGGAAGAGTATGGCGTGCTGATGAACTCAAAGCGATGGCAGATCTGTGTTTGAAACATAACGTGATCATCATTTCAGATGAGATCCACATGGACTTCGTCTTTAAACCCGCAAAACACCTTGTGTTAACGACATTGGATGCTCGTTATGCTTCCATCACGGTCGTTTGTACCTCACCCAGTAAAACATTCAATCTGGCCGGTCTGCAAGCCTCCAATATTATTATCGAGAATGAAGAATTACGGGTTAAATTTAACCTGGTCATGAGAAACAACGGCATACACGCAACCGGATTCTTCGGATCTGCCGCATGTGAAGCCGCTTATCTGTACGGAGACAATTATGTCGATGAATTGATGGATTATTTAAAAGGAAACATCGATTATGTCAGGAACTTTCTGAATAAACACTTGAACTCAATCAAACTGGTTGAACCGGAAGGATTATATTTGATTTGGCTCGATTTCAATTCATTGGGGTTTGATAATAAACAACTGGAAGATTTTATGTTGAATCAAGCCAAACTATGGTTGGATGAAGGTTACATTTTCGGTGATGAAGGAACCGGTTTTGAGCGCATCAACATTGCCTGCCCCAGATCGGTTGTGATCGAAGCCATGGATCGATTGAAATCTGCAGTTGAAAGTTTGAATTGTAATTTGTAATATCAAAAAAAAGAAACAATCACTTGTTTCTTGCGAAGGATTGTTTTTTTGTCGTTAAAAATTAACGTGATCCGGATCAGGTCCGCTGCGCAGATCCTGATTCAGTTCATTGATCTGATTCATTTCGTCTTCGGAAAGCGCAAAATCAAACAGATTCGCATTTTCGATGATACGGTTTTTATGAATTGATTTCGGAATCGATATAATACCCCTTTGTAAGTCCCAGCGCAAGATGATTTGAGCCGGACTCTTATGGTGTTTCGATGCGATCTCGACTAAGATCTCATTATCGAAAAGGTCGGTCTTGCCGCCGCCGAGCGGACTCCAAGCTTCCAAGTTGATTCTTTTGGATTTCAAGAACTCCAACAATTTCCGCTGTGCAAGATACGGATGAGTTTCCACCTGATCGATCACAGGAAGGATCGTTGCTGATTTCAATAATGTTTCAAGATGATGGATTTGGAAATTACATACACCGATCGAACGAATATATCCTTCATTGACCAATTCCTCCATTACTTTCCAGGATTCTTCGATTTTACCGTCGATTGCCCAATGGATCAGATACAGATCGATATAATCGGTCTGCAGTCGTTTCAGACTTTCAAAGAAAGCTTCACGCTGGCGTGATTGGCGTTGATCTTCGTTCCAAAGTTTAGTCGTCAAGAAGATTTCACTACGATCGATTCCGCTGTCGGCGATAGCTTGGCCGACACTTTCTTCATTTCGATAGATCGCAGCAGTATCAATGGATCGATATCCGGCTTCAAGTGCCATTCTTACTGCTTTGTAAGTTTCTTCACCGTTTTTAGCACGCCAAACACCGAAGCCTAAGATCGGCATCATTTTCCCGTTATTCAATTCGACTCTTGTATTGATGTTCATATAGTCCTCCGTTTATTTTATTATCTTTCTACTGAGCGAATCCGCAAAGTATCATGACTGAAATTCTTGACACAGACGTTCGTGAGTGATACTTTAAGAAGAAAAAGGAACACAACGATGAAACTCACACATGTTACGAAGACGGTAGAATTAAATAAATGCATAGATCTTCGTTTTGAAGTATTCGTGGATGAACAGAAAGTTCCGATCGAAGAAGAGCGGGACCAATATGATCGACTTGATGCTAATATCGACCATTTTTATGTATCGGACGATAATGTTTACATCGGAACGATCCGTTGTTTGCGTAAAGCACCGGATACCATGAAAGTAGGCCGTGTCGCCGTCAAGCGAGAATATCGCAAAAGCGGTGTCGGTCGCTTTATGATGACAGCGATTGAACAATGGATGATTGATCAGGGTATCAAAAACCTCATCCTTGAAGCCCAAGATCATGCGATCCCGTTTTATGAGAAATGCGGATATATTGCAACCGGTGATTTTTTCATGGATGCGGGAATTCCACACAAATCAATGAGTAAAAAATTATAAATTGATTATAAAATACGTTCAGCCCCGATGATGACGGATACAACCTTCATGTCATTGTCAAGAGCGATAAAATCAGCTTTTTTATGGGGATGCAAACTTCCGATCGACTGATCAAGATGGATCAGTTTACTTGGATTGACAGAGCACATTTGAACTGCATCTTCCATGGAACATCCGGTGAATTTTTGTATATTACGAAATGCATCATCCATTCCGATGACAGATCCTGCTATTCTACCGGTATCGCGCGCATACGCTTTACCGTTTTTTGTGATGCACGGGATTCCGCCGAAAACAAACTCTCCGTCAGCCATTGCTTTACCCGGCATTGCGTCGCTGACCAAAACGATGCGTTCACTTCCGATGGTTTGATACGTGAGTCGGATGACCAACGGATCGACATGGATCCCATCACAGATCAGTTCGGCAAACGTTTCGCCTTTGAGTAAGGCAGCACTCACCATACCCGGATTTCGATGAGTATGCTGCGTCATCGCATTATACAAATGAGTGAACCCGTCTGCTCCCAGCGAGATCGCATGAAGAACTTCGGGTGCTGTGGCACTGCTGTGTCCCATCATCACCGTGATTCCTTTTTCTTTGCACGCCGGAATGAATTCTTCCATTCCTTTGAGTTCGGGTGCCAATGTGATCATACGTAATTTACCTTCGGCTACATGTACATTCTCATTGAGTTCATTGATATCCGGCAAGCGCAGATAACGTTCATCCATCATCGCTTTATATTCATGAGACATATAAGGTCCTTCATTATGAATGCCTAACCAACGAGCCCCCTGATGCGGAGACGTCAGTGTTGCATATTTTTTCAATACTCTGAGTTCTTCTTTACGCGGTAATACCATGATCGAACTTAAAAATCCCGTAACGCCTTCTTTGACAAATTGACGAGCGATTCGATCAACGGTTCGCTGAGTTGGATTAACAAAATCCAATCCTAACGCACCATGCGTATGGATGTCGATGAATCCCGGAATGATTGTCAAATGACTCAGATCAATGATTTTAGGACGAAAATTCTGAATGAACTCGTTGGTTGCTTCATCACCGTTTTCAGCTATAAAAAGAATTTCGTCATTTTCCGTTGCGATCGAACCACGGAAATACGACTTCTTTTCCCCCGTTATTACTTTTCCGCAAAGAAACAATTTGTTGTTCATGCAATGTCCTCCATATTTATATTTTACACTCTTACCGGATATAATTCCATCTTACGGAAGAATCGGTTGAAAATCTTATCGATTATTATCCAATTTACTGAAGATTATCGTAATTTTTTTCTTCGGCTTAACATTTCACTTATTGTATTTTCATACTATAGGGGTTAGAATTGAATAAATTGCTGTTTTATTTACAGTGAAAATTGGGACATGGTGGAAAAATGGATAACTCAACATTTCTGAGATTATTCTATAATGCTGAGTTACTTATCTCTCTTGTTGTCTTTTATCCGATCACAACCTATCTAAAACAAAAATCAGGACGGTCGGCCAATATCATCGGCGGTGTCATTCTTGGGGTGATCGGCATTTTACTGATGACCTTCCCTTTACAGTTTGACCATGGAATCTCATTCGATACACGTTCGGTACTACTTGGAGCTTCAGCGTTAACATTCGGAATTATTCCGGTGTTGATAGCATCAATGATCATGGTTTTGTATCGGCTATACCTGGGAGGAGCCGGTGTTACTATGGGAATTCTTGTAATTTTTACGTCTGTATCGATCGGTTATTTTTGGCCGCGCGTAAAGCATATTTCTCACATTGGAAATACTTGGTTCAACTTATATTTATTCGGGTTGATCGTTCATGTGGTTATGTTGATGTGTACCGCTTTCTTACCGAGAGCGATGATACTGCCGACACTTCAGTCTGTCTTACTTCCCATCATGATCATTTATCCGATTCTTACCGTAATTGTTACTAAGATTCTGTCCACGTTTAAAAACATGCAAGACAATAATCAAAAAATTTACGAAGCCGAACGAAAATTTCATTCGGTTTTTGATTATGCCGCTATCGGCATCGGATATGTGACAATTGAAGGTACGTTTATTGATCTAAATCAGAAATTGTCCGAAATGTTAGGCTACAGTCACGAAGAACTGAATTTACTGAATTTCGACGCGATCACGTTTACGGAAGATCGCTGTAAAGATTCTACCGATAGAATGAGATTGTTTAATCGAAAAATCGATAACTACTCTGTTGATAAACGTTTTTTGAAAAGAGATGGGTCCATTATTTGGATGAATCTCTCAGTTTCATTGATCATCACCGCCGAAGAGGATCCGTCTTATATGATCTGCACATTTATGGATATTACCGAACGTAAAAGTGCCGAAGAGATGATGACCTATCTTACATATCACGACCCGGAGACCGGTGTATCCAATCGGCGATATTATGAAGAACACATTCAAAAGATCAATCAAGAAGAGAATCTTCCCATCACGTTGGTTTTGGTGGATGTAAATGGATTGAAACTGATCAATGACGCTTTCGGAGATTTGAACGGAGATGCAGTACTGCGTAAATTATCGGAGATACTCATGCAGGAATGCACGGCAAGTGATCTGATATCGCGCATCAACGGCAGCGAGTTCATTATCGTGTTTACCAAGAAATCTCGTGCATTCATTGATTCCGTCTTCCATCAGATCAATCGTAAAATTGCCGACTCAAGCATCGAGAATATTCAGCTTTCGATTTCCTTCGGTATAGCATCTAAAACTTCAATCGACGAGGATATCCAAAAAATATACAAAGAAGCAAAAGACAAATTAGACAAAGAAAAATTAAATGACAGAACCAGCATGATCAGTAAGACCATCAGTATTATTATGAGTTCTTTATTCGAGAAAAATAAACGTGAAATGTATCATTCTGCCCGAGTCAGTGAAATCAGTGAACAGATCGCAATCCATATGAACTTAAGTAAAGGTGAGATCAACAAGATCCGAGTAGCCGGTCTGATGCATGACATCGGTAAAATCGGAATCAGCGATCGTATCCTTAATAAAATCGATCCGTTATCGGAAGAAGAGTGGGAAGAAGTTCAGCGCCACTCGGAAATCGGATATCGCATATTGAGTTCTGCCAATGAGTTTTCGGAGGTTGCGGAATACATTCTTTCCCATCATGAGCGTTGGGATGGGACCGGCTATCCGAAAGGTCTGAAGGGTAATGAGATCCCATATCAATCTCGCATCATCGCAATTGCAGATTCATTCGATGCGATGACATCGGATCGTTCCTATCGAAAAGCACTCAGTTATGCGGATGCTTTTCAGGAAATCAAACTTAAATCCGGGAGTCAGTTTGATCCAGCAATCGTTGATCTCTTTATCAATCAGATTCTCCCGAAGATGAATCACCTTCCAAGCAAAAACTTGTAGACCTATATCTCTAAATCGGAGGCTGTTTTCGATCTTGATCCTTCATAAAAAAAGTGTTAGATAATGAGATCGTGTTCTTTTCGAACTTACATCAAACAATGCTTATCGATTGTTTCGTCATGAATCTGTTCTGATGACTTAAGCAATCAGCGGTAAATAAAACGAAATAAACTGTAGTTCGTTTTAGGATCGATTCCCGTTGAATAACACTCATCGTTGTCATATTTGTTGATATTATGCCTTAAATTGTACATAACTCTGTTATTTTTAACTTTATGATAGTATAATTATGATATACAAGCACAAATGAAAATCAGGAGGGGTTTATGGAAGCAAAATTTAAACACGTCTCCAATCTAATCGAAAAAGATATTGCGAGTGGTATTTACGATGAGACGCAGAAGCTTTTGACTGAAGATGAGTTCATTATCAAATACAAAGTCAGTCGTAATACGATCCGCCGTGCAATTGATCTTTTAGTTAAACGCGGGGTTGCGCTTCCTGTGCAAGGCAGCGGAATCTATCTGCGAAAAAAACGGCTTGGACAACCGATTAATTTAGAGAATCTGCGTGGGTTGACTTACTATTTAGGCGACCATAACGTTTCGTCGGTGATTTTAGATTTTAAACTGATTCCGGCCGATAACAAGATCGTCGACTTGATGCATTGCGAATTGGATACACCTACTTATTATGTTCATCGCCTTCGTAAGTTGGACAACAAACCTTACTGCATCGAATATTCCTACTACAATAAAGATCTGATTCCCTATCTTGATAACGAGATCATCAATGGCTCAATCTACAATTACATTCGTAATGATTTGAAAAAAACAATCAACTTTATCGATGAGGTCATCTCGGCTAACGTTCTGACGAAAGAAGAAGCGGATCTGTTGGGATTGAAAGAGAATGAACCGGCTATTATCTGTGAGAATACTTCAATGTTTAAGACCGGAACGATCTTCAACTACTGTTACAGTGTATTCAATTATAAGGAAACTAAATTTTTGAAAATGACAAATACTGCTTAACATCCTTCGGGATGTTTTTTTTATGGACTGACTATTAAAAAAACACCCGAAGGTGTTCATTAAATAGTTAAACGATGTTTAATTCAATCACTAACAGATGTGAGGTACCGACAGCCGTAATGTTAAGATCCGATTCGACAGATTCCAGTGCATCGCGATCATTCAATGTGAGACCGTTGATTTCGGAACTACCTTCGATCTGAACTAAGTAAGCTTGCCTACCTTTTCCGACCGTAAACTCTGTTTTTTGGCCGTCACTCAGTTCGATCACATACAGATTCGCATCTTGATTGATATTGATCGGTGCGTTTCCACCGACTTGCGAAACAATATGAAGCCATTGATCGACTCGCGCTTCCCAAGGAAAACGATACTCCCCATAAGCCGGAACATGATTATTTCTATCCGGAAAGATCCATATCTGTAAGAGTCTCAGTTGTTTCTCTCCACGATTATGTTCGCTGTGTTGGACACCTGTTCCGGCACTCATGTATTGTACTTCTCCGCGATTGAGCGTACTCTTGTTTCCCATACTGTCGGCATGCGTCAGATGACCGTCGATCACATAGGAGATGATTTCCATATCGCGATGCGGATGCGTATCAAAGCCGGTATGAGGAGCGATCAAGTCATCATTGATAACGCGCAGTGCTCCGAAATTAATGTTTCTGGGGTTACGATACTCGGCGAATGAGAAATGAAATAAGCTGTTCAGCCATCCGAGATGACTGCTTCCCATTGTTGAACTTTCGATCTTTCTGATCATTTTTCCTCCATCTACTTACTTTTTGTAAGTTACTATAAGTTTATTATGTCAAATATGAAATGATGAGTCAAGGTTGATGCCCACTCATAAAAAAACCTCCGATCGGAGGTAAATCAGTTAGACTGTTCATGCCACGTTTCGGCCCAGCGTTGAATCTCTTCAAGTGCCGGTTTTAACGTTCTTCCTTTTTCGCTCAGACTATATTCGATTCTGACTGGAATTTCAACAAATACTTTACGTACGACTACCCCTTCAGTTTCAAGTTCGCGCAGTCTTTCTGACAACATTCTGTCACTGAGTGCAGGAATGGTCGCATGAAGTTCCGAAAAACGTCGTTCGCCGCCTAAAAGAGTTCGTATGATCAACGCATTCCATCGTTTTCCCAGTATTTTAAACGCACCTTCGAATTTCGGACACATCGTGTCATAGTTTGTCTCATGTTTCATATCATCACCGCCTGTCTAGATTATAGCATATCGCTTACAAATTATAAGCGATTCGCTCACCCGAAAGAAAACTCTTCTTACGAAGAGTCGATTCATTAAATGAATAACAGAAGCAGAACAACGGCAGCCAAAGCGATTCGATAGTAAGCAAATACAGTGAAGTCATGTTTACGAACATATCCCAGTAAGAAGCGGATCGCGATGATCGATACGATGAAGGCTGTCATGAAGCCGGTGGCCATGACCAACCATTCAAAACCGGTAAAATCAAATCCCGCTTTCACTAGCTTTAAGAGTCCCGCCCCCAACATAGCCGGGATGGCAAGAAAGAATGAAAATTCGGATGCCACCACGCGTGACGTACCCAATAAGATGGCGCCAAGGATCGTGGCGCCGCTGCGGGAAGTACCCGGAACGAGTGCCAACGCTTGGAATACACCGATGATGGCGGCTGTTTTAAAGGTGATGTCATTCAATGATTTTATTTTTACTTTCTGATGACGTTTTTCAACGACCAGAATCAAGATTCCATAGATCAATAACATCAGCGAGACAGTGATCGGGTTGTAGAGTGCCGCATCGATCTTATCGTTGAACAATACACCGATAATACCGGCGGGTACCGAAGCGACAAGGATTTTCAGCCAAAGTTGGATCGTATCGGTTTTTTGTTGCGAGGTCTTATTCGAACTGAACGGATTCAGTTTATTGAAAAACAACAGAATGACGGCCAAGATCGAACCGACCTGAACGATGACCATAAAGGTTTCAACAAACGATTCAGAGAGTTTCAACGGCATCCAGGCATTGGCCAAGATCAGATGTCCGGTCGAACTGATCGGTAACCATTCGGTGATTCCTTGAATG
>Ga0209100_1000668_pt1 | contig 27847 bp, 28 predicted proteins | sample lystaG_FD_185480 | JGI IMG/M metagenome (GOLD analysis project Ga0209100, IMG submission 185480) | Glacier valley bacterial and archeal communities from Borup Fiord, Nunavut, Canada, to study Microbial Dark Matter (Phase II) -... | ecosystem: Environmental > Aquatic > Freshwater > Ice > Glacier ... | reverse complement strand
CGAGGGTCGATTCCGCCGAACTGAACGGGCTGCGCCAGTGGCCATCCCCGAGCCCATCCCAGTGACCGCCGGCGAAACGGGGGGCGATAAAATGAGCTGCAGGGCCCGCGAGGGCGAGAGATGCGAGCACGGTGTGTCCCTTTCTGTAAGGGTTCCGATGACGGGAGCCGGTGGAACCCTTATCGACAACACTCGCCGCGAGTCCGAACCGGCGAGTCTGCCCGACGGATGCTGTGCCCTACTGCGCTGGGAGCATCGGTGACGGACCCTGCTACTCCTGGTAGCCCGCGCGCACGAGCCCGGTCTCGTAGGCGACGACCACGAGTTGCACACGGTCTCTCGCCAGCAGCTTGGACATGATGCGCGACACGTGGGTCTTGGCGGTGAGGGGGCTGAGGAAGAGTCGCTGACCGATCTCGTCGTTCGTGAGGCCGTGCCCGACCAGGCCGAGCACCTCGCGTTCGCGTTCGGTCAGAACGGCCAGCTGCGCGGTATCCGGAGCCTCCCTGAGCGACCCGGCGACCCGCTCCAGCAGCCGCTTGGTGACGCCGGGTGACAAGAGGGCGTCGCCGCCGGCCACCACCCGCACCGCGCGGATCAGTTCCTCTGGCTCGGTGTCCTTCACCAGGAACCCGCTCGCTCCCGCTCGGATCGCCTGGGCCACATACTCATCGAGCTCGAAGGTTGTCACGATCACAATATGAGTGCCCGCGAGCGCCGGATTGGCCACGATCTGCCCGGTGGCCCAGAGGCCGTCCCCCTCGGGCATCCGGATGTCCATTAGGACGACGTCCGGTTTTTCCCGAGTGACGAGCGCGACCGCCTCTGCACCCGTGCCGGCCTCGCCAACGACGTCGAGATCCGGCTCCGCTTCGAGCAGCGACCGGAAGCCACCACGGATGAGCTGCTGGTCATCGGCGATTGCAACGCGGATCATGGGGTGTCCTTCGGCGAAAGAGAAGGCAAACCAGAATCGGGGGCATCGGCAGTCGGCACCACCGGAACACTGACAGACGACCCAGCGGCGGCTCCGTGCGGGATTCGGGCGGAGACGCGGAATCCCCCTCCTGCGAGAGGAGCAGCGGTCAGGCTGCCCCCGAGCAGTTCGGCTCGCTCGTGCATCCCGAGTAGGCCGCGACCCCCGGTGTCCTGGTGCGGCGGGGTCCCGGTGCCGTTGTCGGTGACCTCGAGCAGGTAATCGCGCTCTTCCTCGCGGGCGATCAGCGTCACCGCCGTCGCCTTCGCGTGACGCAGCACGTTCGTCAGCGACTCCTGCGCGATCCGGTACAGCGCGAGCTGGGCGCCGGCGCTCGGCGCGATCTTGATCGTGTTGCGCACATCGACCGTGACCCCCTGTGCGGCGATCGAGGCGGCGAGTCCGGTGAGCCGGGAGAGATCCGGCTCGGGCACGAGCGGGGCGCCCGGATCTGCACCTCCCTCGGCCCGGAGGATCCCGAGCACAGACCGCACCTCGTCAAGCGCGTTCCTGCTCGACTCTTTGATGCTCGCCAGGGCCGCTTTGGCCTTCTCCGGCTGCTTGTCCATGAGGTGGAGCCCAACACCGGCCTGCACGTTGATCTGGCTGAGCGAGTGCGCGAGCACGTCGTGCAGTTCCCGGGCGATCCGAACACGCTCGGCCTGGACCTCGGACTGCTTGCGTTCGGCAATGCGGCGCGAGATCTCGGCATACTGCTCCCGTCGGGTGCGCATACCCTCCCCCACTCCGAGCACGATGAGGATGCCGAGCGTCACGGCCGCGATGCGCGGCGGCGACACGTCGAGTCCGATCGCAAGCGAAATGGCGAGAGCGAGAATCCAGGCCGTACCCACCGAGATCCAGGCCCAGATGCGCGCACCGCGCACCACCGCTGACACGATGGCGAAGGCAAGAGCGAGGTATGGCGGATGGTCGGAGTTGCTGAAAAGCAGCAGGTCGGCACCGCCGGCAGCAGCGGTGATCGCGACCACAGGCCCGGGGAACCGCCGCGCGGCGAGCAGTACGAGCGGGCCGAGCAGGGCGAGCGCGAGACCCGCCGCGAGCGTCCCCGGACCGTTCCAGACTCCGGAATACACGACGCCGGTGCCCGGCCGGGCACGGAAAAACACTGCCGGAACCTGCACGAGCAGACAGAGCACAACCGGCAGGATCAGCCGCACGCGTCGCGCGCCCACGGCGTTCTGTCGCTGGGCCCGCCCCGCCTCGATCTCCAGCCACGGCTCGTGCCAGTGGTCGCTGTGTCGCTCGGTCCAGCGTGCGCTGGAGAAACGACCGTGGAGTGGCATGGATCGATCGTAGTTGCGGGTCGTGCCGGTGGCATCCGCTGGACGAAGGCGACCGGCTACTCCCCCGGGCGTAGTTGTGAGACCGGCTGCAGTTGTTAACGACGAAAGCCGCAGGAGGTGGAGCCCCATGCGGCAATCGAGCTCCCCGACTTGGACTCGAACCAAGAACCGCCGCATTAACAGTGCGATGCTCTGCCAATTGAGCTATCGAGGATTGCTGAAACAGCTTGATCACTTTACCAAAGGAACGCGCTGCACCAAATCGTGCGGTGCGAGCCCTCGGGCACCCGGTGCTCGACGCTGAATCGACGTCTCTACAGTACCGGCAGCGGGAAGGTCGGCAATGCAACATCCATCGGCCAGCCGCATCACTCGGCGAGATGAACACCGTATCGTCGCAGATGAAGCCCACGACCATCTCATCGCAGGAGATGCCCTATTCGTCGAACATCATGAGGGTGCGGGTGCGGGTGCGGGTGTCGAGGTCGCCGAGCGGGGCTTCGATGAAGCGAATGGTGTCGGGGCTGTTAGCCACGGAACTCCTCCGTCCCGAGGGTGCCGGGCTCTGAGCGGGAACGAGCCAGTCCCTTGAGGTAGTCGTTCTCCGGGAAGGTCGTGAGCGAATCGATGTCGCCGACCCCGACCAGGATGCCGTGCTGCATCACCGCGATCCTCGACGTGATGCGGGATAGCACCGCTAGGTCGCTGCTCACGACGATCGCCGTGAGACCACGGTTGCGATGGAGGTCATGCAGAGCATCGAGTACCTCGTCACGCACACTCGCGTCCACCCCACGGGTGGGCTCGTCCGCCACCAGGAGAGTCGGCTCCAGCACGAGGGCCCGGGCCAGAGCAACCCGCTGGCGCTGGCCGCTACTGAGCTGATAGGGAAGGCGGTTCATCAGGCTGAGCGGGAGGCGCACGGCGTCAATCACCGTCGCCACGGCATCCGCGGCCTCACGCACACTGAATCGACGGTCACGCTGGTAGATCGGCTCGGCCACGGTCTCGGCCACGGTGAGCAGCGGGCTGAGCCGATCCGCCGCATCCTGGCGCAGGAAGCCCACCTGGAGGGTCACGCGGTCGCGGGCACGATGGTTGAGATGACGCAGCCGGGTGCCGTGCACCTCGAGCTGCCCACCGCAGATACGGGGAACGGCGTCTCCACCAGAGCCGGCGAGGCCGGCGATGCCGAACACGAGAGTGGACTTACCCGAACCGGATTCCCCCACGATTCCGAGCATCTCCCCTGCCGCGACCTCGAGGGTGACCCCGCGAACAGCGAGATACGGCCGGGCATGGTTCGAGCGATAGACCATCGAAACATCCCGGGCGGCGACTACGAGCCCTGCCGATTTCACTGCCATCACGGTCGGTCCTCGACCCGGAGCATCGGCGGTTCCCCGCGTCGCATCTCCCGTTCGGCCAGGTTCGGCACCGGCAGCGAGGTGAGCAGTCGCTTGGTATACGGACACTTCGGAGCGCCGAGTGCGCGGGGTAGCTGCACCGCTTCGAGTAGTTCGTCCACCCTGTCGCGGGCGGAGCGTGCGTCAGGGGCGCGTCCGTCCACGATGGGCGGCTCTGCGACACACTCCTCGATGGTCCTCAGCGGATTGAAACTGGTAGCCGGGTCCTGGAAGACACAGCCGATGTCACTGCGCACCGGGCGGAAGCGACGCTCTCCCAGACCGCGCAGCTCCTGGCCGAGGACTGTGGGCGAGCCGCCGATCGTTCGCTTCAGGACGAATGCCATCGTGACCAGGATGAACACCGTCGGGATGATGGACACCAGTCGCACAATGATGTGCCGGCCGATCCGGTTGGCACCCCGAGCCCCACGCTTTTCAGGTGCCACGCGGCCCGTCCCCGGAGACGACAGCGCCGCTGCCGGTATCACGGAGGTCGTCATGGTCGCCAATCTGCGCTGTCTGGTCGATTTGCCCGCGTGACGAGAGGCCCGACGAAAAGCCAGGGGACGACCCAGACATCGAGCGAACCGTCCCCGTCGACGGCTATCCAGATTTTAGCCGGTGATTATCCGCGCCGTCACGGCGAGGGCTCGTAATCCTCCTCGCAGAATTCAGAGAGCGTGCCGAAGCGGAACTCGAACGACCCGTCGCGGGTGACTCCCGACACCTTCTTGCACGAGACTGCGACCTGCGCGCCCTGCAGCAACGGAACCGTCGACAGGTCAGCAGCAACTTTGTCCTGGATGGTCTCGATGTCCGTTGTGCGCTTGGAGGCATCCGTCTCCACGGCCTCGGCCCCGATCAGCGGGTCGACTTCGGCGTTGTCGTAGTGCTTTCAGAAGGTGATCGATGCCGAAGCGGTCGACTTAGAACCGCCGACGGAGCAGCCCCCGAGTGTGAGCACCGCGATTACTGTGCCCCCAAGAACGGCAAGCGATCGCTTGCGGAACGTGGATGCGGATGTGATCTGCGTCAGACCCCTCTGTTGAAAAAGATCATGGAGAACCCGCTCCGAAACGACGGCTGTCCAGGCTGTCTTCCTCCTTCGTACCACTCGGGGGCTCTCCCCGACCGATCGCGAGAGGCCGATCGGTCGAATGTTCATTCATCTGCAACACGCGGCCACCGCGACGGCGAAGCAGCCTATTCGCTGCGGAGCGCCCGACGTTCGGCCTCGATGCGCACGAGTTCCACCTGCAGGGCGCGGTACTTCTCCGGCTCGGCCGCAGCATCCGTTCGCTGCGACTGGCCGAGCAGCTCGGCCTTGCGACGCAGCAGGTCGCGCGCCACCAGATCGGTGGTTACGGCCTGGCAGTACAGGGTGAGTTCTCGGCCCTCGCGCTCGGGAAGCGGGGCCAGACCAAGCTCCTTGACGAGCATCGCAAACGGCACCGGCACCTCATCGATCACGCGGGCGAGCCAGCCGGTGGAGTCGAAATCTTCCATGCTCGCCATCACACCGTCACGCACCACCGAGAGGGAGGCATTGGCGAACGCGACCTGGCTTGCGCGCTCGACCAGCCCGCGGCCGACGAGCGTCGGCTGCTGCAGCATGGCCATGAGCGCGTCCCGCTCGAGTCGCGTCGACGGGTCGGTCGGGAGGTGCACGAGCGACGGGCCCTGCTCCACGGTGGGCGCCGGAGTCTCCGGCTCACCAAAACTGCGGACTTCTCTCGGGATCTCGGGGGTTCGCGCGCGGGCGGCGCTGACGGCACGACCGACTTCGTCGGGGTCAATGCCCAGCCAGCCGGCAAGGTTGCGCACGTAGCCCACATTGAGCGCCTGGTCTCGGATGCCAGCGACGACGGGAGCGGATGCCCGCAGCGCGGCTACCCGGCCCTCGACGGTGTCGAGATTGTGCCCGGCAAGCACGCGGCGAATCATGAACTCGAACATCGGTTTCTTGGACTGGACCAGGCGCCGTACGGCGTCGTCCCCGCGCTCAAGTCGCAGGTCGCAGGGGTCGAGACCATCGGGGGCGACGGCCACGAAGGTCTGCGCCGCGAAGCGCTGTTCCTCGGTGAAGGCACGGCTCGCCGCCTTCTGGCCCGCCTCATCCGGGTCGAAGGTGAACACGACCTCGCCGGTGCCTCTCGTGTCGGCGTTATCCACGTCGCCGAGTACACGGCGCACGACCTTGATGTGGTCCACGCCGAAGGCCGTTCCGCAGGTGGCGACCGCGGTGGTGACGCCGGCGAGGTGGCACGCCATCACGTCCGTGTAGCCCTCGACGACGACGACCTGCCTGCCGCGCGAGATATCACGTTTGGCAAGATCGAGTCCGTAGAGCACCTGGGACTTGTGATAGACCGCCGTCTCGGGAGTGTTGAGGTATTTGGGACCCTGGTCGTCATCCAGCAGCTTGCGTGCACCGAAGCCGAGCGTCTGGCCGGTGACGTCACGGATGGGCCAGACGAGCCGCCCACGGAAGCGGTCATAAGTGCCGCGGTCGCCCTGCCCGACCAGGCCAGAGGCAACGAGCTCGGCCTCGGTGTATCCGAGCGTCCTGAGGTGTTTGGTAAGGCCGGTCTTCGGTGCGAACCCGACACCGAAGCGCTGGGCCGCAGAAGGGTCGAACCCGCGCTGGCCCAGAAAGGCACGAGCCGGTTCGGCATCGGGAGTGGTGAGCTGGGCGACGAAGTACTCCGCAGCCGACTGGTTCGCGGCGAGGATGCGAGCCCGGTTGCCGTGGTCGCTATTGGCCTGGCCGCCATCCTCGTAGTGGAGTTCGTAGCCGACCCGCGCGGCCATCCGCTCCACGGCTTCGGTGAAACTCGTGTGGTCCATCTTCTGGAGGAAGGTGAAGACGTCACCGTCTTCACCGCAGCCGAAGCAGTGGTACCGGCCGACCTGTGGACGCACGTGAAAGCTGGGGCTGCGCTCGTCGTGGAACGGGCACAGGCCCTTGAGCGAACCGACGCCCGCGCCCTTGAGCGTCACGTAGTCGCCGACGATATCCGCGATATTGATGCGCGAACGCACCTCGTCGATATCGTTTCGTCGAATGAGGCCGGGCACCTGACGATTCTACGGTCGCCCGCCGACGCAACTGTCCGGGCGGGCATCCCGAGGTCACCCCTCCCGACCGGCTCCCCGTTCGAAATCCCGCAATTCGACAGCGGAGCAGCGCACGGGCTTCGGTGTGCATGGGCTTCCGTGTGCACGGGGCTACAGGTGCAGTTGGACCAGGCGCTCGTGCCACGCCATCGCGGACTGGTCGGTGAGCGAGGCCACCTGGTCGACGACTGCGCGCTTGCGCCCGGCATCCGTCGTCGCTGCTCGCCAGTCATCCGCGAATCCCGGATCGAGGGATGCCTCGCCCTGTGCCAGAAGGGTCATGGCGAGTTCGGTGAGAACCTCGCGCTGCTGCGTGTAGATGGGCTGGCGGGTATTCTTCGACATGACGAAGGCGGCGACTATCCCCTTCAGCACGGCAATCTCCGCCCGGATCTCCCGCGGCACGATGATGTCGGCACCGAAGCGGATCAGGCTCCCGCCGTCCTGGGTGCGCGTGGCCTGCACCGCGGCGGCCGCAAAACGACCGATCAGCTCGCTCGTGAGGTTCTTGAGTCGGCCCTGAGCCTGGCGGCTGCCATCCCAGTCCTCCAGCCAGACGTCGAGCGAGTCGAGACGGTCGAAGGCGGCGATGAGCTCGTCATGATCGAGCTCGCCGCCGATCCACGCGAACATCGAATCGACGAGGGCATCATGGTTCACCCGGGCACCGAGAGCCCTCACGTCGATGTAGCCGCTGACGACGGCATCCTCGAAGTCGTGCACCGAGTAGGCGATGTCGTCGGAGAGGTCCATCACCTGGGCTTCGATGCACAGGCGGCGATCCGGGGCGCCAGCGCGCAGCCAGTGGAACGCCTCGACATCGTCGGCGTAGAAGCCGAACTTGGCACGACCGCTCGGGTCACCCACCGAAGAACTCTCGGGCCAGGGATACTTGCAGCTCGCGTCGAGGCTCGCGCGGGTGAGGTTCAGCCCATACGAGCGCCCGTCCGGGCCGAAGACCTTCGGCTCGATCCGGGTGAGCAGGCGAAGCGTCTGGGCGTTGCCCTCGAACCCGCCGATGTCCGCAGCCCAGGCGTTGAGGGCGCGCTCGCCGTTGTGACCAAAGGGCGGATGCCCGAGGTCGTGGGCGAGGCAGGCGGTGTCGACGACATCCGAGTCCAGCCCGAGGCTCGTCGCCAGTTCGCGGCCGACCTGGGCGACTTCGAGCGAATGGGTGAGTCGGTTCCGCGCGAAGTCGAGTCCGGCGGCCGGGCTCAGCACCTGGGTCTTTGCCGCAAGTCGGCGCAGCGCACTCGAATGCAGGAGGCGGGCACGATCGCGGGCGAAGTCGCTGCGAGGGCTCGTGTGCTCCTCTGGATACCAGCGAGCGGTGTCGTGTTCCGAGTAGGTCTCAGCCACCGCTGTTATGGATCTCTGCCTCGGCGACCTCGGCACGCTGGGTGTCCGCCAGTTCGCGGCTGTCGAGCCACCCGGTGGGCAGCGAGGTGCGCTTCGGGGTTCCGGCACGACCGCGCGGCCCCTCGGCGTCGGCTCCGGGATATGGGAGGGTCCAGTCGAGACGACCGAGCAGGTCGTCCATCTGCTGCAGAGACTCCACCGTGGCGAGTGAGGAACGGATGTCGCCGCCCACCGGGTAGCCCTTGAAGTACCAGCCGATGTGCTTGCGGATGTCACGGCAGGCGTGATCCTCATCGCCATCGAAGAAGTCCACCAGGAGTTCGGTGTGGCGGCGCAGGGTCTCGGCGACGGTGCCAAGTGGCGGCTGGGGGATCTCCGGCTCGCCGGCGAACGCCGAGGCGAGTTCGCCGAACAGCCACGGGCGGCCGAGGCAGCCCCGGCCGACGACGACCCCGTCGCATCCGGTCTCCTCGACCATGCGAATCGCGTCGGCGCCCGACCAGATGTCGCCGTTACCGAGAATGGGAACGCCGGTTATGGTCTCCTTGAGCTTGGCGATCGCCGACCAGTCGGCGTGACCGCTGTAGAACTCGGATGCCGTGCGCGCGTGAAGGGCGATACTCGCCACCCCCGCACCCTCGGCGATACGGCCCGCTTCGAGGTAGGTGAGGTGAGTGGAATCAATGCCTTTGCGCATCTTGATGGTCAGGGGAAGGGCGCCGGCGGCCTTCACGGCTCCTTCGACGATGTCCTGGAAGAGATCGAGCTTCCACGGGAGCGCCGCTCCCCCACCCTTACGGGTGACCTTGGGCACCGGGCATCCGAAGTTGAGGTCGATGTGGTCGGCACGATCTTCGGCCACGAGCAGGGTCACGGCTTCCGACACCGTTTTCGGGTCGACGCCGTAGAGCTGGATGCTGCGCGGGGTTTCTGACTCGTGATGCCTGATGAGGCGCATCGATCCTTCGGTGCGCTCGACCAGGGCACGGCTGGTGATCATCTCGGAGACATAGAGGCCGACGCCGAATTCGCGACAGAGCCGACGGAACGCAGTGTTCGTGATGCCAGCCATCGGAGCGAGCACGACCGGCACAGCGAGCGCGAGCGGCCCGATCTTGAGGCCCTTCTGGGCGGCGACTGTCATGGTCATCCCTCGATTCTCTCAGGCAAAGGTGAATCCGACGTGACTGCCCTCACCGGACGCGTGCGAATACTGGCGGATGCCGCGGCCGTCGGCCTCGAAATCCAAGCGGTCGAACGCCTCTCGGCCGATTCGCTCGAATGGGCCGCACAGGGGTGCTCGGTATCGGGCCCCGACAGCTCGTCAAGTCGCTGCTGGTGCGTCGGCACACCCGACGGAGCGTCCAACGATTCCCGTTTGCGTGATCCCCCGGCGATCGGGGTCTTTCCGCGGCAGGCGGCTGCACGCACTCGTCTGCGCCCCGGTGAGTGACACGCGCGCCCGAAATTTCGGGCGCACGTGTCACTTACTGGCGCGCGAGACGTGCTGCGAACTGTGGTCAGACGAGGTCTTCGTCGAGCCGACGGTTCACGACAGCCTGTTCGTGGTGGTCAGGAATCGAGCAGAAGTCGCCCACGCACGCCGCGGCCGTCGGGTCGCCGACGCGGGTAAGGGGAATCGTCAGTGGCGTGGTGACGGCATCCGTCATCGGACGGCCTCTCGTTCGGTTCGTGCCTGCTCGAGCACGTTCGCGAAGGTCGTCGCATCCTGTGCCCCCGACACCCCGTAGGTGCCGTCGATCACGAAGAAGGGCACGCCCTGGATCCCGTAGGCGGCTGCCTGGGCGACATCGGCCTTCACATCAGCAAGATAGGTCTCGTGGGTGAGCACACGCACGACCTCGTCGCGGTCGAGCCCGATCTCTGCCGCAAGGTCGGCGAGATCTTCAACGCGGCCCACGTGACGGCCGTCGACGAAGTACGCCTTCAGTAACCGCTCTTTCATGTCGAGCTGGCGGCCTCGGGCCTTCGCGTAGTGGAGGAGTTCGTGCGCCTTGATCGTGTTGGTCTGGTGCACATGCTCGTAGTCGTAGTCCAACCCGACGGAGGCAGCGATCCCCGTGACATTCGCGAGCATCTGGGCGACCTGTTCAACCGGGATCCCCTTGCGCTGGCTGAGATAGTCGACGGGACTGCCGTCGAAGTCCACCGGGGTGTCGGGGGCGAGTTCGAAGGAGTGGTACTCGACGTCGACCTCACCGCCGAACGCGGCGGACCCCGCTTCGAACTTGCGCTTACCGATGTAGCACCAGGGGCACTGCACATCGGACCAGATGTCGACCTTTATAGGGGATGACACAGGGGATGTGGATACGTCAGTCACGATGGCTTCAACGCCAGGGTGGGGCGCATATTCCCTCACGGGAGGAAAATGAGCCCCCGGGTACCCGTACCCGGGGGCTCAAGGCCAATACTGGCAATGCAGGCAGGAGCGGTCGTCCCGAACGTCCGACCTCCGGCCAATTCCGAACTTACGGGCAGACAGGGCCGTCTCTCCAATCAGGCGCGCCGGGAGAGCGACGCAATTCCTGGCGGAATCTACGCCCCAACGAGCTGTTCGGTGAGATAGCCGACGACACGGTCGAGGGAGATGCGCTCCTGCGCCATCGAATCGCGCTCGCGCACCGTCACCGCGTTGTCTTCCGCGGTATCGAAGTCGATGGTGATGCAGAACGGCGTGCCGATCTCATCCTGGCGTCGGTAGCGGCGACCGATGGCCCCCGCGTCGTCGAACTCGATGTTCCAGTATTTGCGGAGGTCTGCGGCGAGCGAGCGAGCGACCGGCGACAGCTGCTCATTGCGTGACAGCGGGAGCACGGCGACCTTGACCGGAGACAGGCGCCGATCGAGGCGCAGCACAGTGCGCTTGTCGACTCCGCCCTTCGTGTTGGGCGCCTCATCCTCGTGATACGCGTCAGCAAGGAAAGCCATGAGCGCGCGGGTGAGGCCGAAGGCTGGCTCGATCACGAAGGGGATCCAGCGCTCGTTCTTGGTCTGGTCGAAGTAGGACAGGTCGACTCCCGAACCCTCCGAATGGGTCTTGAGGTCGAAATCGGTGCGGTTGGCAACACCCATCAGCTCGCCCCATTCACTGCCCGCGAAACGAAAACGGTACTCAAGGTCGACGGTGCGCTTCGAGTAGTGCGACAGTTTCTCCTTCGGGTGTTCGAAGCGGCGAATATTGCCCGCGGTGATGCCGAGGTCGGCGAACCACCCCTCGCAGGCGTCGATCCAGTACTCGAACCACTCGTCGTCCGTGCCCGGTTCGACGAAGAACTCCATCTCCATCTGCTCGAACTCGCGGGTGCGGAAGATGAAGTTCCCGGGGGTGATCTCGTTGCGGAAGCTCTTGCCGACCTGGGCGATGCCGAACGGAGGCTTCATCCGCGAGGTCGCGAGCACGTTGGCGAAGTTGGTGAAGATGCCCTGGGCGGTCTCGGGGCGGAGGTAGTGCATCCCCTCCTCGTTGTCGACGGGACCGAGAAAGGTCTTCAGCAGGCCGGAGAAGTTCTGCGGCTCGGTCCATGACCCCGGCTGCCCGGTGTCGGGGTCCTTGATGTCGGCCAGGCCGTTGAGCGGCGGATGACCGTGCTTCTCCTCGTAGGCCTCGAGCAGGTGGTCGGCCCGATAGCGTTTGTGCGTGTGCAGCGACTCAACCAGCGGATCGCTGAAAACGTCGACGTGGCCGGAGACCTCCCAGACGCGCCGAGGAAGGATGACGGCAGAGTCCAGCCCCACGACATCGTCGCGGCCCTGCACCATGAACTGCCACCACTGTCGCTTGATGTTCTCTTTGAGCGCGGTGCCGAGAGGTCCGTAGTCCCAGGCGGACCGCGAACCCCCGTAGATCTCTCCCGACTGGAAGACGAAACCCCGGCGCTTGGCGAGATTGATGACGGGATCGAGCGGGGAGGCGTTGGCCACGAAGAACTCCAAAGGTCAGCCGCGCTGGGTGCGCGGTCGCAGGGCAAGCCCCAATCCTAGTTTGCGCGGCCTCTGCCGATCGTGGCCACCGCACGGCGCAGCTCCCTCGCGACGACGGCCAATTCCCCGGGTCCGATGCCCTCGCCGAAGCTGAAACGAACCGCGGTCTGAGCGAGCTCCGGGCTCATTCCCAGAGCGAGGAGCACTGCGGACGGCTCGTCGCTGCCGGCCGCGCACGCCGACCCGCTCGAGCAGACGATGCCCTGTCGCTCGAGCTCGAGCACTATCGACTCACCGCTCGTTCCCGCGAACGTGAAGGAGGCGTTGCCCGCCAACCGGCTGAGCGGCGAGCCGGTGAGGCGCGCGGCCGGGACCGTCGAGAGGACGTCTCGGATGAAGGTGTCGCGAGCCTCGGCGAGGCCGAGAGAGCTGCCAGTGCGGGCCTGTTCCGCGACCTCGAGGGCGACCGCGAGACCGACGATTCCCGCCACATTCTCGGTGCCGGAACGCCGGCCACGCTCCTGCCCACCCCCATGGATGAGTGGTTCGATCGGAATGCCCGAGGCGAGGAACACCGCCCCGACACCTTTCGGTGCACCGAGCTTATGACCGGAGATGCTGAGTGCATCCACGCCGAGTTCGCGCACGTCGAGAGGGAGCGATCCGGGGGCCTGCACCGCATCGGTGTGCATCTTCGCGCCGACCGCGTGGGCGGCCTGCGCGATTCCCGCGACGGGCTGCACGGTACCGATCTCGTTGTTGGCGTACATCACGCTGACGAGCGTGCTGTCGTGCCGCAGCGCATCGGCGAGCTCGGGCACCGCGACCAGCCCATCGCGGTCCACCCCGAGGCGGGTGATCTCGAATCCGTGGATCCGCTCGAGATAGTCACAGCTCTCGAGCACGGCCGGATGCTCGATGGCGGTTGTCACGATGTGGCGCCCGCGGGGATGGGCGAGCGCGATGCCCGTGACCGCGAGATTCGCCCCCTCCGTGCCTCCGGAGGTGAACACGACCTCGGATGCCCGACACCCGAGGATCGCCGCGACCCGCGCGCGAGCATCCCCGAGTGCCGCCGCAGCAAATGTCCCGGGCTCGTTGTGACTCGAGGGGTTGCCGAACCCCGCGGTGAGGTGAGGCCACATCGCCTCGAGCACTTCGCGGCGAACCGCCGTCGTAGCGGCGGAGTCGAGGTAGATCATTCAAGCAACCCCCGGTCCAGCCCGAACATATCCAGCCCGAGATCCAGGGAGCGCACGCTGTGCGTGAGGGCCCCGACCGAGATGATGTCGACACCGGTTCGGGCGATCGCCGCGACGGTGTCGAGGTTCACGGAGCCGCTGGCCTCGATGAGTGCCCGGCCGGCGATGAGGCCGACCCCGTCAACAAGCTGCCCGATGCTGAAATTGTCGAGCATGATCGTGTCGACGCCGGCGGCGAGCACGGACTCGATCTGATCGAGGCGATCCACCTCCACTTCGAGGTGAATCGTGTGACCGAGTCGGGCGCGCACCTCGCGCAGGGCTTCGGTGAGGTCCCGCCCCCCGGCCGTGAGCACCGCGAGGTGATTGTCCTTCGCCATCACGGCGTCGGAAAGCGAGAACCGGTGGTTGAATCCCCCGCCACAGCGCACTGCGTGCCGTTCGAAGGCCCGGAGGCCCGGCGTGGTCTTGCGGGTGTCGACGATGCGCGCGCCGGTGCCAGTCGTCTCGGCGACGTACCGGGCAGTGAGCGTGGCGATACCGCACATGCGCTGGACGAAATTGAGGCCGACCCGTTCGGCCTGCAGCACGGCACGGGCGGGACCGGTCACCTCGGCCAGCACCGCGCCGGTCTCGAAGGAGACACCGTCTTCGATCAATCCACTCACCCGGATACTGGCATGCGTGAGAATCATTGCAGCCGAGAAGACCGCTCCCCCGCTGAACACGCCCGGCTCCCGCGCGACGAGACGAGCCGTGGCAGAGGCGCTCGCCGGGATCAGCGACTCGGAGGTGATGTCTCCCCACGGAGCATCTTCGGTGAGCGCCATCCGCACGACCGGTTCGATCTGGTTAGAGGAGAGCATCGATGGTGTCCTTCGCGAGGGTGGATCCTTGCAACCGTCCTCTGACCTGGAAAGCGGAGTGCCGGGCGAAGAGAGGATCCACATCGGGATAGTCGTCGCGACAGTGGGCACCCCGCGACTCCCGACGGGCCAGCGCCGCATCCATCAGGAGGGAGGCGAGCTCGAGCAGGTTGCGATCTTCAAGAGCGGTGAACGAGACCCCGGATGGCGCGCTCCAGCCGGCGAGGCGGGCGCGGGCGGATGCCAGCCCATCCGCCGAGCGGAACAAGCCGGCATCGTCCCATAGCAGGGTTTGCAGTTCGGCTCGAGCGAACGGCTCGCCGGTACCGGTCACGGGTTCCGCAAACACGGTGTCCGGCAGCACGCGGGAAGCAGGCCAGGGTTCGCTGAGGGAGTCCACCGAGCGCCAGGCGAAGACGAGGGACTCCAGTAGCGAATTGGAGGCGAGCCGGTTGGCTCCGTGCACCCCGGTGCTGGCGACCTCGCCCACCGCGTACAACCCGGGAAGGGAGCTGCGCCCCCACAGGTCGGTCTCGATGCCGCCCATCCAGTAATGGGCCGCGGGCGTGACCGGGATCGGCTCCCGTGACCAGTCGAAACCGTGCGCCCGGCATACCCGCTCGATCCCCGGGAAGCGTTCGGCGAGAACGGCGGTACCGAGGCCGGTGGCGTCGAGCAGCACCGGCGCACCGCCCTGCGCGGCCATCTGGCGTGCGATGCTCCTGGCCACCACGTCCCGGGGCGCGAGTTCGGCATCCGGATGCCAGTCGGCCATGAATCGGCGTCCGCTCGCATCGAGCAGCACGGCACCCTCGCCGCGCACTGCCTCGGAGACGAGGAAGTTGCCGGGCACCGCGAGCGAGGTGGGGTGAAACTGGTAGAACTCGATATCGGCGAGGCGGGCACCGGCCCGGAATGCCGCGGCGGCGCCGTCGCCGGTCGCGACAGCGGGATTGGTGGTGTGGGAGTAGAGCTGGCCGGCTCCGCCGCTCGCCAGGATCACGGCGTCCGCCTCGAGGCGCTGCACCGTGCCCTCGGCATCGACGGTCTCGACCCCGCACACCCGGCCGTCGACGACGAGCAGCTCGCGTACGAAGGTGTATTCGAGAATCTGCACGGTGGAGGCTAGGACGGCCCGGACGAGAGCACTCTCGATTTCGGCGCCGGTCGCGTCCCCGCCCGCGTGCAGGATGCGCGCACGCGAGTGGGCAGCCTCGCGTCCGCGCGCGAGCACCCCGTTCTCGCGATCGAACTCGACGCCGAGTGCGAGCAGGTCCCGGATGCGTTTCGGCCCCTCGGCGCAGAGGATCTCGACCGCTTCTCGGGAGTTGAGTCCGGCCCCCGCGGCGAGAGTGTCGTCGATGTGGGCGCCGACGCTATCGTCAGCGAACATGACCGCGGCGATCCCGCCCTGTGCGTACCGCGTATTGCTCTCCCCGAGCTCCGCCTTGGTGACGAGGATCACCGAGCGGGTGCGCGCCGCGCGCAGGGCGGCAACGAGTCCGGCGATACCCGTGCCGACGACGATTACGCCGGTTGTCTGGTCTGAAACGGGCACGGTCAGTCTCCGATCACATCGGCCGAGGCGGTGGAAGCACCGGGCTGGGCCGCGAGCATCCGCTCGAGGGCGATACGGGCGCGGGCGGCCACCGGCTCGGGCACGGTGATCTGATTGAGCACCACTCCGCGAACGAGAGCCTCGAGCACCCAGGCGAGGTAGCCGGGATGGATGCGGTACATCGTGGAACACGGACACACCACCGGGTCGAGGCTGAAGATCGTGTGCTGCGGATATTGCGCCGCCAGCCGGTTGACCATATTGATCTCGGTGCCGATTGCGAAGGTGGTCGGATCCGTCGCGGCAGCGATGGTCTTGCCGATGAAGTCGGTGGAGCCGGCGGCGTCCGCCGCATCCACGACCTCCATCGGGCACTCGGGGTGCACGAGCACGGTCACTTCCGGGAATTCGGCGCGCGCGGTAGCGATCTGGCCGACGGTGAAGCGCTTGTGCACCGAGCAGAAGCCGTGCCAGAGGATGACGCGGGCATCCGCCAGCGCGACGTCGCTGTTGCCGCCGAGCGGCTTGCGCGGGTTCCACATCGGCATGCGTTCGAGCGGAACGCCCATCGCCTTCGCGGTGTTGCGCCCCAGGTGCTGGTCGGGGAAGAAGAGTACCCGCTGGCCGCGCTCGAAGGCCCACGCGAGCACCGTCGCGGCATTGGAGGAGGTGCAGACGATGCCGCCATGGTCTCCGCAGAACCCCTTGAGGGCGGCCGAGGAGTTCATGTAGGTGACCGGGATTACCGGCACACGGCCCTGGGCATCCGGTGCCGAGCCGTAGAGATCGGCGAGCTGCTGCCAGCACTCTTCGACCGAGTCGATGTCGGCCATGTCGGCCATCGAGCATCCGGCGGCCAGGTTCGGCAGGATCACCGACTGCGGTGGTCCGGCGAGGATGTCGGCGGTCTCGGCCATGAAGTGCACCCCGCAGAACACGATCGCCTCGGCAGCCGGTGTGGAGCGCGCGGCGTTGGCGAGCTGGAAGGAGTCGCCAACGAAGTCGGCGAACTGCACCACCTCATCCCGCTGGTAGAAATGACAGAGCACGACGACACGCTCGCCGAGTGTCTGCTTCGCGGCGTGGATGCGGTCGGCGAGCTGCTGGGTGGATGCGGTGCGATATTCCTCGGGCAGCTGGCCCTGGCGCGGGCTTCCGGCCGGAATGATGTCGCCCATCGACGAACCGGGTCCGTAGCTCGGCTCGATCTGCCGGTCGAACACCCACGGGCCCTCGGCGAGGTCCGGGGTGCAGACCGTGCCCTCGGCCTTTCCTGCGCGGATGAGCTGGATGGTGGTGTCGACAGATGACACGGTGTCTCCTTGTTTGTGACTACGACCTGTTGAGGGACTACGACCTGTTGAGGCACTAAGAACGGGCCAGCGGCCCGCGGTCGGTGAGTTCGACCCCACCGTTGTAGCGATAGAGCCGCGGTGGTCGATGGCGCCCTCCGGAGAGGTGTTCACCCGTGGCGATGACTGCCGGCGACGACTCCATCTGGCGCCGGAAATTCGCCGGGTCGAGAGCCCGACGAAGCACGGCTTCATGCACATGGCGCAGCTCGGCGAGGGTGAAGGTCTCACCGAGGAAGGCATGGGCGATGCGGCTGTACTCCACCTTGGTGCGCAGTCGCCAGAGGGCGTATTCGACGATGGCGTTGTGGTCGAAGGCCAGCGGCGGCAGGTCGTCGGCGGCAAACCAGCGCACGTTCTCGCCGACGGCCGCGAGCTCTGCCTCCTCCGAGCGCACGAGCGCCCAGTAGACGATTGAGACCACGCGGTCGCCGGGAGACCGCCCGATCTCGCCGAAGGCGTAGAGCTGCTCGAGATAGGTGGGACTGAGCGCCGTCGTGTCGAGGAGGTGTCGCCCGGCAGCATGCTCGAGGCCCTCGGTCGGATCGATCGGCCCACCCGGCAGCGCCCAACGCCCAGCGAACGGCTCGCGGATGCGGCGGACAAGCGGCAGCCAGAGAGACGCCGCCTCGCCCTCGGTGTCTGCCTTGAGCACGAAGATCACCGTGGAGACCGCAAGGGAGACGGGGGCCGCGTCGTGCTGGGGCGATCTGCCGTTCATTGTCACCCCGCAATCTGATAAGTAAGAGTCAGCTTGACTGTAACACAGTCGACGTGAACGAGACTGTCGTCAAGTCGGAGGTACTCAGTTCGCCCGCGCGCGGGCTTTGTGGCATCCAACTGTCGAGCGGTCGCCGGCGTGAGCGCGCCACTCGATTCGCACGAAGCCCAGCCCCTCCGGCACGCTGGCGAATCCAAACTCTAGGACGGCTCGAGCAGCCTCGGTGAGCAGGCCGCGGTGATCGCGTCGATGTCCGTTGACTGCCGCACCTCCGACAGACCCCGCCCAGTGTGCAGTTGACGCTTGACCATTCGATCACGGTACGGTCCGGTCGAAGCAACCGCAGAGAATCGATATGCCCCAAGCCCAGCAATTTGTGAATCAGTGAATGACCGGACCGTGCAACGACAATCGGCACCACCCGATGGGCGAAGCCCATGTGTGCGGTTCGAAGGTCAAGTCGTTGCCGGGCCCAGGCTGATCGAGGGTCCGGTCGATCGGTCGTGCAGTGAGGCTGGACAGAAGCAGACCGCCGACCCCGCCATAAAACGCACGGTAAGACAAGTTTCCATCAGGGGACCTGCTGCGGGACGACTGCGGCTATGCGGAGTTCACTTATCTAGGCGACGGTGCGGTAACTTGTGGAGTGTGTCGGTGCGCAAGAGTCTCAATGGTGTCCTTTCCCAACTGACCGGGTATGAGCTTCGGCGTGCCCGCCACAGTGGCACGAGCGGCGGTGGCACGAGCGGCGGTGGCACGAGCGGCGGTGGCACGAGCGGCGGCGGCACGAGCGACCGCGGGACGTCGACGGGGAAGATTCCGGCGGATATCGACGAGGAGGCCTCGGCAATCATCCGAGCCGTGGGGCCTTATACGATGACAAGCATCGAGAAGCTGTTCGCGGTGATCACTGCAGCCCGCTACGTCACCCGACACGAGATTCCCGGGGCGGTCGTGGAATGCGGCGTGTGGCGTGGCGGGAGCATGCACGCGATTGCCCGGGCGTTTGATGCGGTGGGCGAACACGAGCGGGACCTGTACCTCTTCGACACCTACGAGGGCATGACCGCGCCCGGCCCGCGGGACCGGCGTAGCGACGGTCGAGCCGCAGCCGACCTGTTGGCCTCCCACGGCAAGACATCCCGTGTCTGGGCGTACGCCTCGCTGGAGGATGTGCAGGAGGGCTTCCGTCAGGTTCCCTACCCGCAGGAGAAGGTGCATTTCATCAAGGGGCCGGTCGAACAGACGATCCCCAGCGAGGCACCCGAACGCATCGCCGTGCTGCGGCTGGACACGGACTGGTACGAATCGACAGCGCACGAGCTGGCGCACCTGTACGACCGGCTCATGCCGGGCGGTGTTCTCCTGCTCGACGACTACGGCTGGTGGCAAGGCTCCCGAGAAGCCGTCGACGAGTTCCTCGCAAGCACCGGCGCCCGCCTCTACCTCGCCCGCACCGGCAGCGGACGCGTCGCTATCAAGCCCGTCGGATGAACTCGCGCCGGCACGAGCCTGAGTCAGGGCCCGGGTCTGCGCCCCGACATCAACGCTCCAGTACGCGGGAGGAACCCTGAGCGAGATGCTGAGCTTCGGGTACGACGGCGATCAGGGCCTGGGCGACCGGCTTCTGGCCGCGGTGCTGCGCGGTGAGAAGACCGCGACGTCCTCGCTCGCGGTCGAGTACCTGTCCGGCGATCCGCTGCCGCGAGTAGGCCAGCGCCTGACGTTGACGGATCACTACGGCCGACCGCACGGCGTCGTTGAGACGACCCGTGTGAGGATCATGCCCCTGCACCTCGTCGGGGACGACGTGGCCCGGGATGAAGGGGAGGGTTTCGCCGATGCGCGGGACTGGCGGCGCGACCATGTGGCGTTCTGGAACGAGGTCGCCCACCTGGTTCGTTTCGATGCTGGCGACCCTGCCTGGCAGCTGCGCGCCGCCGAGCCGGTCGTCGTGCACTGGTTCCGCCTGATCCAGCCCGTTACGGGAACTTCCGGTGTCCCTGCGCGATGAACGCCGTGTGATTCACTGGATCATAAGGTCGGCAGACTTCTGCACCGGCACCGGCATCGTCGCCGAGCTTTGTGGTCGTCTCAAGTCGACGTCCCGGTCGCGGGAACCATACGCCGCGTTCATGGACGCGGCGTTGATCGACGCGGCGGGGCAACCGACGCTCGAATTGGGTTGCGGAGCTCGATCTCGATCGCAAGTACCGCTCCATTTTCCTCGCGGGTCCCTCCATCACGCTGCTGTCCGACGAAGTGACCGTGCTCGCAGCGCACAGTGCTCCGCTGCGAGAATCAGGCCCATGGTGGTGCGACGGTGGAGGACCGACCCCGGTTACTCCACTGGCACACGCCTGGGGGTTTTGAGAGCCGGGCCGGGAGGGCAGGCCGTCGAGTCACGGCAACCGACGAGCAATCCGGGTGGATCGGAATGGCCGGCTCTGAATGGCCCCCTCGTCTGCAGCCGGTCGTCTGCGACCGATCGACGTGCGATGTCAGCGCGTCTCAATCCCCGATTCACGCCGCAGCCGAGTCGGCGATCAGGGGCGCAGTGCGGCGATCACAGCCGCGACATCCGCCTCGTCGTTCCACAGGTGGAAAGCGGCGCGAAGCCGACCGGCTCGACCCGACGCCCTGATGCCGGCCGCGACGAGCCTGTGCAGGTCGGTGGCATCCGGATCAGCCCAGGTCACGATCGCCTGGTGCTGCTGCGGGATGCCGAGTCCCTCGCAGAGCAGATCACCGAGACCGCTCGTGTAGGCCCAGACCTCGGCGATATCCAGTTCGGAGAACAGGCGGATGGCGGGCTCTGCGCCGACCCAGGCCGGCCACGCCGGCGAAACGTCGAATGCGCGGGCGTCGATCGCGAGCGCCATATTCGGTCCGTAGCAGGACTGCCAGACCTGCTCCCCCGCATACCAGCCCGCGTGTAGTGGCCGCAGTCTCGCCTGGAATCGTTCGCTCAGGGTGAGGAAAGCCACCCCGCGGGGCGCGCACAGCCACTTGTAGGAGTGGCACACGGTCGCGTCGAAGAGCGAGGCATCCACCGGATGCACCCCGGCGGACTGCGTGGTGTCGCAGAACGTGTACGTGTCGTGGGCTTTCGCTGCGGCGACGATGGCGGGGACATCCGCCACGACTCCGGTGGAGGACTGGATGTGGGAGAACACGACGAGCCAGGTGTCATCGGAGATTGACGACGCGAGGTCGGCGAGGGCCACGGTTCGCACCCGGATGCCCGGTTGCTGCAGGAAAGGGAACACGATCGACGAGAAATCACCGAGCACGCTCAGCACCTCCGCGCCGTCGGGCACTCCGGCGGCGACGAGGCTGGCGATCACCGAGGTCTGCGAACCAGTGGCGACGCGGTGCGTGCTGACCCCGACCAACCGCGCATACGATCGCCGCGTGCGCTCGACAATGCCGTCGTAGTCCATGGGGTCACGCCGCGCGCTCCCCCACAGGTCGAGATCCGCTTTCTGTGCGGCGACCGTCTCTCGGGTGGGGATGCCGATCGACGCGACAGCGAGGAACCCACTGGATGGCTCGAAGTTCTCCCGTGCTCGCTGGAGTTCGGGAGAGAGAGTGGGGCGGGTCGCCCGGATCGCAGTCGTCATTGCTCCAGCATGATGCCGGGCAATTCATGCGACAAGAGCATACTTTCGATAGAACCAATAACATCATATTATGACAGTGTCCTTCGATCCCCCTCTCGACCTGCAGACGATCCGGATAATACGTGCCATCGCCGACACCGGCACGATAACCGGTGCCGCCCGCCTGCTCGGCTACAGCCAGCCCGCGGTGAGCCAGCACGTGCAGCGGGCCGAAGCGCGGCTCAACGTGCCCCTGGTGACCCGGGTCGGCCGTTCGGTGCGTCTCACTGAAGCAGGCACCGTGCTCGCTCGTCACGCGCTCACGATCGCGTCGGCCCTTGGGGCGGCATCCGGCGACCTCGCCGACCTCGCCGGGTTGCGCACGGGAACGGTGCGCCTTGCCGCCTTCCCCACCGCGTCATCGACGATCGTGCCGCGGCTGCTCGCAGCGATGGCCGTCGAGCATCCCGGCGTGCGGGTCAACTATGTAGAGGCACAACCGCCGGAGGCCGTCGCACTGCTGCGGGAGGGCAGCATCGACCTCGCGATCACCTTCAGTTACCCCGGGGACCGTTCCGACCCTCACACCGACAGCGCCAATGGACTCGGATCGGAGACGCTCTTCACCGAAGACACCGTGGTGGTGCTCGGCTCGGGGCACCCGCTGGCCGACCAGCCTGTGGTGGATCTCGCCGGGCTCTCGGACGAGCGGTGGATCGCCGGATGCCCGCGCTGTCGCGGCCACCTCCTCGCCGTTTGCGAACTCGCCGGCTTCGCACCCGCAATCGCGTTCGAGACCGATAACGCCAGCGCCGTGATCAACATGGTGGCGAGCGGCCTCGGCGTCGCGATGCTGCCACGCCTCGCCCTGGTGGCGGCGGCGCTACCGCCGGGCGCGGTGATCCGCCCCCACTCGCCAGCCAGTGCCCGCAGCATCCACCTCATCGCCAACGAGGGGGCACGTCGCATGCCGAGTCTCGCGGCGACCAGCCGCCTGCTTCACGGACTCGACGGCAACGACTGGGGACTCGTGGCCGTGTGAGGTCACCGCTTAAAGCCGTGCACCCCTTCGATGATGCGCACGGTCTCGAGCGCATCTCGCGGATCAACCGGAGATAGCGCGCCATCCCGGATCGCTGCGGCAGCTCCGCTATAGAACGCGGCATAGTCGCCCCGCTCGGTTGGCACCTTCGTGAGCGGGAACTCCTCGGAGCCGGTTATTCCGATGGTGCCCCAATTCCCCTCCGGCTCGATGCCGAAGCCGGGATCGGCCGGTGAGCCGCCCGCGTCGAGCATGGGCTCCTGGCTGTCGAGGCCGTAGATCGTGAAGGCGGATCGATCGCCAAGCACCCGGAAGCGCGGTGCGTTCTGCCCGGCGAAACGGCTGAGGGTGAGATGGGACCGTGTTCCGGAGGCATGAAGCAGTGAGATGAAAGCCTCGTCGTCGCTGACTCCACCCTTCCTCAGGATCGAGAGTTCGGCATCCGCGATCTCGGCCGGTCCAAAGAGCTGCAGTGCCTGGTCGATGAGATGACTGCCGAGGTCGAAGGTGATGCCAGCCCCCTGTGCGCTGGTGCTGGTGTCCTGCCAGCGGGCGCGGAGGCCGGGAGACCAGCGCTCGAATGTCGACTCGAAGCGGTGAACTCTTCCGAGGCTCCCCTCGGTGAGGAGTTTTTTCACGGTGAGGAAGTCACCGTCCCAGCGGCGGTTCTGGAAGACCATCAGCGGCCGACCGGCAGACTCCGCTGCGGCGATGAGCTGCTCGGCTTCAGACACCGAGGCCGCGAACGGCTTGTCGATAACGACGGCGGACCCGGCAGCAAGTGCCGCGAGTCCCTGCTCGAGGTGGGCGTGACCGGGAGAGGCGAGCACCACGAGGTCGAGTGCGCGGTCGATCAAATCGGCGGGCGTGTTGACGGTATCGATGTTCGGATGCTGCGATCGCGCCACCGTCTGTCGCCCGGCGTGACTCGTGGCCACGACTTCGAGCAGGAACCGGGGGTTCGCGGCGATGAATGGCGCGTGGAAAACCCGGCCGGAGAGACCGTAGCCGATGATGCCGGTGCGGATGGGGGTGGGGTCGGTAGTGCTCATCAGCCCAGAATATCGATTCGCCACGATCAATCCGGTGCGGATCGCGCAGGGAGAATGGATGGATGCTCTCTTGGCGCGACCCCCTTCGCACACCCACACGGGTGGTGGTTGCCGGCGTGAGCGGAGTTGGCAAGTCGACCCTTGCCCGCCGGATCTCGGATGCCCTCGACCTGCCGTACACGGAGATCGACGGCCTGTATCACGGGGCCGGTTGGATGCCGCGGCCGCAATTCCTCGCCGATGTTGAGCTCTTCACGCGGGAGCCGGCCTGGATCACCGAGTGGCAGTATCGGGATGCCCGGCCCTTGCTGTCTGCCCGCGCGGACACCCTGGTCTGGCTCGACCTGCCCTCCCCGGTCGCCGTATCCCGCGTGGTGCGCCGAACGATCATCCGCAGCCGCAGGCGAATCGAGCTGTGGAACGGCAACACCGAGCCGGGTCTGTGGCACGCCCTGGCTGACCGGGAGGGGATCATCCGCTGGGCACTGAAGCACCAGCGCACCTATCGGCGCACGGTGCCGATCACGGCACGGGAGCATCCGCACCTGCAGGTCGTGAGGCTGCGAAGCCAGCGGGAGGTCGACGCGTGGCTCGCGGGCCTCTCGTCGCGGGCTGAGTGCTGAGGCGCGTTACGGAATACGAATTGTTTTCCGTGGGAGGCGCTAGACCGAGGGCGCGTCGATCGCCCCGCCGAAGCGCCGGGTTCGCTGCGCGTACAGCACGATCGCCTCCCACAGTTGCTCCCGGGTGAAATCCGGCCAGAGCGTGTCGAGGAACACCATCTCGGCGTACGCACTCTGCCAGAGCATGAAATTGCTGGTGCGCTGCTCGCCGGAGCTGCGCACGAACAGGTCGACATCCGGAAGATCCGGGGCGTAGAGCCGTTTCTGGATGGTCTTCTCCGTGATGCCTGATGGCTTGAGCCGCCCATCAGCCACGTCGTCGGCGATCGCGCGCACGGCATCCGCGATCTCGGTGCGCCCGCCGTAGTTGACGCACATGGTGAGGGTGAGCGCCGAATTACCGGCCGTCAATCGCTCGGCGAACTGCAATTCATCGATAACGGATGCCCAGAGTCGCGGCTTGCGCCCGGCCCAGCGCACGCGCACGCCCCAGTCGTTCAGCTGGTCGCGCCGACGGTGCAGCACATCGCGATTGAAGCCCATGAGAAAGCGCACCTCGTCGGGAGAGCGCTTCCAGTTCTCCGTGGAGAAGGCGTAGACGCTGAGGTGTTTCACCCCGACCTGGATGGCACCCGCGACAACGTCGAGGAGGCTCGCCTCCCCCGCCTTGTGGCCTTCGACCCGGGTGAGACCTTTGCCGTTGGCCCAGCGCCCGTTGCCGTCCATCACGATAGCGACGTGCTCGGGGACCGCGTTTTTCGGCAGCTTCGGCGGGTAGAGGCCGGTCCAGTCGATCGGCTTGAAGTCGACGGCGTCGCGGTGGGTCTTACGAACCGTCACGAACGCACCCGGTCGACGTGCTCGAGAGAACGCAGCCCGCGTTCCATGTGGAACTGGGTGTAGGCGGCGACAACGCCGCTCGCCTGCGCGCGGGTGCGGTCATCCGCGTCATCCGCCGTCTCCCACTCGCCGGTGAGCAACGAGGAGAGAAGCAGGAGGGTCTTCGCATCGAGACGGGGGGCGCCGGGCGGGGCGACGGCATCCGCCACTACGCCACCCAACTGCACGACGAATGCCGAATGGGGTCCCGGGGCGCCGGTGACCGAGCAGTCGTCGAAGCTCGGCGACCAGCCGGCGATCGACAGGGCGCGCAGCAGGTAGGAATCGAGAGTGAGGCTGGCCCCGTGCTCACGCCGGGCGAGGGACCGAAGGGCACCGACGAGCAACAGGTATTGCTGAAGGCTCGGCTCGCCCTCGGTGAGTTTGTCGGCGGTCTCCACCATCGCGCTGGCGGCCGTGTAGCTTCCGTAGTCGGCGGTAATGTCGGCGCCGTAGGACCCCACCGATTCGGCCTGGGTGATGATGTCGAGGCTCCGGCCCTCGTAGAGCTGCACATCGGCGACCATGAACGGTTCGAGCCGCGCCCCGAACTTGGATGCCGTGCGCCGCACCCCCTTTGCCACGGCGCGCACCTTGCCGTGCTGGCGGGTGAGCATGGTGACGATTCGGTCGGCCTCACCCAGCTTGTGGGTGCGCAGCACGACGGCTTCGTCACGGTAGAGGGGCATCCCCCAATTATCGTCGCCGCGGCCACAGGGATCAGCGTGCCGTGCCGTGGTACCAATGACTGTGACCGCCAGCCCTCTCATCATCCCGCTCTGGGCGGATCTTCTCGCGATCGCGGTCGGCGGGGTACAGGGCGCGATGTTCGCCGCGCAGTTTCGCGACCGACGACTCGACCTGCTCGGTGTCGCACTCATCGGCGTCGCAGCCGGCACCGGAGGCGGACTCTTCCGTGATGTGTTACTCAACCAGGTGCCCGTGACGTTGCGATCCAACTGGTTTATCTTGGTGGCCGTTGGCGCTGCACTGCTCGGGATGTTGCTCGAGCGACTCTTCCAGCGTCTCGGCAAGGTGATCACCGCCCTCGATGCGCTGACCATCGGCCTGTTCTGCGCCATCGGCACCACCAAGTCGCTCACGCTGGGCCTGCCCGCGATCCCCTCGATCTTCGTCGGAGTGCTCTCGGCGGTCGGCGGCTCGATCCTGCGCGACCTGCTGCTCAACCTGCCAATCGCCCTCATGCACGTCGGATCGCTGTATGCGATCGCCGCCGTCGCCGGCGCCGGTACCCTCGTGGTCCTCGTCGCGCTCGGAGTTCCCGTGTTCATCGCCGCGGTGGTGTGCGTCGCGGTCACCTTCGGGGTGCGCGTGCTCGCCGTGCTCTTTAAGTGGAGCCTGCCGGAGCAACGTCGCCTGGAGCGGATGCCGAAGTGGCGACGACGCTCTGTTCGCCGCTGAAGGCGACGACAGCCCGGTCGATGAGGCGGCTCAACAATTCGGTGTAGGAGACGCCGACGGCCCGCCACATGCGCGGATACTGGCTGAATGCCGTGAGGCCCGGCAGGGTGTTCACCTCGTTGAGGGTGATGGTGCCGTCGGCCCCGAGGAAGAAGTCCACGCGGGCCAGACCCTCGCAGTAGAGAGTGCGGAAGGCCAACGTTGCGAGCTCGACGAGTCGGGCGCTCGCGGCATCCGGAATCTGGGCCGGCACCTCGAGAGTCGCTCCTCCCCCGGCCGTGTACTTGGCGGTGTAGTCGAAGAATGCTGTCGAATCCTCGGTGAGAATGCGCAACGGCGACCCGACAGCCAGGCTGCCATCGAGCTGTTGCAGCACACCGACGGCCACTTCATCGCCGACTATCGTCTTCTGCACCAGGGCCGTCGAATCGTGCTGCAGCGCCAGGGCGACGGCGTCGGCCATTTCCTCGGCGGACTCCACCCGGCTCGCACCGACACTCGACCCGGAGCGGTTCGGTTTGACGAAGACCGGATACCCCAGCGCGTCGGCGAGCGTGACCGCGTCGCCGGCGGTCGCTGCGGTCACGACGGAAGTCGGAATGGTCGGGATGCCGGCCAGCGCGAGCAGGTGCTGGGCGAGGAACTTGTCCATCGCGAGGGCGCTCGAGAGCACTCCGCAGCCCACATACGGGATGCGTGCGAGCTCGAGGAGACCCTGCACCGTGCCATCCTCGCCGAAGCGCCCGTGCAGGGCGGGGAAGGCGATGTCGACGTCGTCGAGATCGGGGAAGCGGCTGCCGTCGGTTGCGTCGGGGAGCGCATCCACGGATGTGACGCGATGCCAGCCTCCCCCGCGATCGATGCCGATGAGCACCGGCTCGAACCGCTCTGGATCGAGGTGGGATGCCACGCTCCGAGCCGAGTTGCACGACACCTCGTGCTCGTTGTTCGCCCCACCGAAGATGATGCCGATGCGCTTCACGGAAGAGTCCCTTTAGTCTGGTTGGTAGTGCGCCTGGCCATGTGGCCACCGGGGCCGGTGAGGATCGTGGTCGCCGTGATGTCCCGGACTCGCCCGATATTGCGGGCGATTGCGCCGAGATAGACGACACCGGTGGCTGGCGGGGTGGAGTGGGGGTGCTCCAGCGACGTCATGTCTCCAGACTAGCGAGGGCATACCTGCCGCCCATTCCCCCGCCTTCGCGGCCGCGAGTGACACTCGCGCCCGGAAGTTCGGGCACGAGTGTCACTCGCGGCCGCGAAGGGGGAGAGTTTCCGGAAATCCGAGGGGCCCAACGCGGTGCTGGCCAGCGGTGCTGGCCAGCGATGCGGCCCTGCGTGCCGAAGACCTAGACCGACGCCAGCTCGCGGTCACCCGATTCTTTACGAACCGCCCGGTTGACTGCCGACACGAC
>Ga0209100_1000667_pt1 | contig 27850 bp, 29 predicted proteins | sample lystaG_FD_185480 | JGI IMG/M metagenome (GOLD analysis project Ga0209100, IMG submission 185480) | Glacier valley bacterial and archeal communities from Borup Fiord, Nunavut, Canada, to study Microbial Dark Matter (Phase II) -... | ecosystem: Environmental > Aquatic > Freshwater > Ice > Glacier ... | reverse complement strand
AGGGTGGCAGGCGACTGGGCGTTGAAGGTGGGGAGCTGCGCGAGTGGCACGATCCAGACCTGACCCGTGCCGCCGGCTGCGATCACGATGTTGTCCCCGGCAAGCGAGAGCTGGGGATCCTGCGGCGGCAGCGGCACGCTGTCGAGCACCTTCGAGGTGGCCGGATCGATGATATCCACCTTGCTGTCGGTGCGGTCGAACAGCAGAACGGTCGACCCGCGCTGGATCGTCTGGATGTCAGCTCCGCTCGACGCAACCACCGTGTTGAGCGCGAGTACCTGCGTGTTGGCCCGGCCGATCACCTGTGAGCTGCCGTTGGCGACCCACACGGAGCCGTCATTGAGATCGAGTCGCTGCGCGGTATAGCCGGTCGAGACGATCGCGACGGTTGCGATGAGTGCTGCGATTACCGATCCACTCGTCGCGGTCGCGACAAGTTGACGGTGCCCGGAGAGCCATTCCCTAAATGTCATTGAGCTGTCATCACCCCCCGAAGTCGACGCATTTCTCCGCGCTGGGAGATCCCGTCTTCCCCTGGCGGTTCACCGCGACTGTGATGCAGACCCGATCCCCGGCCTTGGCATCCTGTGCGAAATAGTCTGGCGAGGTCTGTAACGCCGATCGGCCGTCGCTCGTGGTCACCTGGTATGAGTCGTCGGTCTTGAGCCCCGGATCCGTCCAGCTGAATTTGATCGAGTCCGCTCCCGCCTTCCCGACGATGTCGGTCACCTGTGGGATGCTGTCCGAATTGGCGCGGATGAGCACGAACGTGGCCGTCGCTCCGAGGGCGATCACGAGCACCGCACTGACGATGAGTCCCCAGGCGAGTACACGCATGCCTCGCGATCGTTCGACCGGGCGGGTGGCACTGCTCTGGGGAATCCCCTTCTGGCGGCTGTTCTGACCTCCAGCGGTCTGGCGCATCATGGTGCCGACCGGTGCATAGGTCGCGCTGGCCGACCGGCGTCGACGCCGGCCGCGGGCCGTCGGCACGACTCCCCCGACGCCGCGGATACGCGTGCGATCCTCGAGGTCGGAGACAGTCGCGAGCGCCCAATCGTCCATGGCGACCTCGATCGGTGTCTGAGGCACCCCCAGTTCGGTCTCGATCGCCTGCAGTTCCCGCACCAGTTCCAATACGCTCGCCGGGCGGTTCTCCGGCTTGCGAGCCATCGCCTGGGCCAGCGCTCTTTCGAGATTCGGCGGCACGTCAGAACGGCCGATCGGCTGGGGCCGCGCCCGGTTGATGCGCGAGATGAGATCAACGGACTTGTTCGACTCCCCTGGGATCTCGAACGGCGAGCGCCCGGCAAGCAGCGAATAGACGGTGGCGGAGAAGGACCAGACCTCGGAAGCGATGCTGCCGGGCGTCTCATCCATCAACACCTCCGGTGCCGACCAGGGAATCGAAAGTCCCACCGATTCGTGAGTATCAGCCTCGCTCAGGGTGGAGGCGATCCCGAAGTCCGAGAGCACCGGATGCCCGTAGGCGGTGAGCAGGATGTTGGAAGGTTTTATATCGCGGTGCAGCACTCCTGCACGATGTGCCGTCTCGATCGCGCTTCCGATCTTGACGGCGATACGCAGCACTTCGGGCACGGGGATCCGTTCCCGCCGATAGCGCTCGCTCAGAGCAGACGAGCACAGCTCCATCACGAGGTACGGCCGTCCATCGGAAGAGACGCTCGCCTGGTAGACGGTGAGGATCGAGGGGTGCGAGCTCAGTTGCGCCATGAGGTTCGCCTCGGCCTGGAACATCTGTCGGACCTGGTCGTTGACGACCTCGCTCAGCATCACCTTGACAGCGACCTGGCGACGCGGCATGTTCTGTTCATAGAGGAACACGTCGGCGAATCCGCCGGAACCGAGCACGTGGATCGTCGCGAATCCGGGCAGGACAGGAGGCGGCGAAGGCAGTCGTCGTGCCATCTCTCCTCCTTCGCCGACGCTAGCTGGAGGCCGGTCGGTGTTCGAAATCCGGTCAAGTCCCGGTATCCCATTGTAGACACGCCACTATTCGGTCTTATCAGACAAATCTGCTGGTCAAAGGCCTGTTTTTGTCCCCCCTTCGGGGGTCAGTCTTACAGGATCGGAGTGGGTGCAGTGCGGGGGATCGTATTCTCGAACTCGCCGAGACCGGAGCTCTCGAGCACGTCGATCACGATGGCGGTGATGTTGTCGCGGCCGCCACCCTCGAGCGCCGCCTCGACGAGCGCGAGCGCGGTCTCCTCGGCGGACCGTCCGGCAGCGAGGAGCCGGCTTATGCCCTCGGCATCCAACTCCTTCGTCAGTCCGTCCGAACACAACAGCAGGCGCAGCCCCTCCCGCACGGGCACCACCCAGTAGTCCGGGACAGCCTCAACGTTGAAACCGACGGCCCGGGTGATCACGTTGCTGTCGGGGTGAGTTTCGGCGTCTTCGGCGCGGATCACGCCCGCATCGACGAGCTCCTGCACCACGGAGTGATCGACGGTGACCTGCACGAGGGTGTCGCGTTCATACAGGTAGACCCGCGAGTCGCCGACATTGAATACCGTCCAGAACGGCTCGTCATCCTGGAGCGAGAGGGCGACCCCGGTCACGGTGGTACCGATACCCAGTTGCTTCTCGTCGGTTATCAGACCGATGTCGACGGTTGCGGCCCTCAGCCCGCGCTCGATCGTGTCGGCATCGGTGAACGACTCGGTGACGGCCTCGTACAGCCGGGAAACGACCGCCGCGCTCGCGATGTCACCGGCGGAGTGACCGCCCATCCCGTCGGCGACGGCGAAGATCGGCGCCTCCGCGAGAAAGCTGTCTTCGTTGTGGGCGCGGCGGCGACCGGTGTCGGTAGCCACTCCCCACGCGAGCACGAGCCGGGCATCCGGATGAAGCGGGATGTCCACGCTGAACCCAGCGACGCTCGTGCCGATCTCGGTCACAGAAGCCTTTCGCGACTCATTGGAGGAGGTGGGTCTGCTCGTCAGACCAGGCGCTCGATGGGAAGGATCTCAATAGTGTTGCCGTCCCCAATATCCACCACTGTCCCCGCCGAGACAACCAGCGACTCGCCCTGGCGCAGTTTTTGAGGCGAGGTTCCGGGGATCGCCACCACGGTTCCGTTTGTCGATCGAAGGTCCGTGACGATGACGGCGGGGCCCTGCTGCCTTAATTCCACGTGAGTGCTCGAGACCTCGTGACCCGGCGACGGTACCCGCACCAGGCGCGGCACCCCGCCGATGGCGATGCGCGGGGACACCGGCTTCCTGCCGATCAGCGCGGGAGCATCGAGCGGAATCGGCTCGTGTCGATTGACCCGGATGCGGTACCAGGGCACCGTGAAGCCGCCCGGATCCGCCGGGAGCCCCTCCCGCCGCGTCACCGAGCGCTCGACCACGGCCGGGTGTCCGCGCGGTGGTTCGACGAGGGCGGGTGGTTCGACGAGGGCGGGTGGTTCCTCTGGTCGCGGAGGCACGACGGGCGCCGGTGCGCGAATGACGGTGTCTGCCTCGAGATCCACCGATTCGCCGGTACCGCGAGTGTCGGGGCACGCACGAACAACGGTGTGATCGGTGTCATCCGGCTGCATGCTCTCTATTGTGACGCTCGATCGGCTGCCCTGTGCGGTGCCGGCCCACCGTGTCAGCGACCGATGTAGCTCATGACGTGCTTGATGCGGGTGTAATCCTCGAACCCGTAGCTCGACAGGTCTTTGCCGTAGCCCGAGTGTTTGAAGCCGCCATGCGGCATCTCGGCCACGATCGGGATGTGGGTATTAATCCACACACACCCGAAGTCGAGGTGCTTGGCGAAGCGCATTGCACGTCCATGATTCTGCGTCCACACGCTCGACGCGAGCCCGTATTGCACGCCATTCGCCCACTCAAGAGCTTGGGCTTCATCGGTGAATTTCTGCACCGTGATGACCGGACCGAAGATCTCGTTCTGCACCGCGTCATCGGTCTGCGTCAGACCCGAAACGATCGTGGCCTCGTGGAAGTATCCCGAGGTGCCTTGGCGGTGCCCACCGAGTTCGATCGTCGCGTTATCGGGCAAACGGTCGATGAAACCCTCGACTTGGGCGAGCTGGTTGGCGTTGTTCACCGGCCCGAAGAAGACCTCAGTATCGCTCGGTAGGCCGGTCTTCGCATTCTCGCGGGCGTGGGCGGCCAGCGCGGAAACGAACTCGTCGTGGATTCCGGACTGAACGAGCACGCGGGTCGCCGCAGTGCAGTCCTGGCCGGCGTTGAAGTAGCCAGCGCTGGCGATGCCCGCCACCGCCGATTCGATATCGGCATCGTCGAACACGATGACCGGCGCCTTGCCCCCGAGTTCGAGATGCACGCGTTTGAGGTCGACCGCGGCGGCCTTCGCGACCTCCATTCCCGCGCGCACCGATCCGGTGATCGAGACCATCTGGGGAGTCTTGTGGTCGATCATTGCTCCGCCGGTGGTGCGGTCCCCGGTAATCACATTGAGGACTCCCTTTGGCAGGAACTCTGCGGCGATCTCGGCGAGGAAGAGCGTGGCCGAGGGCGTCGTGTCGGAGGGCTTGAGCACCGTGGTGTTGCCTGCAGCGAGCGCGGGGGCGAACTTCCAGACCGCCATGTTGAGCGGATAGTTCCACGGCGTCACCTGACCGATCACGCCGATCGGCTCCCGGCGTATCTGCGAGGTGTGGTTCTTCAGGTACTCGCCGGATGCCATCCCGCTCAGGTGCCGTGCTTCCCCGGCAAAGAAGCGGATCTGGTCGATGGAGAGCATGATCTCATCGGCCACCAGAGTCGCCCGGGGCTTTCCGGTGTCTTTCGACTCGAGATCGGCGAACTTCTCCGCATTCGCCTCCATCGCGTCGGCGATGCGGAACAGCGCCAGTTGTCGCTCGCTCGGAGTGCTGTCGCCCCACTCTTCGAAGGCCGCGGCCGCCGCGTGGTAGGCGGAGTCGACATCCGCTGCGCTCGAGACCGGGGACGATCCGTACACCTCTTCGGTCGCGGGATCGATCAGGTCAAACGCCGACTCGGCGGTGGCCTGCACGTAGTCGCCGTCGATGAAGTTGCGCAGCTGGGGGGTGGTCATGGTCCCAACATAGCGAGCGACCACGATCGACGCCATGACCAGAGACTACCGATTCCGCAGCAAACAACCCCTGTGGATGCGGATTCACTTGTGACTACACCGATGCACTGACAGAATCAGAGCATGAGTCCAAATCCGAAGCCGATCCAGCTCGATGAGGTGTCGAAGGCGATCGTCGAGCAGTTGCAAGCCGACGGTCGTCGCAGCTACGCCGAGATCGGCAAGGCCGTCGGGCTCAGCGAAGCGGCCGTGCGCCAGCGCGTGCAGAAGCTCACCGACTCGGGCGTTATGCAGGTGGTTGCCGTCACGGATCCCATGCAGCTCGGCTTTTACCGCCAAGCGATGATCGGAATCCGCGTGACCGGCGACACGACATCCGTGGCCGAGACCCTTGGCCGCATCAGCGCGGTCGACTACGTGGTGCTCACCGCCGGCAGTTTTGACATTCTCGCGGAGGTCGTCTGCGAGAACGACGAAGACCTGATCGAACTTCTCAACAAGGAGATCCGCGGGATCGCCGGTGTGCAGTCGACCGAGACGTTCGTGTACTTGAGGCTGCAGAAACAGTTCTATAACTGGGGAACGAGATAAGAGAAATGACAACCGACAACATGACCGACACCGCCACCCACACCGCCACCCACAGCACCACCCACAGCACCACCCACAGCACCACCCATACCGTCAGCCCGGCGAAGACCGTCGGCTCCTCGAAATTCACCGAGGCCGAGCTGCAGCAGAAGGCAAAGGATCATCTCTGGATGCACTTCTCCCGGCAGTCCGTCATGGAAGACGGACCGGGCGTGCCGCTCATCGTCAAGGGCGACGGCCACCACATCTGGGACTCATCCGGCAAGAAGTACTTCGACGGTCTCAGCGGACTCTTCGTCGTGAACGCGGGCCACGGGCGTCGGCGTCTCGCCGAGGTAGCGGCGAAGCAGGCCGAGGAACTCGCGTTCTTCCCGCTCTGGTCCTATGCACATCCGAGCGCCATCGAGCTCGCCGACCGCCTGGCCAGCTATGCGCCCGGCGACCTCAACCGAGTCTTCTTCTCCACCAGTGGCGGCGAGGCCGTCGAGACGGCCTTCAAACTCGCCAAGTACTACTGGAAGTTGCAGGGCCGCCCCACCAAGCACAAGGTGATCTCGCGGAACGTCGCGTACCACGGCACCTCCCAGGGAGCACTCGCGATCACCGGCATCCCGGCCATGAAGGAGATGTTCGAGCCGGTGACCCCCGGTGGTTTCCGCGTGCCGAACACCAACTTCTACCGTGCCGCCGAGATGGGTGCCCCGACCGAGGATCTCGAGACCTTCGGGCTGTGGGCAGCCAACCGCATCGAGGAGATGATCCTCTTCGAAGGCCCTGAGACGGTGGCCGCCGTCTTCCTCGAACCGGTGCAAAACTCCGGGGGATGTTTTCCCCCGCCCCCCGGCTACTTCAAGCGGGTTCGTGAGATCTGCGACCAGTACGACGTGCTGCTCGTAAGCGACGAGGTCATCTGCGCGTTCGGACGCATCGGCGAGTTCTTCGCCTGTGACGCCTACGACTACGTGCCCGACATGATCACCTGTGCGAAAGGCATGACGAGCGGATACTCGCCGATCGGCGCGACCATCGTGAGCGACCGCATCTACGAGCCCTTCAAGCACGGCAACACGTCCTTCTATCACGGCTACACCTTCGGCGGTCATCCGGTCTCGTCGGCCGTGGCCCTCGCAAACCTCGATATCTTCGAGGAGGAGAAGCTCAATGAAAACGTGCGCCTCAATTCCCCGGCATTCCGCTCGACTCTCGAGAAGCTGAAGGACCTGCCTATCGTCGGAGATGTTCGCGGAGCCGGCTACTTCTTCGGCATCGAGCTGGTGAAGGACAAGGTGACCAAGGAGACCTTCGACGACGACGAGTCGGAGCGACTGCTGCGCGGGTTCCTCTCCAAGGCACTGTACGACGCCGGCCTCTACTGCCGGGCCGATGACCGCGGGGACCCCGTCATCCAGCTCGCGCCCCCGCTCACCATCGGCCAGCCGGAGTTTGACGAGATCGAGCAGATTCTGCGGAATGTGCTCACCGAGGCGTGGACCCGACTCTGACGGAACCCTGCTGCCCCACCATCCGTTTTATTGTCCGAAATGCAGGATCCCGCGTTACCGGAGTCGCTTCACGGTGAACTTCTGCACCACCCACCACGCTGAGTCCTGCATTTCGAACACCGGGTCCCGCAACACCGGGTCCCGCAACACCGGTATTCCGCGACACCGGTATTCCGCGCCGGCGATCGAGCAGCAGGAGGAGGGAAGATGGCCGACTATCGTGAGTTGAGTTTCTGGTTCGATTCCCTCCCGGCCACTGGCACCGGCGAGACGGAGGCGGATGACCTCCGCCCGCGTCCCGCGCTGGCCCGGGATCTCGACGTGGATGTCGCGATCGTCGGCGGGGGACTCACCGGCCTCTGGACCGCCTACTACCTCTCTTCGGCGGAGCCGAACCTGCGCATAGCGGTCCTCGAAAAACACATCGCGGGATTCGGAGCGTCCGGACGCAATGGCGGATGGTGCTCCGCGCTGTTTCCCGCATCGACGGCGTCGCTCTCCCGTCGCCACGGTCGAGACGCGGCCATAGCGATGCGCCAGGCGATGATCGATACCGTCGACGAGGTCGGACGGGTGAGCAGCGCCGAGGGCATCGACTGTGACTTCGTCAAGGGCGGCACGGTGAGCCTCGCTCGCGGCGCGGCTCAACTCGCGGCGGCACGCGCCGAGGTCGAGGACGCTGGGCGTTGGGGAGTAGACAATCTCGAGTTGAGGGATGCCGTCCACAGCCCGCGCGGTGCGACCGGCACGTTGGGCTCGACCTTCGATCCGGCCTGCGCCCGGCTGCACCCGGCGAAGCTCGTGCGCGGTCTGGCCCGCGCGGTGGAAAGGCTCGGGGTGATGATTTACGAAGAGACCGAGGTGATCTCCTGGCGGACTGGAGAGGTGCTCACCGAACACGGTGCGGTGGGTGCCGCGACCATCGTCATCGCCCTCGAGGGCTACGGGGCGTCCGTGCCGCAGACCCACCGCCGAGTGCTGCCGCTGTACTCCCTCATGATCGCGACCGAACCTCTCAGCGACGAGACCTGGGAGGAGATCGGCATCGAGCACGGCCAGACCTTCGCCGACTTCCGGCACCTACTCGTCTATGGCCAACGCACGGCAGACAATCGCTTCGCCTTCGGGGGCCGAGGTGCCAGGTATCACTGGGGCAGCAGCATCCGCTCCGAGTACGATCGCGTGCCGGCGGTGTTCGACCACCTGGCGCGCACCCTCGGAGACATCTTCCCCGCCGCCCGTGATGTGGCGATCACCCACCGCTGGGGTGGCCCACTCGGCGTGCCGCGCGACTGGCATGCGAGCGCGACATTCGATGCCGCCACCGGTATCGCGGCGGCGGGCGGCTACGTCGGCGACGGCCTCAGCACCACCAATCTCGCCGGGCGCACGCTCACGGACCTCATCCTGCAGCGGGATACAGCGATTTCGCGGCTGCCGTGGGTGAATCACCGGTCGCCCCTGTGGGAGCCTGAGCCGCTGCGTTTCATAGGGGCGAACCTCGGCACGACGGCAATGAACATCGCCGATGCCGAAGAACGTGTGACCGGTCACGCGTCGATTGCCGCCCGGCTGATGGCGCCCCTCACCGGGCACTAGTTTCCCCGGTCACCCCGTGATGGGGCACTGCCACCCGGGATGAGGCGCTGGTACGATTTTTAAGTCGGCCGGGGTGCCGAGCAGAGGCGGGCGATCGGGGATCATGGCGCTGTTCGAGCCAGACACCTTCACCCTTCCGTCGGCTCCGCGCCGAAGAGGGTGGCTCACTCGGTCGCTTCCCACCGTGCTCGCACTGGTGCTCGTGGCTGCTGGCGTGCTTGCCTTCCTCGGCTTCCAGCGCCTTGTCGACCAGTACACGGTCTGGACTTTTCGCCCGTCGGCTGCTGTTTCGACGCTCATCGGGTCATCCCGGCTGACCGGCGAGGGCCGGTTCATCTTTCTGGCGAGCAAACCGGTGATCGAGTCGTCGACCGTCTTCGCATCGAGTTGCGCGAGTAACCAGGAGGGCAGTGGGATCCTCGGTTGCTACCTGCCACGGGACCGGTCGATCCATCTCTTCGCGGTGACCGAACCACGGCTGCTCGGCCTGACCGATGTCGTCGCCGCGCACGAGATGCTGCACGCGGTCTGGGATCGCCTCAGCTCCGCCGAACAGGACCAGCTAGTACCGCAGCTCGAGCGGGAGGCGACGAAACTCGCGGGAGACCCCGCTTTCCAAGCCCGCCTCGACTACTACGCGAAGAACGAACCGGGTGAACGGGCCAACGAGCTGCACTCGATAATTGGCACGGAGATCGCGTCGATCTCGCCCGAGCTCGAGGCCCACTACTCGAAATGGCTCGGCAACCGGCAGTCCGTCGTTGCGCTCCAGGTGAAGACCGACGCCGTCTTCACGGAACTCGAGAAACGCTCCGCCGACCTCTCGGCATCGATGGCTGCTCTCCAGGCAACCGTCATCGATGAGTACGCCTCATACACGAGCGGCTACGATCAGCTTAATTCCGAGATCCGTCGGTTCAATGCCCGCACTGACTTCACGTCGAAGCGGCAGATAGACCTGGCCAAGGGTGCTCTCGAGGCGCGACACGTCTCGCTCGACGCTCAATATGCCGACATCCTTGCGAGGACCGCCGAGTACAATTTGAAGCTCGCCGAGCTGAAAGTGCTCTCCGAGCGGACCGCCGGACTCAACAGCGCTCTCAACCAGGGTCCGGCCGAGACCATCATCCCGACGCCCGCGCCAGCAACCGGCGCTGGGGGCTAGGCGCCGTGAAGCCCCCACCTGTGGACCAGCCCATGCACAGCCGGGCGTGCGAGCTGAGCTGTACCGCGACAGGCGGAGCAGCGTGTCCGTGTGATCCCCTGTTGAAGGCGAGAAGGCGGATGAGGAAGGCGGCCCTGCCCGCGTCGATCCGGAGCCTACCGGAGTGTTCGGACAGTACCGCGATCATGATGTTGGAGAGTTCGACGCGCACGTCGGAGCCCGGCGACCGCCCGCAGCATCAGGCGGAGGGGGGCGGATCGAGAAACTTCTCCACCGCCGCCATGATGCTCGAATCTTTGTCTCGAACGCCCGGAACAGCGTTCCTTCGGCGATCCCGGCGCTCTCGGCGATCTGTTTGGTCGTGATATCCCGTCCGTATTCAAGAAGCAGTGGGATGACGGCGTCCACGATCATGGTCCGCCGGTCGAGGACGGACAACGGCTTGCACGGGAAACTCCAGGCTGCGTCATCGGGCCAGCACAATGGAGTGAGTACTCACCCACAGAGCGGATCGTAGACTCGGGACATGTCGCGAATCGTGCAGTACAACCGCTATGGCGGGCCAGAGGTCCTCGACATCGTCGAGGTCGACGAGCCGCACGCGGGGCCCGGCGAGGTGCGCGTCGCGGTGCGGGCCGCGGGCATCAACAACTTCGACTCCAAGGTGCGCCAGTCTCCGGCCATCATGCCGAATCGTGCGCTCCCGAGTGGCCAGGGTTCCGAGTTCGCCGGCGTGATTGACGAGGTGGGCGAAGGCTCCACTACAGCAGTAGTGGGTGACGAGGTGCTCGGGTGGAGCAACTTCGAAGCGCAGGCGGACTTCGTTGTCGTGCCGGCCGACCAGATCGCGCCGAAACCCTCCACCCTCGGATGGGCGGCCGCCGGAGGTCTCGGTCTCGTCGGCAACACGGCAGAGCGGTCGACCCGAGCGGTCACACCACAGCGCGGAGAGACCGTGCTCGTGAGCGCCGCGGCCGGTGGCGTCGGTTTGTTCGCCGCCCAGTTCGCCCTCGCCGATGGGGCAATAGTGATCGGCACGGCCAGCGAAGACAATCACGACTACTTGCGTGGCCTCGGTGTCATCCCGATCGCGTACGGGCCGGGGTTGATCGACCGACTGCGCGCAGCCGCACCGCACGGGATCGATGCGGTTATCGACAACGCGGGGCAGGAGACGATCGAGGTAGCAATCGAGCTCGGTGTGAATCCGAAGCGCATCAACACGATCGTCTATTTCGAGGGCGCCGCGAAGTACGGTATCTCCGCTATCGGTGGCGGTGGCAAGAAATCCGAGGATCTCGCCCGACTCGCCCGCCTCGTCGCGGACGGCGCCATCGTGCTGCCCATCGCGGCGACCTATCCGCTTGCCGAGGTGCGCACCGCCTACGAGCAGCTCGAAACCCGCCACCTCCGCGGCAAGATCGTACTCACCCTCCCCTGACCGGCCGGGGCAGCTCCGCCAGGGTCCCCGGGTCGGGTTGCTTAGGCAGGGTCAGTGAACATCGTCGAGATCTCCGCGATCTCCTCGGTCGTGGGAGTCCATTCGGTGGCGGATGCCGCGTTCTGGATGATCTGCTCGGGCTTCGTCGCACCGGCAATCACACTGCTGAGTCCGGGCTGGGCCAGCAGCCAGGCCAAGGTCGCGGCGAGCATGGTGATGTCTCGCTCGCTGCAGAAGGCCTCGTACTGCTCGAGCGTGTCCCAGGGCGCGCTCTCGAGCAGGTGTGGTCGAAGGTTCACGATTCGGCTATCCGCCGGCCCACCCGACCTGCTGAACTTGCCAGTGAACAGGCCGTTGTAGAGCGGGAAGAAGGGAAGGAAGCCGAGCCCGTAGTGGGTCACGGCCGGCAGCACCTCGTCCTCCACATCCCTCATGAGCAGCGAATATTCGTTCTGGGCTGAGATGAATTTCGGATGACCACCGAGGATGGCGCGGTACTCGGCATCCGCGATCTGCCAGCCGGTGAGGTTGGAGTGACCGATGTAGCGCACCTTGCCCTCGGTGATGAGGTCGTCGAGCACCGAGAGGGTCTCCTCGATCGGTGTGAGCGGGTCGGGCACGTGCAACTGGTACAGGTCGATCCAGTCCGTCTGGAGGCGGCGGAGGGACGCCTCCACCGCGAGCCGCACATAGCGACGCGAGCCGCGCGCTCCCCAGTCCGGCCCGTTGGTGCCGGCCATGTCCATACCGAATTTCGTGGCGAGCACGATCTCGTGACGGCGGCCTGCGAGCGAATGGCCCATGCGGGTCTCGCTCAGCCCACGTTCCGACCCGTAGATATCGGCGGTGTCGAAGAAGGTGACCCCGGCATCGATGGCCGCGTTGATCACGGCATCCGTTCCCTCCTGCGATTCACTCGCGGTGTTCACCCGACCGAAGTTGTTACAACCGAGGCCGATGGTGGATACGACGAGCCCGGAGTCGCCAAGGGCGCGATAGTCGATTGCAGCCATGCGACCAGCCTAGGCCGGTCCTCTCCTGCACAATCGCGTGCGGCGGGCCGGTCGAACCGAAGTCCGATAACCGCGAGAAAGTGGTGGGACGGCGAAGCTACAGTCGAACCATGACCTCGCCCACCACCACTACCGATACCGCCCTGCTCGTCCTTCGCCAGCTCGACAGTCCCATCGGCCGCATCGAACTGGTCGGCAATGGTGCTGCCGTCGTCTCACTCACCATCGAGCGGGACGGCATGCTGCCCCATGACGAGCACGACGGGGGCAGCGGGGGCAGCGACGCCATCCTCGATCGCGCCGCTGAACAGCTCTCCGAATACTTCGCCGGCACGCGCACCACGTTCGAGGTGCCGATCGCACTGCACGGCACGGAATTCCAGAAGTCGGTCTGGGCCCTGCTCGGAGAGCTGAAGTTCGGTGAGGTGACCTCCTACGGTGACCTCGGCCTGTCGACTGGGCGCGCAACCGCGGGCCGAGCCGTCGGCGGAGCGGTTGGAGCCAACCCGATCCCTATCCTGGTGCCGTGCCACCGGGTGCTCGCCGCAAACCGCCGTATCACCGGGTACAGCGGGGGCAACGGCGTGCCCACCAAGGTCTGGTTGCTCGACCACGAAGCAATCGGCCACCGGGTATGAGCCGGTCGCGAAGTGTCGTCGTACTCGGTGACGACGGGCTGAGCCGCTGTGCCTGGAGCGCCGGCGATACCGAGTACCGCCGGTATCACGACGAGGAGTGGGGAGTGGAACTCCGCGGGGATCGCCCACTGTTCGAGAAGGTGAGCCTCGAGGGGTTCCAGGCCGGCTTGTCCTGGATCACGATCCTGCGCCGCCGGCAGACCTTCCGGGCGGCTTTTCACGACTTCGATATCGACCGCGTCGCTGAGCTTGACGAGCATGACGTCGAGAGCCTCATGCGCGACGTTGGCATCATCCGTAATCGTGCGAAGATCGAGGCCACGATCTCAAATGCGGCCATCGTGGGCCAACTCGTGCAGGACGATCCCGGAGCCTTCGACCGGCTGCTGTGGAGCTTCGCTCCACCCCGGGACTCCCGATCGCGCCCCGCGAACTTCGGTGACATCCCTGCGGTAACGGCGGAGTCCACCGCGCTGAGTAAGGGACTGCGCGCGATCGGGCTGCGATTCGTCGGACCGACAACCATGTATGCCCTGATGCAATCGTCGGGGATGGTCGACGACCACTTCGAGGGATGCTGGCGCGCGGCCTGAGCCCCGCTCGTCTGCGGTTCTCAGGCTGCGGTTCTCAGGCTGCGGTTCTCAGGCTGCAGTTCTCAGACGACGAGGTCGAATCCCCCCTCTGCCCCGCGCTCGAGGCGGATACCGTTGCCGGTGGCCCACTCGAGTACCGACTCGATGCTCCGGTGGTCGATCGCCGCTTCGCACAGCGCGCGCACGAACTCGCCCTTGCCCTTCTTGTTGAAGTGGTTGAGGGCCCTTCGGGGTCCGGACTCCGAATCGGATACGACCCGAACGAAGATCGATCGCGGCCCGGTCGGGGCCGGTCCGAGTTCGACGTAGCCTGACGAACGGAGATCGAGAATCAGGCCATCGGATGCGGCGAGCACCGCAGTGATCCGCTCGCGCCACAGCTTCCCCAGCGGCAGCGCGGGCAGCTTCGAGTCGTGTGACAGCCGATAGGCCGGGATCGGATCATCAGCACCGATCAGGCCGAACAGCGCCGAATGGATGAGCACATGATCCCCGGCGAAAGCCCGGGCGGCGGGAGACAGGGTGCCCGCGTCGAGCGCGTCATACAGCACGCCGGTATAGCGCTCCAGGGCGGGTGTCGTGGGCGACGATCGCAGCTGGCGATTGCGAGTCACCTCGAACTGCTGGCTCGCACCGAGCTTCAGCGCAGCCGCCATGGTGGCACGATTGCTCGACAGGGCCCGAGTCGCCGCCAGGGCGGAGCGCCGTGGCGCGGTCAACACCGGGTGGCTCAACCGCGACAGGTCCAGTGTCGCGTCGACATCACCCCCGTCGCGTTTGGTTTCGGAGGGTGGGAGCAGAAGCAGCACTAGCCGGCAATGAACGCGAGTGCGGCATCCACGTTCACGCCGATGGGTCGCACCGAGTCGAGCGTGATCCGCGGTATTGAGGCGCTGGCGCCCGCCCACGGCAGATACTCGTCAAGGCTCTGCTCGACGGCATGCCAGCTCGGCTCGTACAGGTGCGGCAGGCGGAGTTCCCGCGCCTCCAAGCGCTCCCGGTGCAGGTCGGGGTCGGAGCAGATCACTTCGATGAAGCGCAGCGTGTCTCCGCGGGACTTGGCGAGCTGCACCCATTGCTCGCGGGCCGGATCGACTCCGTTCACGGCATCCACGATGACGTTGTGACCGGACTCGAGCACGAGCCCGGCGATCGTCCCCGCGACGAGGTAGGCGGCCAATCCGGTGGGCTGGTCGCTGCCGATTCCTGCCTCGAGAATGGCCGATTCGATCGGATCGACAGAGACTACCGAAGCCGAGAGGCGCCCGCCGAGGATCCCGGCGATCGTGCTCTTGCCTGATGCCGGCAACCCTGCCATCGCGATCAGCATGATGAGAGGTCAGCCCTGGACGAGGGCGGCGTTGCGCGCCACGATGGTGACGGTGTCGTGTTCGACCGAGAGGAAACCATCCTCGGCGTTCGCGCGAACGGCGCCGGAACCGGCGACTGTCGTGATCCGCACCTCGCCGGCACTGAGGATCGCCAACAGCGGCTCATGGCCCGGCAGGATGCCGATCTCGCCCTCGGTAGTCTTCGCGACCACCATCGATGCCGTGCCGGTCCACACCTCGTGGTCAGCCGACACGACACTCACCGTGAGTTCGTGAGCACTATTCTCGGCCATTGCTAGCCGTTCTCCTTCTGGATCTTCGCCCACTGCTCTTCGACGTCGTTGATGCCGCCGACGTTGAAGAAAGCTTGGGTGGCGACGTGGTCGAAGTCACCCTTGACGATCGCGTCGAATGACTCGATGGTGTCCTTGAGCGGCACTGTAGAACCCTCGACGCCGGTGAACTTCTTCGCCATGTAGGTGTTCTGCGAAAGGAACTGCTGGATGCGACGGGCGCGGGAAACGGTGATCTTGTCTTCCTCGGAAAGCTCGTCGACACCGAGGATCGCGATGATTTCCTGCAGCTCCTTGTTCTTCTGCAGGATCGCCTTGACGTTGGTGGCCACGCGGTAGTGGTCGGCACCCAGGTAACGGGGATCGAGGATGCGGCTGGTCGAGGTGAGCGGGTCGACGGCCGGGTACAGGCCCTGAGATGCGATCTCTCGACTCAGCTCGGTTGTCGCGTCGAGGTGTGCGAAGGTCGTCGCCGGTGCCGGGTCGGTGTAGTCGTCGGCGGGCACATAGATCGCCTGCAGTGAGGTGATCGAGTGTCCACGGGTCGAGGTGATGCGTTCCTGGAGGATACCCATCTCGTCGGCGAGGGTCGGCTGGTATCCCACTGCGGACGGCATACGCCCGAGCAGTGTGGAGACCTCGGAACCGGCCTGCGTGAACCGGAAGATGTTGTCGATGAAGAGCAGCACATCCTGGTTCTGCACATCGCGGAAGTATTCCGCCATAGTGAGGGCAGAGAGGGCGACGCGAAGACGCGTCCCCGGCGGCTCATCCATCTGTCCGAAGACGAGCGCCGTCTTGTCGAAGACGCCCGCCTCTTCCATCTCGGCGATGAGGTCGTTGCCCTCACGGGTGCGCTCCCCCACTCCGGCGAATACGGACACTCCACCGTGGTCCTGCGCGACGCGCTGGATCATCTCCTGAATGAGCACGGTCTTGCCGACGCCAGCACCTCCGAAGAGACCGATCTTGCCGCCGAGCACGTAGGGCGTGAGCAGGTCGATGACCTTGATGCCGGTCTCGAAGAGCTCGGTCTTGGACTCGAGCTGGTCGAAGGGCGGGGGCTCGCGGTGGATCGACCAGCGGTCGGCCCACTCGTAGGTCGCGCCGGGCTCACCATTGAGCACCTCGCCGATGACGTTGAAGACCTTGCCCTTTGTGGCGTCTCCGACGGGGACCGTGATCGGTCCGCCGGTGTCGCGCACCTCCTGGCCGCGCACGAGGCCGTCGGTGGGCTTCAAGGCGATGGCTCGAACGAGGTCATCGCCGAGGTGCTGGGCGACCTCGAGCGTGATCTCGTTCGAGTCCTCGCCAATGGTGACCGTGGTCTTCAGCGCGTTGTAAATGCCGGGGATGGCATCGTGCGGAAACTCGATGTCGACGACGGGGCCGGTGACCCGGGCGATTCGTCCGATTCCGGCGGGCTGAGCCGTGGCTTGGTCAGCAGGGGCTGTGATAGTCATGTGCTTCTCGATTCTCCTGGGCTTTTAGTGAGCGCTTCAGCGCTTATTTCTTGACCGCGAGTGCGTCGGCGCCGCCGACGATCTCGGAAATCTGCTGGGTGATCTCTGACTGGCGGGCGTTGTTCGCCAGCCGCGTGAAGGTGGTGATGAGTTTGTCGGCGTTGTCACTCGCAGACTTCATCGCCCTCTGCCGCGCCGCATGCTCGGACGCCGCGGACTGCAGCATCGCGTTGAAGATGCGGCTCTCGATGTAGACCGGCAGCAATGCATCCAGAACAGCACCGACCTCCGGCTCGAACTCGTAGAGCGGCAGAACCTCGTTGTCAGCGGGAGCTTCGACCCCTTCGACGACTTCGAGCGGCAGCAGACGCACCACTTCCGGCACCTGGGTCACGACGCTCACGAAACGGTTGTAGACGATATGGATCTCGTCGACCCCACCCTCGCTCGCCGGCTGGATGAACTTCGCGACGAGGGTTTCCCCGATCGTCTGTGCCGTCTCGAACTCGGGCTTCTCGGTGCCTCCGGTCCAGATCTGTTCCGCGTCACGCTTGCGAAAGGCGAAGTACGCCGCCGCCTTACGACCGACGAGGTAGTAGACGACCTCTTTGCCCTGGCTGCGCAAAAGCGTCACAAGCTCGTTCGATTCGCGCACCACGTTCGTGCTGAACGCGCCCGCGAGTCCACGGTCGGAGGTGAAGAGCACTACAGCGGCGCGCTCGACCTTTTCCGGCTCCGTCGTGAGGATGTGATCGACGTTGGAGTAGGTCGCAACGGCCGACACGGCACGCGTGACGGCGCGTGAGTAGGGGCCGGATGCCGCGACCCTGGCCTGCGCCTTCTGGATGCGTGAGGCCGAGATCAGCTCCATGGCCCGAGTGATCTTCTTGGTCGTCTGGGCAGACTTGATCTTCTGCCGGTAGACCCGAAGTTGCGCTCCCATGTCTGTACTTTCTTTTGGTTTGTGAAAATTGTCAGCCGAGAAGGGCGACCAGTGCCCGTATCGAGATCCGCTAGCGCTTCTGCTTGACGATCTGCTCCTGGGCGATGTTCTCCGGCTCGATGGCCTCGAACTGCTCGGTGCCGACCGAAGCGAGCGGCTTGCCCTCGCCGGTCTGGAATTCGAGCTTGAACTTGTCCACACCCGCGTCGAGCGCCGCGACGGTGTCATCGTCCAGCACGTTCGTGGCCTTCAGCTTCGACAGCACCTCGGTATTGCGGCCGAGGTAGTCGAGCAACTCGCGCTCGAAGCGCAGCACGTCTTCGACGGCGACCTCGTCGAGCTTGCCGTTCGTACCGGCCCAGATCGAAACGACCTGCTCTTCGACGGGATACGGCGAGTATTGCGGCTGGCGCAGAAGCTCGGTGAGGCGAGCGCCACGGGCGAGCTGGCGACGGCTGGTGGGGTCGAGGTCAGACGCGAACATGGCGAAGGCTTCGAGCGAGCGGTACTGTGCCAGCTCGAGCTTGAGCGTGCCGGAGACCTTCTTGATCGACTTGACCTGGGCATCACCGCCGACTCGGGAGACCGAGATCCCCACGTCCACCGCCGGACGCTGGTTGGCGTTGAAGAGGTCGGACTGCAGGAAGATCTGGCCGTCGGTGATCGAAATCACGTTGGTCGGGATGTACGCCGAGACGTCATTGGCCTTGGTCTCGATAATCGGCAAGCCGGTCATCGATCCCGCACCGAGCTCATCGGAGAGCTTGGCACAACGCTCGAGCAGGCGAGAGTGCAGGTAGAACACGTCGCCGGGGTAGGCCTCGCGCCCCGGGGGACGACGCAGCAGCAGCGAGACGGCGCGGTACGCCTCGGCCTGCTTGGAGAGGTCGTCGAAGATGATCAGTACGTGCTTGCCGCCATACATCCAGTGCTGGCCGATGGCCGAGCCGGTGTACGGGGCGAGGTACTTGAACCCGGCGGGGTCGGAGGCCGGAGACGCAACGATCGTCGTGTACTCCATGGCTCCGGCATCCTCGAGGGCACCCTTCACCGAGGCGATGGTCGAGCCCTTCTGGCCGATCGCCACGTAAATGCAGCGCACCTGCTTGGTGGTGTCGCCCGAGTCCCAGTTGGCCTTCTGGTTGATGATCGTGTCGATCGCGATGGCCGTCTTGCCGGTCTGGCGGTCACCGATGATGAGCTGGCGCTGGCCGCGACCGATCGGGATCATGGCGTCGATCGCCTTGATGCCGGTCTGCATCGGCTCGTGAACGCTCTTGCGCTGCATGACGCCGGGGGCCTGGAGCTCGAGGGCACGACGGCCCTCACTCTTGATCTCACCGAGGCCATCGATCGGGGCACCGAGCGGGTCGACGACGCGACCGAGGTAGGCGTCACCCACCGGCACCGAGAGGACCTCGCCGGTGCGGGTGACCTCGAGACCCTCCACAATCCCGGCGAACTCACCGAGCACGATGACGCCGATCTCGTTCTCGTCCAGGTTCTGGGCGAGACCGAGGGTGCCGTCCGCGAACTTGATGAGCTCGTTCGCCATCACTCCGGGAAGCCCCTGCACGTGCGCGATTCCGTCGGCTGCGTCGATGACGTAGCCGACCTCGGTCGTCGACGCGGACGCGGGGTCATAGGCCTTGACGAAGTCCTTGAGCGCGTCGCGGATCTCGTCCGGGCTGATCGTGAGGTCTGCCATTTCCGTTGTTTCCTTGTCTTCGCGAAGCCATGCGGCTTCGGGGGGTCTGTGTTGGTGGCTGTGGACGCCGATTACGGTTCGGGACTAGCCGGCGAGCTGGAGCCGGAGATCCCTGAGCTTGGAAGCGACGCTGTCGTCGATGACCGTGTCGCCTACCTGCACGCGAAGTCCACCGATGAGGGCGGGGTCGACGACCAGGTTGAACTTGAGCGCTCGCCCGAACCTGGCGGCAAGACTCTTCTGCAGCCGCTCGAGCTGAACGGCACGAATGGGTGCTGCGCTGGTAATCGTCGCGACCGCGAGTCCGGACTGGTCTGCCACGATGGATGCTGCGGTGCGCAGCAGTTCGCCGATGCGTCGGCCACGGGGCTGCTGCATCAGGTGACGCACGATCGAGAGGGTCTGCGCGGAGACCTTGTTCGCGAGGAGCGCCTCGACGAGTGCCACCTTCGACTCAGCCGTGCCGAGCTTGCTGCTCACCGCGAGTTCGAGTTCGTAATCCGACGAGACCGCAGTTCCAAACGCGAACAGCTCGGCATCGATGTTGACGGTGGCCGGTGCGGATTCGGCCGCAGCCCGAAGTCCGAGTTCCTCGATGCCAGCGAGCAGGTCATCGGTGTTCGACCAGCGGTGCGAGACCACCGTTTCGAGCAGGCCGAGGGTCACGGGGCTGAGGTTGGTACCGAAGACGGCCGCGAGGATGGACCGCTTTCGCGCGGCATCCGTCGCTGTGTCGGACAGCATCGAGATGAGCTGCGCCGAGCCGCCGATAATCCGGCCGGCCGAAAACAGTTCGTCGGCAGTGGCCAGGTCGGACGAACTCGCGGACGACAACTCCGCCCGTGAGGCGGCGAGAGCTTCCCTGGTCGCTGATCCCATGTTCAGTTCACCGACTCCGGCTTGGCCGTCTTCGATGATTTAGCGGTGTTTTCTGACTTCTCGAGGTCGGCCAGGAACTGGTCCACCAGGTTCGCTGCGTTCTTGTCGTCGGACAGGCTCTGGCCGATGACACCCGATGCGAGGTCGATCGCGAGCGATCCGACTTCGGAACGGAGCGAGACGAGTGCCGACTGGCGCTCGGCTTCGATCGTCGCCTGCGCGTTGACCGTGATTCGAGCGGCGTCAGCGGAGGCCTGCTCCTTGAGCTCGTTCAGGATCTTCGTTCCGTCCTGGCGAGCCTGGTCACGGATCTTCGCTGCCTCGGCGCGTGCCTCGGCGAGCTGCTCGTTGTACTTCTCGAGCGCTGCGGCGGCCTCTGCCTGGGCGTTCTCGGCCTTCTTGATTCCGCCTTCGATGAGCTCGGCCCGCGCGTCAAGCAGCTTCTGCACCCTGGGAAGGATCATCCGCCAGAAGAAGATGAACAGCACGAAGAAGATCACCGACGACCAAATCAGGTCGGGCGGCGCCGGCAGCAGCGGGTTGGACGACTCGGCAGCGACCGAGAAAGCAGACTGGGACATTACTACTTGGTGAAGATGAAGTATGTCGCGATACCGATGAAGGCGAGCGCCTCGGTGAATGCGATACCGATATACATCAGGACCGTGAGGCGACCCTGCAGCTCGGGCTGGCGGGCAACCGACTCGATCGTCTTTCCGACGACGATACCGACGCCGATAGCCGGTCCGATGGCCGCGAGGCCGTAGCCGACGGTCGCGATATTTCCGGTGAGAGCGGCGACAGTGGTGGTGTCCACGTTGTGATTCCTTCCGTGATGGTGCGAGGGGCGGTTGCCCGACTCGCAAGGTGCTGGTTCAGATCGTGCTGGTTCAGATCGTGCTGGTTCAGATCGTGCTGGTTCAGATCGTGCTGGTTCAGTTAGTGCTCGTCTGCCAACGCGAGCTGGAGATAGACGGCGGTCAGGATGGTGAAGACATAGGCCTGCAGGACAGCGACCAGGAGCTCGAACAGGGTGAAGACGAATCCGAACGCGAGCGTGCCGATGCCGAACAGTTTGAATAGGCCGGGGGCTTCGAAGAAGAAGAACGAGGTGGCGAGAAAGAACAGCACGAGCAGCAGATGCCCGACGATCATGTTCATCAGTAGTCGAAGGGTGTGGGTGACCGGCCGAACAATGAACGTGGACAGAATCTCGATCGGCGTCACGATGATGTAGAGGCCCGGTGGCACTCCGGGCGGGAAGAGCGCGTTGCGCAAGAACTTGCCAGGGTGCTTGCGGAGACCGGCGTAGATCCAGGTCACGTAGGCGATACCGGCGAGTACTAGCGGAACTCCGATGACCGAGGTGCCGGCGATGTTGAGTCCGGGCACGGCCCCGGTGAGATTCATCGCGATGATCATGAAGAAGAACGTCGTGAGGATCGGCAGGAACCGCTTGCCGTCCTTCTTGCCGAGAAGATCTTCGGCGATGCCGACGCGCACGAAGTCGAGACCCATTTCAATGAGCGACTGGCCGCGCCCGGGGACGACACTCATGCGACGTGTTCCCAGCCAGAAGATCACGATGATGACGACGGCCACGAGGATACGGATCAGCATGATCCGATTCAGCTCGAAGGGTGTACCCGCGAAGAGCACCACCGGAGGGAAGAACTCGCCGATGTTGGGTCCAACAAAACCACCGCCGCTGTCGCCTTCGCCGGCGAGAGGGAGGATGAGATTGAGTGCGTGGGGTAGCAGCGCTAACTCCAGAATCGGGGCGTGGTCTCACGCGGCGAGAAGAAGGGGGGCGTTCGACATGAGCTTATCAAAAGAATGAGGTCATCCCGAACCTCTACTCGGGTCGGTCGGTGGCTGCGGAGGCCTCCCCAGGCAGGCTGATGTCGCTCACATAGGGCATCCGCGACCGTGCGATCACCACCACGTCCACGACGAGAGTTCCGATGACGGCGATCACCACGGTGAGGAAAAGCACCTGGGTCTGGATCCACGGCTGGTCCTTGAGAAGGACGATCAACACGATAAAGACCACGAGCTTCACCAGCCACGCGCCCATGACGATCCCGAAGAAGGCGACGCTCAGCAGGTCGCCTCTCGCCACTTTTGTCGCAAGGACGATACTGGCGGCCGTGATGCCGAGGAAGACGACGGCCATGACCGTTCCGATAAGCGCGCTGACGAGCCCTACTCCCCCGGCCACGATGAGGCCGACGATCGATCCGATGACTGCGATGGCAAGCGCGAGGATGCCGCCGTAGGCCAGAATCCGCTTGAGGATCGGGATTGCGCTCATGATGCTTCCTTCGTGGCGGTATCGGTGGCCGCCGCGTATGCAGCCCCGTCGTTGGCAGCCGCGTCGAGCGGGTCGAATCGGGCTGCGGCGGCCTCGGCTTCATTGTTCGGGCTTGCCAGCTGCACGGAGACCTCGACGGCCTTGCGGCGGGTGAGTGGAGCGAGGGTGAAGCCCGCGCAGATCACGAGGCCGACGATGATGAACACCACGCCCCAGATGGCGTCGAAGAACATGAACAGCAGGCATCCGACCGACACCACGGCGGTCCAGGAGTAGAAGATCAGCACAGCGTGGACATCCGAGTGGCCCATGTCGAGCAGACGGTGGTGAAGATGCTTGCGGTCCGCGCTGAAGGGTGATTTGCCCGCGCGGAGTCGGCGGAACACGGCAAGCCCGAAGTCGAGCAGCGGAATGAGAAGGATGGCGAGGGGCAGCAGGATCGGGATGAACGCGGGAATGAGCTGTTTGGAGTACTGCAACGCGGCGAGGTCTACCTGGCCGGTCACGGAGATCGCCGAAGTCGCCATCAAGAGACCAACCAGTAGCGCCCCCGCATCACCCATGAAGAGCTTCGCCGGGTGCCAGTTGAGCGGCAGGAAACCGACGCAAGCTCCGATCAGTACCGCCGAGATGAGGAGCGCGAGGTTGAAGTACTCGGCTGCCGCGCTGCGGGTCACGAGGATGTAGCTGTAAATGAAAAAGGCGCCATTGGCGATGATCGCGACACCCGCGACAAGCCCGTCCAGCCCGTCGATGAAGTTGATCGCGTTCATCACGAGCACGATCGCGAAGACCGTGATGATCAGCCCGGTGTAGGAGGAGAGGACCATCACCCCTCCGACGATCGGGAGGGTGGTGAGCTGCACCCCCTGCCAGGCGAGGAGACCGGCCGCGATAATCTGCCCGGCCAGTTTGGTGACCCAGTCGAGATCCCAGATGTCGTCGGCGACACCGATGAGAACGATGATGAGGGCCGATCCGAGGATCGCGAAGATCGGGCCCGGCTTGGCGAAGATGAGGTGGAACTGCGGCAGCTGCGAGGCGACACCGAATGCAGTGAGGATTCCGATGAACATCGCAATGCCACCGAGCCGCGGAGTGGGCCGCGTGTGCACATCCCGCTCACGGATGGCCGGATAGAGCCGATACTTCATGCCGATCCTGGCGACCGCGGTCGCGAGCACGAACGTCACCACCGCGGAGAGACCGCCGGCGGCGACGTAGAAAATGAATCTCACGGTGCGTTCTCAGCGCTGAATTTTTCGAGTACCGCGTCGATCTGGGCCTCCGTGATGACCCCGTGTCGCACGATCCTGAGGGCGCCCCCGTCGATGAGTCCGGTCGCATCGACAATCGTCGAGCCCAGTCCGGCCGCTTCGTAGTCGCGGCCGACCTCCCCGCCGTCGAGATAGACCTCGACGCTGTCGCCCAGCATCCGCTCGGCATCCTGGGCCGTGCGCGCGGCGATCTCTCCGGTGAGGTTCGCGGAGGAAACGGCAAGGGGTCCCGTTTCCGACAGCAGTTCGAGAGCGATGCGGTTGTTCGGCATCCGGAGCGCGACGGTGCCGCCGGTCTCGCCGAGGTCCCAGTCGAGAGAGGGATTCGCGGGAAGGATCACCGTGAGCCCGCCCGGCCAGAACGCTGCAACGAGGGCGCGCACCTCCGGCGGCACGGTCTCGGCGAGAGCATCGAGGGTCGGGATGCCCGGAATCAGCACCGGCGGAGGTGACTGGCGGGTGCGGCCCTTGGCATCGAGCAGGCGCTGCACCCCGTCGGCGTTGAACGCGTCGACGGCGAGGCCGTAGAGGGTATCGGTCGGGAGCACCACGAGTTCCCCCCGGCCGATGGCGACCCGGGCGAGTCGCATGCCAGTGAGAAGTTGGTACTGCTCCGAGCAGTTGTAGATCGTCGCCATATCGATAGACATCTTACTTCGAGCTCCTCGACGACCCCGGCGATGATCTCACAATGCTCTTGTCCCCCGCGCGGCCTGAGACAATTGACCGACCGGTGGGAGCCCCGTGGATCTGTATTTCTTCGATTTCGACAAGACCCTGTACGCCTACGACTTCCATTTTCGGCTGCCTGCGCTCAGTCTCGTCACGGGGGCAAGCCAGTATCACCTCGCCAAGACGTGGTGGGCCGGGGGCTATGAGGTACGAGCGGAAGGGGGCGAGTGGCCCACCTCCGAGGCGTACCTCACCGAGTTCGAGCGCGTGACCGGATCGAGCCTGACCCTGGAGAACTGGCAGGAGGCGCGAGCACTGGCGAGCACCGTGATCCCGGCCAGCGTCGAAGCCCTGCACCGGGCATCCACCCTCGGCACCGTCTCATTGCTCTCCAACAATCCCTCCCCTTTCGCCGAATCGCTTCCCCTGCTCGCTCCGGACGTCACGGCCATCGTCGGCGAGAATCGACTCGTCAGCTGCCAACTCGGCGTTCGCAAGCCCGACGCCCGAGTCTTCGAGCTCGCCCTCGCGCACTACGGAGCACGGGCAGAGGAAACCTTCTTCGTCGATGACTCGGTAGGCAACGTCGAGGGTGCGAGCGCACTCGGCATTCATGCTCATCAGCTCACCTATGTGAATGGGGTGCCGCAGACCGATGCGCTGGACGAGGCGATCACGCGCTTCGCAGGCAGGGACGCCTGATGCTGCTCTTCATCTTCGACATGGACGAAGTGCTGTACGGCTACGACTGGCAACAGCGGATGGCCGGCATGACCGAGCTCACGGGCCTCTCCCTCGAGCAGCTGCGGAAACTCTGGTGGCACGAAGAGGGCGAGATGGCCGCGGAGGCCGGGGGGTTCGCAACCGCCGAGGTCTATCTTGCCGCCTTCAACGACGCGATCGGTGTGGAGGTTTCCGAGGCCGATTGGGTGCGCATACGCGGCGGCGCAATGGAGCCATGGCGTGATTCGATTGCGGCGGTGCGGCGGGCTGCCGAATACGGCCAGGTCACTCTGCTCACCAATAACGGCCCCCTCACCGGCAAGCACCTGCGCCAGCTCGCGCCGGAGCTCGTGTCGGTGTTCGGCGATCATCTGTACACCTCGTCCGACTATGGAGCGCGCAAGCCCGAGCCGGAGGTTTTCCGCGGCGTACTCGCACGGTACGGGATCGACGCGCGGGACGCTTTCTTCGCCGATGACATGCGGGAGAATATCGACGGGGCCCTGAGCGTGGGAATCACCGCCCACCATTTCACGGATGCCCCCGCGCTCCTCGCCGCGATCGAGGAGTTCGCGGCGGCACGCAAGGCCTGAGCATGCTCGAGCAGGCGGCCCTCGACGAACTCTGGCTGTTCGACGATCCGGCACAATCGGAAGCGCGCTTTCGGGTCGAACTGAAGCGGCGCGTGCCGTGGGACGACACCGAACGAGCCGAGCTCACCACCCAGCTCGCGCGCGCCATCGGCCTCCAGGCGAGATTCGACGAGGCCGCCGCGCTGCTCATCGAACTCGATGACGAAGCCCCGGTGGTGGTGGTGCGAGTGCTGCTCGAGTCCGGCCGCCTCATGAACAGCTCCGGACATCCGGATACCGCAGCCGGACTTTTCCGCCGGACCGCGACGATCGCACACCGGGCCGAGCTGCTCTTCCTCCGGGTGGATGCGCTGCATATGCTCGCAATCGTCGACCCGGATGGCGCGGAGGACTGGACCGCACAGGCCGCCGCCCTCGCGGAGGAGTCACCCGATCCACGAACCCGTCGCTGGCTCGTCTCGCTTCACAGCAACCTCGGCTGGTATCGGCTGGAGGCGTCTGACCCCTCGGCCGCGCTGAAGTCCTTCATCGAGGCATCCCGCTGGGCCGACCTTGTCGGCACCGACGACCAGCGCACCTGGGCCGCCGAAGCAATCACGGAGTGCGCCGCGGTGCTGGAGTCGGACGCAGGCTGATCCGCGCCCGCACTGTTCCCGCGCCCGCACTGTTCCCGCGCCCGCACTGCTCCCGCGCCCGCACTGCTCCCGCGCCCGCACTGTTCCCGCGCCCGTGGGTGACACTCGCGCCCAAAAGTTCGGGCGCGAGTGTCACCCGCGGCGGCGGCGGCGGTCGCTTCTCGCTCACAGGACAGGAAATCGCGGCAAACTCCACATTCGCAGCGATGCGACACCACGAGCGCCCGCAGCGATTCATGCTCCTCGTATGACACACTCGACGCCGCTCGACTTTCTGATCGCCCAGCTCGTACTCGTTCGCGAAACTGTCACCCCGGGCGAACGACGGGCACTCTTCCGAACCGCGGAACGTGGCCAGATCGTGCGCCTCCGCCCCGGTGTCTACATACACGCGGACGTATGGCGCGGGCTCAGCCCCGAAGACCAGTATTTGGCCCGAATCGCTGCTGCGGTCGCCTCTGAGCCTGGCCCGCTCATCCTGTCGGGCCTTTCTGCGGCGGCATTGTGGCGATTGCCACTTATCGGCAGCCCGCCGAGGCGGCCAGAGGTCATCTCCCGAGAAGCAAACGGCGGGCGTTCGGCTGGGTCGCTGATCCGCCATAGCACCGGCATCCCCGAATCGGTGGTCGACTTCGGCAGCTTTGCGATTACGAGTCTTGCCAGGACACTGGTGGATGTCGCCAGAACCGAAGCCTTTGAAACGGCCGTTGCGATGACGGATTTCTCCCTGCGCGCACCGTCCGTCAAGGATCGTGGCGCCCTCAGCGAACGAGTGACGAAAGATCAGCTTGCAGAAGAACTCGAATCTGTCATGCCGACGACGGGGGATGCCCGAGCCCGCTCGGTCAGTGAGTTCGCGGATGGTCGCTCAGGATCCGCTGGCGAATCACTGAGCCGAGTGTCGATCCATCGGCTTGGGTTTGCCGCCCCGGACCTCCAGGTGCCCTTCGTCGACGCCACCGGAACGATGGAGGTCGACTTCTGGTGGGAAGACGTTCGGGGTATCGGCGAATTTGACGGTGAAGGCAAGTATCTTCGCGATGAATACACTCACGGGCGCACGACAGCGCAAGTGGTCATCGACGAGAAAAATCGCGAGAACCGACTCCGCGCGCAAAACACCTCGGTTGCTCGGTGGGACTGGCGAGAGGCGCGATCGCTTCCGGCACTTCGTGAAAAATTGCTGTCACTCGGGCTGCGACCCTTCCGGCGGCGCTTCCGCGCCCGCTAGTGACACTCGCGCCCAAATTTTCGGGCACGAGTGTCACTAGCGGGAGCGGAGGCACCCCATTGCAGTGGGCAGTGGGCAGTGGGCAGTGGGCAGTGGGCAGCGGGCAGCGGGCAGCGGACAGCGGACAGCGGACAGCGGGGAGACGAGGGCAGATCAGCGCAGGGCGGTCGTGGACCGGTCCCGCCCGA
>Ga0209100_1000666_pt1 | contig 27871 bp, 22 predicted proteins | sample lystaG_FD_185480 | JGI IMG/M metagenome (GOLD analysis project Ga0209100, IMG submission 185480) | Glacier valley bacterial and archeal communities from Borup Fiord, Nunavut, Canada, to study Microbial Dark Matter (Phase II) -... | ecosystem: Environmental > Aquatic > Freshwater > Ice > Glacier ... | reverse complement strand
TAGAAAACTGAGAGGGAGCGTGGCGATCTTCATCTGCATGCGGATATTTGCGTCATCAAGGCGCGCCTGGAGAATGTCGGCGCCACCGACCGCTCCCTCAAAACTCGCCTCCAACATCGCGTAGCGCTTCAGCGCTGTGGTCCAGGCCTCTTGACCAGCCCCCTCCACGGTGGCGGCCGTTTCGTTGGCGTTGAGAATGAGTTGGTTCTCGACCTGCGTAACCGCCTGCCTGATCGGCACGAACCCGTTGTTGTTGCTCACCACAGCGGCAACCAGGTCGCCGAACGCGTTCTCGTTGAGATAGGGGATAAATCCGGTGTCGTTAGCGGCCACGAAGACGTAAGCATCGCGTTTCACCCACTGCGGCGAGCCTTTGTCCGGCCGGCCGACGGCAGTCAACTCTTGGTAGTCGATGAACGGAATCAGTTGCGCCACGGCGTTACCCAGGTGGGCGGCGCCTCCGTCCGAGATGGTTCCCACACCGAGGTGGCCCCCAGCATCGAGCCCCGCCACTACCCGTGAGGCCACGTCGCATTGGTTGTTCCACGTGTCCGCGTCGCCGACAGCGGACACCAGACCACCGTCGGCCTGCATCGAGCCTTCCCACAGCGAACCGAAGCCGTCCCATCCATCGACGGACCAGTCGCGTTGGGAGTAGAAATCGACCCGGTCCGGCCCAGCCGAGGTCGCACCATCGGCGAGCACATCGTCGGTGGACGACAACCAGTCCCACGCCGCGTCCGGGTACAGACCGAGCGTGTCAAGAACACGCGACAGGGGGTCCTCAATCCTGATCGTCGACGCGCCTGGATCACCGCGGCCCTCAGCAGCCCACAACGCACCCATGTCCGCGGTGTGACCGTTCGCGGCGGCAATCGTGTCCTGATCCCACGCCAAGAACCGGTCGTGGGGATAACCAAACTCGTCCACGCCACGCTCATACGCATCGATGTGGTCCGCCAACGCGACCGTGAAGTGCTTCGACATCGATGCACCCTCCGCGTCGTCGAACAAGTAACCGATCTCGGCACGCGCACCCGTGACCTGACCCACGGCAGGCGGGTCACCAGGGCCGGCCCACACCTGATCAGCGAAACGCTGCGCCGTGGCCTTGTCCCACGTGAGCGACGCCGCAGCAAGAGAAGCACGCAAACCCTGCGCGAAGTCGACCGCGGCCGCCGCGGACGCATTACGGTCACCATGGGGGCCCCCCGTCGCCAACTGGTCACCCACACCCTGACCCAGCATGCTGGTGGCCTCAGCACCCGTATAACGCGACCAAAACTCTGCGGCCAACCCCGGATCCGAGGCACTCGCCGCAAGAAACTTCGAAAGCTCAGCAATCTCATCCGACGAAGCCGTGCTCTTGATCGCCCTGTCACCGAGCGCCGCGTACTGGTCCGCGAGAGCGACCCGCGCAGCACGAATATCAGCCACAGAGTGCGCGTCACCATAAAGCCCCTGGAGCGCCGACCAGTCATGACGCTCATCAAGCGCACCACGCGCGCTCAGGGATCGCACAAAGCCTGCATCCACCTCGGCGCGCTGGTTGCTCAGCGCGAATAGGGTCGCGTATCCGTGAGCGATGTCCCTCTCACACTGCTCCAGCTTCGCCTGGACCGTGGGGTTCCCCAACACTTCACCGGGCACATGCGCATACGCCGCAATCGTGTGATGGGCGGTGTCGATCACATGATGGGCTGCAGCCTCCTGAGACTGAATTGACGTGACCTCATCGCGGTAACGCACGGCAGCCCCGTGCCACGACCGCGCCACCTGCGCCGCCGCATCGAGCGTCGGATACACGCGAGCGATCCGCTCTTGCCACGCCGTCGACGCCGCCGACTGCCACGACGCCGCACCCTCACCGTCAGCAACGTCGCCCAGACGCGCCTCCACGCCATCAGTACCCGAAACCCTAAGAGCCTGCGCGTCGCCAAACTTCTCGACCTCAGACACGTTCCCCTGGCCGGGGTTCTGCGACCAATGGCTCACCAGCCACCACCGCCACTCGCCGCGAGTGTCACGTCCGTCGACTCCATCACCTCGTTCACGTGCCACGCCATTCCGGCGAGATCACGCAGTTCCGCCTCGATGAGCAATGCCCTGAGTTCGAAGTGGTCATTGGCCGCCGCACCCGCAGTTGCGACCAGGCTCGAACCGCACGCGGGCATACCGCCCACACCTCTGAACGGGTGGCTGTGGAGCTCATCCGCGAGCGCGTTTACCTGGGACGACAAGTGCATCAAGTCATCCCCCGTCACCCTCACGATTGCGGACATCAACTCCCCCCTCGGCGCAAAGTTGAGCGAGAACCTGGACGTCGACTCATACCGCACCCCTCCCCGTGCACACATGACAACGGGCGGGTGGGCGCACCTCCCTCACCGCGCCCACCCACGCCGCCGAACTTAGTGACCGCGGATCTGGCCCGCGAGCGCGTCGTCGGTCTGCTGCAAGGCATCGGCCGCACCGCGAAGGAAGTTACTCAGACCGTCGACGGCCGAGATGGTGTTCTTGGCGGACACCGTGAATTGCTGGTACTGCTCCTGGAAGGCTCCAGACGACGCAGACGTGACATAGCCCTCGGCCACGAGGTTGTCCACGTAGAGCTTCAACTCGTTGAGCCTGTTGTCGATGTCCCCTTGCCCGGAGTTGAGCTGGTTTGCGGCTGTGCGCAGGTCTTCAAATGTGACGTTGAGATTCGCCATGGTCTCTCTCCCCTTCTCGAACCACCGCGATGGTGGCCTCAAAGCACGCTAGCGAGAAGCTCTCTAGTGCGCTGTTCATGTACCTCGATCTGGGGATAACTCCCTATCCACACATGGCACCTGCACCATGGAAACCCTCCCCGATTCAACCCACGCGGCCCTGCCAACGGGCATGTCGGCTCGGTTCATTCGCGGCGACGGCGCGCCAAAGAGCATCTGCGCGTCGGAGCCTTCCGGCGCCAACAACAAGCCCCTGCGGGCGCCCTTGATCTCCGACACCAATTGCCCAGACACCCACCCTTGCGTGTCCGCTTCACCAATGAGCAGGTGCCCGTTGCGCTTGCCTTGTTTGATGGCCTGGATCAGAGGACCGTCGCTCATTGACGCGCCAAAATCCTGCACGTTCTCAATGCACAGCACGATCTGGTCGTCTCCCTCGGCGGGCTTCTCAAGCTCTGGGCCCCAGTCCGCCATGAAGTCTTCGGCGGCCGACGCGCCCACAAACGACGCGGTCCAGTGCGGCAAGTCACCGATAGACGTACGCCGCTGCGTCACGTGCACGATCCGGCGCTTCGGGAGCGCAATCGCAATGGAGCTGGCCAACCACGCAAGCGCGTTAGTCCGCCCAGTCCCAGCCTGCCCCGCGATCATGATCGGGCGTTCCACATCGAAGCCGCGTGGCGCGAGCGACCCACCGTCGACGCCCAGGACGGGCCTTCCATCCACCGACGCGGGCATGTCGCGGGGGAGCACGATCGCGGGCATCCGCGGAATGGGGTCCGCCTTCCATTGCGCGCTGTCTGGGATCGACGCGGCAAGGTGTTCGATCGCGCGCGACTGCGCGTCGACACGCGCAAGCCCGCCGTAGACGGCGACCTGCATTTCATTGCGACTGGCCACGTCGACCCCGCGCCCCGCCGGAGACTGCGGGGTGAGCCCCGCCTTGCGCAGGCCGAGCATGCCGTACTGGTTCTCGTCGCTCAGCCGCAACACGAGCGTGCGGGACACCATCGCCTGGACCGAGGTGTGGAGCGCCCCCACGCGGTCCGCCGACATCACCACGTGGACGCCCGCACTGCGCCCCTCTGCCAGGACCTCCTGGAAGTCACCAAAGGTCTGCTGACGACCAAGCTCGTTCATGTAGTCCGACTGGAAGGTGCCGTAACCGTCGATGAGCAGAAAGACGCGAGCCATACCGCGGTCCCCACTCGACGCCCTGTACTCCGTGAGATTCGATGCGCGCGCGGCGGTGAAGGTCGCACTCCGCTCCCTCACGATGCCCACGAGGCGCGACATCAGCCTTCCAATGCGCTCAGAATCGTCCGCGTCCACCACATCGCCCACATGGGGAAGGGAACGCAGCATATCGAGCCCGCCGCTCGCGGCGTCGATCCCATAGAGGTGCACGGGTGCCAGCTCGCGAGCCAGCGTCGCACCGATGCCGATCGTGCGCAATGTGGTTGACTTTCCCGCCCCCGCCCCACCGAGAACGAGCATATTCCCGTCGACGTCCGGATGGTATGCACCGACGAACTGGGACTGCTTTGAGGGGTGGTCGACCAGCGCGAAGGCCGCACCCGTAGGTGCGGAACGTGCAAGGTCGTTGAGGTCGTAAGTATCCGCGAGGTCGTCGAGCCATGGCCTGCGAGGCTCCGCGACGTTGAGCAGGCGAGCGGCCCCTGACAGCGCGGCCACGACTCGAGCGGCGTCGGACTCGCCATCGACTACGACGGCCCGTGCGTCGTCGGGCATCTCCCACTCATGGCCCGCTCCGAGCGCAAGCGCTCGCACCCGGACCCTCGCCCTGCTCCCTCCTGGGACCGAATGGGCGCCTGCATACGCGGCCTGGAACGTGGCCAAGCGTCCTGGCCCCGTGCGCGCCATCGCGCGCCCAGGGAGGCTCGGATCGACGTGCGCCGCCGCGGGCACCCCCAGGATGTCTGAGGAGTCCGCCTCGTCCGCCATGCGGAGGGCAATTCGGAGGTTGGTGTTCGCACGCAGGTTGTCCTTGATCACCCCGGCAGGCCGCTGCGTGGCCATGATCAGGTGGAGACCGAGCGAGCGGCCACGCTGGGCGATATCGACCACGCCGTCCACGAAATCGGGGACCTCCTTGGCGAGCGCCGCGAACTCATCGATCACAATCACAAGGCTCGGCGGCGCCGCGGCCTCCCCGGAGCGCACGAGCGTTTCAAGGTCCTTCGCACCCTTGGCCGCCAGCAACCGCTCCCTGAAATGGAGTTCCGCGCGCAGTGACGTGAGGGCCCGCTCTACGAGATGCGGGGTCAGGTCGGTGACAAGACCCACGGTGTGCGGCAGGCGGACACAATCGGCAAACGCAGAGCCGCCTTTGTAATCCACATAGAGGAATGTCACATGTTCGGGGCTATACGCCGCCGCGATCCCGAGTATCCACGACTGGAGAAACTCGGACTTCCCTGCACCCGTCGTTCCGCCGACGAGGGCGTGCGGGCCCTGGGCCTTGAGGTCGAGGTAGAACGGCTCATCACCCGCATGACCCACAAGGGCGCGCAGAGAGAATGGCCTCGTGGCTCCCTGCTGCTGCGTCGCGTCTCTACGCCAGCGTTGCTCGGTTTGTCCCGGATCGAGTGCATCGAAACCATGCAGCTCGAGGTACGAAACCGCAGACGGCACGTCTGCGGCGTCGTCGATCACCACACCGACGTCCTCGACGCACGCAAGGCGCCTGGCCACCTCGGTCGCATCTGTGACGGAAAGAGCCTCGCACGCGACGGGCTCATCGAATCCACCCCTCCTGACGTGGCCGGCGACCCCGGCACCGACCGTTGTGCCCCCAGGCGCCTCGACAAAACTGCGGCACGCCGCCGGCAAGCCGGCGAGCTCACGCGCGATCCAGAGGACGTGCACGTTGACGTCTGGCCCCTTTTCGGCAAGCCGAATGAGCCTCGCCGTGTCGGCGGGAGCGCCGTTTTCGACCACCACCAGAATGGCGGGAAGGACGGGGACTTCTGCCGATTCGGCGGTGGACGTGCCCGCCCGAGCGTCGGCGCCGCGGGCCTCGGGAATGATCGCGCCGATGTCCTTGCCCGCCCGCTGAGCGACCACCTCCTCGAGGCCGACGAGCAACCGCTGAGCCGCTGCCCGCGTCGCCGCCACGTGGTCTCCAGCGAGGGGCGACGCGGGGGACGACGTATGCGGGAGCCATTCGAGCCATGCCCACTCGCGCGCATTGGCAGCAGGCACACACGCCGCGATCACGCACTCCATCGGCGAATGCAGCCCCGCTACCTGGACCACCGCGGCCCGCGCGATCGCCCTCGCCGCGAGCGGATCGCCAGCGACGCCCAACCCCCCGGCCGACCTGAGGCTCACCGTCACTGGCACATCCGCGATGCTCGAGTACCTGTCACGCAACGCCGCCACCCGCTCCCACGTGCCCTCGACCGCGTTGCTCAGGGCGGGCACCTCAAGCACGAGCGAACTGGGGACACAGCCAAGGCCGAGCCGCACCTCAAGGAATCCCTCGTGTTCGGAGCGGTGCGTCCACAAGGGAGGAGCGAGGCTTCGCACTGCGGCGCACACATCCATCGTCGAAGGGGATCGAGCCAGACGGACCGCACGCTCGCGCCGATGCGCCTCGCCAAGCTCGCGCTCTCCGAGCTCGAGCGCGGCCTCGAAATCGCTCGCCCTCGCACGTGCCTCCTTGCGCTGATGGTGGCGATTGTCGAGGAACCCTCCCATCATCATGAGCGGGCTCATGGCCACGAAGACGAGCGAGAGCACCCTGCCGGTCATGAGGTACATCGTGAGTCCGAGCATGACGGGAGCGAGGAGCGCCGTCCTAGGGAACGGTCGAGGCGTTGGCAACGGAGGGGGCGTGGGCAACGTGAAGTCGTCGTGAGGCAACGGCGGCACGACGCGGGGCGAGCGTGTGAAGGGCACCGTGGGTGTTGACGGTACCGGCGGTTCGGTCGAGGTCCTCTTCTCGATGCCAATCTCGGTGCCGCCGATCACCACCCGATCCCCAGGTACGAGAGTGGCACGGGTGACAAAGGCGCCGTCGAGCAGCACTCCATTCGTCGACCCCATGTCCACGATCTCGAGCGTCTCACCCACCACGAGGCGGGCATGGCGCGGCGAGGCCAGCGGGTCGGTGAGGGACACCGCCGCCTCGGTATCGCGGCCGATGACGTGCGAGCCCGAGCGCAGCGACACCACCTTGCCCGCATCGGGCCCCGCGATCACCGTGACAGTCGCGACGGGTGGGCTCGCCTCAATCATGCCGACATCCCGCGATACCACCACGGCGACGTGGTCCCCTGAGCGGACGCCCGCCGCCACCATCGCGGTTTCGCGTGGCACCACGCGTGCTGGCGCCTCGGCGCCTTGCGACAAGGGCGTCACGATCAACGTGGCATCGGCCGGAGGCGCCGACCCCGCGCGCGATGGATCCACGCGGAACAAGTGCTCGGCCACATCGCCCACCGTGACCTCGCCGCCGGCGACAACCGAAACTATCGATGTCGCCGTGTTGCCCGTCGTCACGCTCAGTTTGAGACCCATGCGCCCTCCCAGCGCCATTGTGCGATTCGAAAGCGTGCCGCGGGCGCGAAGCGGCGAATCTGTGGATAGCCACCGCTCCTCCCCACGGCCGATGCACGTCTCGGCGCTCGCGGTCTAGCCTGAGCGCATGAAGTTCCTGATGAAACGCGGCGGCGACTTGGGCATCGCGCTCGCGTTCGCGACGCTGTCCCTCGTGTCGGCGTACACGCTGCAGACCCAGACGTCGATCACGTTTCACGACTTCGACCTCCTGGGCTACATCCTCGTGACGAGCCAAGCGCTGCCTCTGATTTGGCGCACACGAGCGCCGGCCCTCGTCCTGTGGAGCGTCGCGATCCTGTGGTCGATCAGCGCCGGACTCCAGTACCCCGTGAACGTCTCGTTCTTCCCGTTGCTTGTCGCGCTGTACACCGTGGGCGCGTATCTCCCGCGCCGCAGGGCCTACCTTCACGGCGGTCTCGTCGGAGCGTTGATCATCGGCTGGACATTAGTCGGCACGTTCGCTACCAATTCCGTGCCGTGGACGGCTGCTTTTACCATGGTGCTCGGAGTCTCGCTGCCCATCCTGGTGGGCCTGGCGGATCGCAAACGCCGCGAACGGATGACGTACCTCGAGCTCAGCGCCGAGCGTCGTACCCAGGCTCTGCGCATCGCCGCAGTCGACGCGGTGCGCGCGGAACGGGCGCGCATCGCACGCGAGCTTCACGACGTGGTCGCCCACGAGATGACCGTGATGACGCTCCAGGCCGAGGGGGCCAAAAGGAGGGCCAACAATTCGGACCCCGCGATCGCCGAAGCACTCGCGACCATCGCGGATTCGGGCCGCAAGGGCTTGGCCGAAATGCAGCGCATGATCGGGGTGCTCCGGACGTCCGAAAAGGAAGCGACCGACGAGGCCGCCGAGCTCACCGGCAAGGTGCGCGAACCCGCTCTCGTCGGCTCACAAGACACCGATGTGTTCGCGCCGATGCCCTCGCTCGCCGCCATCCCCGCGCTCGTGAGGCAGGTCGAGGAGTCGGGGCTTCCCGTGCGGCTTACCATCACGGGAACCACCCACGTCCCCGCTGGAGTCGAACTCAGCGCGTACCGGATCATCCAGGAATCGCTCACGAACGCACTCAAGTACGCGGGACACGGGGCCACAGTCACGGTCACCGTGCGGCGCAAGCGCGACGCCGTCACCGTGACCATCGAGGATGACGGGAGGGGAGTGATCTCCGAGGTCGCTGCCGTTTCGGGAGGCAATGGCCTCGCGGGCATGCGTGAGCGTGTCGCGGCTCTTGGTGGGAGCCTCGAGACGGGCGCCCGCAAGGGAGGCGGCTTCCGCGTCTACGCGGTTTTGCCCGTGTCCGACGACCAGGTCGCTGCCCGCCGAGATCCCGAGCAAGGCAATGCTCCTACACTGCCCGTGGAGGTACAACGGTGATTCGAGTGGGGCTTGTCGATGACCAGGCGATGGTGCGCGTCGGGCTAAAAATGATCTTGGAGTCCGAGGGTGACATCGAGGTGTGCTGCGAGGCCGCAAATGGCGAGGACGCCGTGATGCTCGCCGCCACCCATTGCCCCGACGTGATCCTCATGGACATTCGCATGCCAGGGATGGATGGCCTCGCCGCGACCGTTGAGGTCCTCAAGGCGACCCCCACGTCACGCGTCGTGATTCTCACCACGTTCGACGATGACGAATACCTGTACGGCGCCCTTCGAGCGGGCGCCTCCGGCTTCTTGCTCAAGAGCGCTGATGGGGACACTCTCGTCAATGCGGTCCGCATCGTCGCGGCAGGAGAGGCCCTGCTCGCCCCCGAGGTGACGCGGCGCGTGATCGAACAGTTCGCGCGCGGCACGGCCTATGAAGCGCCCGTTGCCGACGTCGCAACGCTCGTGCTCGCGGAGACACGACCCGAGCACATTCCCAGTCCCGAGGCCATCGGGGACCTCTCAGATCGTGAAGTCGAGGTGCTCTGTCTCATGGCGAGGGGCATGTCGAACCAGGAGATCGCCTCCGAGATCTTCATCTCCAACACCACGGTCAAGACGCATGTGAGCCACATCCTGACCAAGCTGGGCGTCCGCGATCGGGTCCAGGCAGTGGTCGAGGCGTACGACTCGGGGATAGTCCTCCCGCGCGGCTGAGTCCCTCGTACACACGCGCGACCGGTCACCCGCATAGGGGACGCCCCTTCGGGGTAAACCCTGGCATCGTCCTTAAGAACGACGGCCAAGAACCATCCATGTGGCCGATGACCGCGGCCTGTCCATCCGGGCACACTTGCGATGTCGGGAATCGAATACACGAAAGGCATCCCCATGAGCACCACCCAGGTCGCCACCGCTCCAGCAGCGGCCACCATGACCAACGGCTTCAAGGACTACGGAACGGGCGACATGGCAGTGCGCGCGCTCGACGGCATCAGCGTCACCATGAACCGCTCGGAGTTCACCGCCATCATGGGCCCCTCGGGCTCGGGCAAGTCGACCCTGCTGCACACCCTCGCGGGTCTCGACCGCCTCACGGCAGGTCAGTCCACCATCTCGAACGTGACGATCACCGGTCTCACCGAGTCGCAGATCACGGACATTCGCCGCAACCACATCGGCTTCATCTTTCAGGCGTTCAACCTGATCCCTTCGCTCAATGCGAAGGAGAACATCACCCTGCCGATGGACATCGCGGGCACCAAGGTCGACAAGGCCTGGTTCGACGAGGTCATCGGCATCCTGGGTCTCGCCGACCGTCTGAAGCACCTCCCCGCCGAGCTCTCCGGCGGTCAGCAGCAACGCGTCGCGGTGGCCCGCGCTCTTGTGGCGCGCCCCGAAATCATCTTCGCCGACGAGCCGTCGGGAAACCTCGACTCCAAGGCGGGTGCAGAACTGCTCGGCTTCATGCGCCGCGCCGTCAAGGAGTTCAAGCAGACGATTGTCATGGTGACCCACGACCCGACGGCCGCGTCATACGCAGACCGCATCCTGTTCCTTGAGGATGGCAAGATCGTCGACGAGATGCTGGAGCCGACCGCAGAGAAGATCCTCGACCGCATGAAGCGGATGGGGCACTGATCCACGATGCTGCGACTCGCACTCAAAACCGTTCGGCATAATCCGAAGCGGCTCATCCTGACGGCAGTGGCGGTGGCGCTTGGCGTCGCGCTCGTGTCGTCCGTCTTCACGTTCACTAGCTCCCTCTCCAAGGGCTTCGGCGACCTGTTCTCCGAGATCTACTCGACGATCGACGTCGTGGTCGAGGCCGACCCCGATGCCGAGCTCGACCCACTGTCGAAGGACGGACTGTTCACTTCGGCGGATGTCGAGGCCATCCGTGGACTCGACGGCGTAACCGCGGCCGAGGGCGGAGTTGCCTTCGAGATGGGCCGACTGCTCAACGCCGATGGCGATGCACCACTCGGCCAGGGCGCTCCCTCCCTCCTGTACAACTGGACAGGGAACACCGACCTCGACGGTTCCACGCTCATCGACGGCCGCGCACCCCAGGCGGATGACGAAGTGGTGGTCGATGTCGACACCTTCAAGAAGCTCGGCATCGAGCTCGGAGGGACAGCCAAACTCGCTGGCGAAACGGGGGTGAGCGAACTCACTGTCGTAGGAACCGTGCGCTTTGGCGAGAACAACTCTCTCCAGACCGCGAGCCTGATGTACGCCAACGAGGACACCGTCCGAGCGATCGGCGGCGGCCTCACGAACTACGTCAACATCGGGGTCCTCACTGCGGACGGCGTAGCTCCGTCCGATGTGGTCGACGAGATCACTCCACTGCTTCGGCAAGACACACGGGCGATCACCGCGGAGGACAAGGCATCGGAGCAAATCGCCGCACTCGACGAGATCCTCAGGTACGTCAACATCTTTGCGGTCGTGTTCGGACTCGTGGCCCTGTTCGTGGGGGCGTACATCATCGTCAACACGTTCCGGATCATCGTGACCCAACGCACGAGGGAATTCGGCCTGCTCCGAGCGATCGGCGCCCAGGGCAAGCAGATTCGCACCATGATCCTGCTCGAGGCTGCCGCGGTGGGACTCATCGCGTCGACTATCGGCGTTCTTTTGGGATGGCTCCTGGCACTCGGCGGAGCCGCGCTCATGGAGCGCTTCTCGGGTGACCTTCTTGGAGCGATCATCCTTCCCCTCGATGGCATCCTGTGGGGCTACGGACTCGGGCTCGGCGTCACCTTGGTGGCCGCACTCCTGCCCGCAATCCACGCGTCGAACATCTCTCCGATGGAGGCACTCCGCGAGGCGGGGACCGCCGGAAAGAAGTCCCTGACGGTGCGCAACATCGTGGGCGGCGCCATGACGCTCGCGGGCGTCGCTGCGGTGCTCATCGGACTGTATGCCTCCGTGCCAAAGCCCGCCTATTGGGTGGGCGCTGGTGCAGTGACGATCGTGCTGGGCGTCACCCTACTCGCAGCTCAGGTCTTGGTGCCGATGGCTTTCGGCCTGCGGGGGATTTTGTCAAAGTTGTGGGGCGTCAATGGCACCCTGGCAGCGAATAACATCCGCAGGGAGCCGCGGCGCTCGGCCAACACGGCCGCCGCGCTCATGATCGGCGTGATGCTCTTGGCCCTCGTGGCCACCTTCACCGCGTCGCTCAAGGACACGTTCACGTCGCAGTTCACGACCACGACGGCCGACCTCTTCGTGCTCGCGGAGGGCGGCCCCGTGCCTCAGGGCGCTCTGGACATCTTGGTGGGAGTCGACGGCGTCAAGGACGTGGTCCGATTGGGCCAGACAAGCGTGACCTACGAAGGATCCGAATACGCGGTCAGCTACGTCGACGCCGCTCACGCGAGCGACTTGTTCGACTTCCCCGCCGACCGCCCGTTGTCTGATCTTGACGGTGGAGTCTTCATCGATCCCTCGATTCAGGCGCTCGGCGTCGCCGTGGGCGACGAGGTCACTCTTGAAGGCCAATCTGGCACAGAGACGCTCACCGTGACGGGCCTCTACGAAAACGCCGGCGACCAGGCCTTCCTGGTTGATTGGCCACAAGGAATGGAACTCGTCAAGGAGCCGGTCATCATCCAGGCGCTCGTCGGCTTCGATGACACGGCCGATGCCGAGACAACCACTGCGGCTATCAATGATGCGCTTGCGACCGACTTCCCGTTGATCCAGCCACAATCGCCAAGCGACTTGGCGAAATTCTTCAACACCATTCTCGACACCCTCATCGTTCTGATTTCAGCATTGCTGAGCGTGGCGCTAGCGATCGCGATCATGGGCGTAGCGAACACGCTCTTGCTCTCGGTCACCGAACGCACTCGCGAGATCGGCCTACTGCGTGCGGTGGGCGTCAAGCGAGGTGCCGTGTGGGGAATGATCACGCTCGAGTCGGTGGTCATGGCCCTGTTCGGGACGATCCTGGGCATCATCCTGGGCGTCGGCCTCGGTGCAGCACTCGTGGACTCGCTCAAGGAGTATGGGTTCGAACGCGCGGTGATTCCGTGGGCCTTGATCGGGCTCTACACGGCCTTGTCACTCATCGCGGGCATCTTGGCTGCCATTTGGCCGGCCTACCGAGCCTCGCGTCTCGACATCCTCAAGGCCATCGCGGCCGACGGATAACAAGCCCCATCGCGAAGGGCTCCGTTTGCGAAGGGCTCCGACCTCTTGGTCGGGGCCCTTCGTGCGTCGGGTGGCGCGCGCGTGGCGCCGGCAGACACGCTCTTGGCGCTCGCAGGCACGTTCTTGGCGCTGGCGGTCCGTTCGCCGGGGCGAGGAGTAACCGATTGCAGGGCCGAGGCGCGGCCGTTCGGCGTTAGAGCGCCGCGCCCACCATGACCGGCTCGGCCGCGAGGGTGATGCCAAACGCGTCCCTGACCCCGTCGCGCACCAGGCGCGCGAGTTCGAGCACGTCGTCCGCCGTCGCGTCTCCCCTATTGGTGAGCGCGAGCGTGTGTTTGGTGGACAGCGTCGCGCGCGCATCGGGCGCTTGAGCGAAGCCCCTCCCAAAACCCGCGTGCTCGATGAGCCATGCGGCGCTGGTCTTGATCGCACCGTCGGGTGCCCCGGCGCCTGCCGGGTATCGGGGCGCGTCCGCGGGGAGCCCTGTGGCGGCATCGGCCGTCACGACCGGATTCGTGAAGAACGAGCCCGCGCTCCACGTGTCGCGGTCGGCGCTATCAAGCACCATGCCCTTCGAGCGGCGCAGCGCGAGCACCGCGTCGCGCACCGCCGCGGTCGATGCGGTCGCGCCCACCTCGACGCCGAGCGCATCGGCAAGCTGCGCATACTTCACGGGTGCGGAGCGCGTGCCGAAACGCATGTGGAACGTCACGTCGAGCACCACGAAGCGGGGGCTGGGAGCCCATACGGCGCCGTCTCCCGCGTGGCCGCTCATCGACCGCTTGAACAGCGAGTCGCGATAGCCGAACTGGCACTCCATGAGCGGCAGCGTGCGCACGCGAGACTCGGCGCGATCCCAGGTCCGTACCGACGCGATCGCATCGGCCACCTCGGCGCCGTACGCGCCCACGTTCTGCACGGGTGTTGCGCCAGTCGAGCCAGGGATCCCCGAGAGGGCCTCGAGGCCCACCCACTCGTCGCGCACGGCCCTTGCCACCACGTCGTCCCAGGGAACGCCCGCCGCGACGGTGACCGACACTCCCCCGCAAAAGCCATCGTCCTGGATGGTCACGTCACGCTCGACGTCGCGCCGCGCATCGCGAATGACGCGACCGTCGAAGCCTCCATCACCCACCAGCAGGTTCGACCCGCCGCCGATGAGAAGAACGGGAGTCCCTGCGGCGTCCGCGTCCCTGACGGCGGCGATGAGGTCGACGTCGGTCGCGGTCTCGATGAAGTCACGTGCGGGCCCGCCTACGCGCAGCGTCGTGAGGTCGGCAAGCAAGGTCATGAGGCCAGCGTAATGGTGGCGCTCAATCCATCTCACTTTCGTCCTGCCGGTGCATGGGGATCGCTTGCCCGGCCGCGTCGATCACGTCCGCGGGGTCGCCTACCGGCTCGGGTGCAGGCTTGCGCATCGCGGCGGAGCCGACCTGATCAGCATCCGCCTTGCGGGACCTGAAGATGCGGTTCTCACCGCGCACGGACCTCGCCATGATGAACGACGCGATCGAGCCGATCACGACGAGCAGCATTGCCTGGCGCAGCGGCACCCATTCCGCGAGGCGACCCACCGCCTGCGGCACCATGAGCCCGGCCACCGTCGAGAACGTGGATACCGCGGCTACACGAGCCGCCGCGTAGCGCGGGTCGTCTGCCGCGGCCGAGAAGCCGATGGGGAAGTTGAGCGCGGCGCCCACACCCCAGAAGACCGCTGCGACGGGCACCAGCCAGAAGACGGGGGTGGTCGCATACATGACGACGCCGATGACCACCAGGACGGCGGAGGTGCGTAGGGTCACGACGCGTCCAAGCCGATCGATGATCGCCGCGCCGGACATACGCACGGTGAACATCGCCAAGACAAACACCCAGTAGATGATGTCGCCCAGCGCCTCGCGCTTGCCAAAGTCGTCGACGACCGACAGCGGCATCCACTGCGCAGCCACGTTCTCGGTCATCGCCGCGGCAAACACAATCGCGCCGATCAGGAGCACGCGCTTATTGCGGAACTCGACGCCGGCCGTGGCAAACGGCCCGCCGAGGGACTTGCTCGCCACACGTGGATCGGGAGTTCCGTCGATCACCGCGATGGGAATCATGGCAAGGCGCACCACCGTCATGACGAAGGCCACTGTGACGAAGTGCCACAAGGGCTCGACGTGCCAGTGGGATGCGGCCACGCCGATGGCAAGGCCCGTGGCCATTCCCACCGAGAACGCCGCGTGAAACTGCGACATGATCGATCGGCCCACGCGCCGTTCGATCTCCGCGGCCTCGGCATTGACGGGGACGTTAGCGAGAGCGAATGTGACGCTGACAAAGAAAAATGCCGTCGCGAACAGCATCTGCGAGCCGAGCGCGCTGGCGATGCCCACCCCGGTGAAGGCGACAAGGTAGCCAAAGCTGGACCACCACAGGAGCGCACGAGTGCCGAATCGCGCCGTCGCCCACCCCGTCACAGTGAGGGCCACGAGTGCTCCCAATGCGCCCGAAAGCAGCAGCATCGCGAGACCCGCGGGCGTCACGTGCATGAGGTCGCGCAGCGAGGGCATGCGCGATAGGAACGTCGTGGTGAGCAGCCCGAGAATGCCAAAGAGTACGAGCAGAGCCCGTCTGCCCGACTGAATGCGGGCGGCATCGGGCGTAGTGGTCGACGCGCGACCGAACGAGGGAACCATGATGTCCTACCAGGAGGGGTCGCGGCACGCGCGTATCCCGTGAGAATTCGAAACGTTTCGATGCGATATTAGCACGGGGCCGCTACGCTGATCATCACACCATTGCGGGGGCCTGCACGCGCCCCAAAACTGAGGAGATTGCATGTCCGCTGTACGCCGACCCACCATGGCGGATGTGGCCGCCAAGGCAGGCGTTTCGCTTTCGACCGTGTCGCTCACCTATTCGGGCGCCGGTCCCATCTCCCCCGACATGAAGACCCGCGTAGAAAAGGCCGCAGCCGACCTCGGCTATGCCGGGCCCTCCCCTCAGGCCCGTGCACTTCGGTCGGGCAAGACGCGCGTCGTCGGCCTTGTGATCCACGATCGCCTTCAATTCGCACTCAGAGACCCCATCACCCTGCGCGTGCTCGACAGCGTCGTCGGGGATCTGGGCGACATGGGGCTCGGCGTGCTGTTGCTGCCCTCCCCGTCGACAGACGCGACCGAGCCCACCCTGCTCGACACCGTCCCCATGGACGCGGCCGTCGTGATGCGCACGCGTGATCACGACGAACCCGCTCTCGAGATCTTGGCCCGCAGGGGCTTGCCCGTGACCATCGTCGAGGGGACGGCCCCCGGCGCCGCGTCGGTCACGATCGACGACACCGCGGGCACCACCCACCTCATTCGGCACCTCATGGAGCTGGGCCACACCCGCATCGCGACCGTGACCCTGCCGCGCAACTCCCAGCGCCAAACGGAAGTGGTCGAGGGCGACATGCTCGCCGGCCCCCTGTGGGCCCCGACGCATCACCGCCTGCAGGCCTTCAGGGAGGCGGGAATCGAGCCGTGCGTCGTGGTCGAGACGCGCGCCTCGCTCATCGAAGAGGGGATTGCCGCGGGTCACATGGCGCTCTCGCACGCCTCCAGGCCAACCGCCGTCGTGTGCCAGTCGGACCTCTTGGCTGGCGGCGTGGTGCTCGCGGCGCGAGAACTGGGCCTGCAGGTCCCTCGCGACATCTCGATCACGGGCTTCGACGGGCTCGACCTTGCCTGGCTCGCACCCGTAGAGCTCACCACCATGACTCAAGACGCCGCCCAGAAGGGACACCTCATCGCTCTGTGCGTCAAGGCCCTGCTGGCAGGCGAGGAGCCGCCCGCGTTTGAGCTTCCCGTCGAGTTCCGGCGCGGAACCACAACGGCCGTCGCCCGCGAACGCTAAGCCGCCACTACTTCCGCCGCAGGTTCAGGCGCACACAGAGAAGGGCGCCGCCCGGAATCCCGGACGACGCCCCGCTGCGTCAAGAGACGTAGCTAGCTGATGTTGAACCAGGCCTTGAGGGCCGGAATCATGAAGTAGATGACGAACGCGATCGCCGTCACCCACATGAGGGGCTTGATGGCCTTGACCTTGCCGGTCGCCGCATTGATCACGACATACGCGATCATTCCGACGCCGATGCCTGCCGCGATCGAGAATCCGAACGGCATGATCACGATGGTGAGGAAGGCCGGAACCGCGATGCGGTAGTCCTTCCAGTCGATGTCGACAGCCGCCGACAGCATCATCAGACCCACGATGACGAGCACAGGCGTTGCCGCCTGATACGGGATCAGTTGAGCGATCGGGGTCACGAACATCGTCAAGAGGAACGCGACACCGGTCACGATCGAGGCGAGTCCGGTACGCGCGCCGTCGCCGACGCCCGAGGCGGATTCGATGTAGGCGGTGTTCGACGAGACGCCACCAAGACCACCGGCGATGGCACCGATCGAGTCGACGATGAGCACCTCCTGCGAGTGCTCGGGGATACCCTCGGCGTCGTTGAGGCCCGCCTCTTCACCCACTGCGGTCATGGTGCCCATGGTGTCGAAGAAGTCGACCACCAGGAGCGAGAAGACCAACATGAGCGCGGAAACGAAGCCCACACCCGCGTCCCCGGTCGAGAAGGCCCCGAAGAGGTCCACCTTGAACAAGGTCGTGAACTGCATGGGATCGAACTTCATGCCGTCGAAGGTGGGGGTGTTGAGGCCCCAGAACTGCGGACGGATGGCCTGAACAACAAACGCCAGCACCGTGGCACCCAGGATCGACAAGAGCAGCGCGCCCTTGACCTTCTTGACCATGAGGATCGCCGCGAGGAACAGGCCCACGAAGAAGACCACGACGGTCCACGACGTGATGTAGCCGCCCTGTCCGAATTCGGAGGGGGTGGGGTCAAACTCTGCGCCCGGGTCGTGCACCACGCCCGAGTCCCAGAACGCGATGAACGCGAGGAAGAGACCAATACCGGCCGCGATCGCCTTCTTGAGGGCCTCGGGGATCGCACGGAGGAACGCGATGCGCGCCTTCGTGAGCACGAGGATCAGCACCGCAATACCCTCGAGCACGATGAGACCCATCGCCTGCTCCCAGGTGAGCATCCCAGAACCGACGAGCCCGTAGGCCACAAAGCCGTTAAGCCCGAGCCCTGCCGCCATAGCAATCGGGAAGCGCGCCCACGCACCCATGAGGATGGTCGTTAGGCCTGCGATCAGGGCCGTCGCGGTGGCGATTGCGCCGACTGCCGGCTCGGTACCGCCGCCAAGATAGGACCCCGTGTTGTCCGGCACGTTGGCCAGGATGATCGGGTTGAGAACCACGATGTAGACCATCGTGAGGAAGGTCGTGAGTCCACCGCGGACCTCATGACCGAACGACGATCCCCTTGCGGAGATCGAGAAATATGTGTCTAGCTTCTGTGCGAAGCCCGTACTCTCCTTTGATGCAGTTGCCATAGACGCATCGTGGCAGTAACCGGCCATCCCCGAGGCCGCCCCACGGTTAAACCGCGCGTCACATCATTGGAGGCTTCCTACAAACTGGGGCTCATCCCGGACAAACGTCCTACTCGCCACAGGCGTCGGCACACCACCACGCGCCAATGCAGAGGCGTCGCGCGTCACGCGGGTGGACCTTATGGAAGCTGAGGGCTAACGCTGCCAGACCTCTTGATGCTCGGCGGCCCACTGCTTCACCGTGATGGGAGCGATGCCGGTGACCTCCCTCACGTCGTCCGTAACGCCCGCGGCCCTCCCCAAGCGCGCCACGGTGTAGAGGGCGGTCGTGACGCCCACCATCGCCCACGGGAGGCGAAGCACACGACGCGCGTGCGCCGCATACCGCCAGACGCCTGGTCGCGCATACGTGATGTCGCGACCCAGTGCCGCCGAGAGCGCGTCTGCGACCTCGTTGTAGGTGAGCGCCTCCGAGCCGGTGGGTGTCCAAGCAACATCCTGGTGCGCGTCGGGGTGTGTCAGCGCGGCGATGGTCACAGCCGCAACATCGGCCGCCGCGACAAAGCTGGTACGCCCGCGCCCGGCAGGCACGACAATGTGGTCCCGCTCGCGCACGTCCGACGCGTGCACGCCGCTGAGGTTCTCCATAAAGAAGGAGGGGCGGACGAAGGTCCAATGGAGGGCGGACGTGCGCATCCATGCCTCAAGCTTGGCGTGGGGTACGAATGGCGTCGCCTCGACACCCTGAAGAGACAGCAAGACCAGGTGCTGCACCCCTGCGTCTCGCGCTGCCTCCAATGCAGGAATCATGTCGTGCCTCACGTTCGACACTTGCGGGGGCCGCACGATGAACGCGGTCTTCACGCCGTCGAAGGCCTCGGCCCACGTGCTGGAGTCGGTGAAGTCGAAACGCACGGTCTCGATAGGGGCGGTGTCGGGGCGATCACTGCCGACCTCCGACTCCGACACTGGGTGCCGCGTCGCCACGCGCACCGGCACGCCCGCGCTGCGCAGTCCCTCGACCACGCGAGAGCCGATGGTGCCGGTCGCGCCGGTGATCAGTACTGGGTGGTCCATGATGCTCCCTAAGATTCGCTTATTTGTATAGTACATGTATTATGGATCGTATGAACGACTCCCTGTCTGTGCTCGACGAGGCCCTGCTGAGGCTGCGGAGATTCGCACAGGCGCCCGCCGGGGACCGCGCACCGGGACCCCGCGAAAGCATCGAGATGTCCACTGTGCTCGTGGTCGACGCCGTGGAACAACTCGCCGCTAGCGGTAGCCCCGCCTCGGTCGGAGGCATCGCCGATCGCCTTTCAGTGGAACCCTCTACCGCTTCACGCCTAGTCGAGCGAGCAATGGCGGCGGGGATGGTCGCGCGTCATCGGTCCCCGGACGACTCCCGCCAAGCCATCATCACGCTCACCGACGCCGGCCAGGATTTGGCCATTCGCGCCCGGGATTACCGGCACGCCCGACTCGCCGACATGCTCGCACCATGGCCGCCCGCTCGCGTCGAACGCTTCGCAAACGACCTGCGCGACTTCGCACAGGCGACACTCACCCAGCGTGAAGGAGACCGGACATGACCGTAGCTCTATGGATCGCCCAAGTACTGCTCGCGCTGGTGTTCGTCGGAGCCGCGGTCACCAAACTCAAAGACAGCCGCGAGGTCTACGCCGTGACGCGCCCACCCATGACGACGTACGCCCTGCATATGCCCACATGGCTGTTCAAGACGCTCGGCGTGGTGGAAATCGCAGGCGCCATCGGCGTGATCGTCCCCGAGGCCACCGGCGTAGCGCCGTGGCTCACCCCAGTGGCGGCGGCGGCGCTGGGACTGCTCATGGTGGCCGCTCTCGTCGACCACGCACGCCGAAACGAGCGGCAGGCCTTCCCGATCAATGCCATCCTCATCACCCTCGCGGGCTTTGTGGCGGTGGGGCGATTCGCGGGTTGAGGCGAAGGAGCAGCCGTTCGCGCCGGGCCGGTCCTAGGCGCAGTCGACGAGCGCCTGAGCCTTGACGAGTACCTTGGCGCCCTCAACCGTGACGGTGACGTCGATGCGAGCCTGCTTGACGTCGTGGTCGAGTGCACCAACGACCGCGACGATCTTCACGGCGGCGCTCCCGAGACCAGGGACGGCAATCGGACGCGTGAATCGCACCTGAAAATCGACCACATTGCCGGCGCCAGCCCATTCCTCAACCACCGAGGCGCTGACGCCCATCGTGAGCATCCCGTGCGCAATCACGCCGCCAAGGCCCACCGACTGCGCGAACGCGTCGTTGTAGTGGATGGGGTTGAAGTCGCCCGATGCCGCCGCGTAACGCACGAGAGTGTCGCGCGTGAATTTGACCTCTCGCGTGGCGACCTCATCGCCCACGTTGAGCGACGCGAAGGCGGGCAGGGTCTCGTCGCTCATGCGTCCTCCCTCACTGCCAGGGTCGAAAGCACGGTGGTGACAGGCGCGCCGTCGATGTCGGTGAGCTCGGCGCGCGTGGTCACCATGGAGATTCCCGCTCGCTGGGTGATCGACTCGATGGTCACGGACGTCTGAACGACATCCCCCGCGACAAGCGGTCGGTGATGAGTGAAGCGCTCGTCGGCGTGAACCACCTTGGAGAAGTCGACCCCCACCTCGGGGTCCACCACCACGTGGAACTCGGCGCGCTGTGCGATCACCACGGCGAACGTCGTGGGCGCCACTACGTCGCCGTAGCCCTCCGCGCGCGCCACATCGGGGTAGAAGTGCGCGCCGGAGCGCGCATCGACGGCATCGGCGAACTCGCGGATCTTAATCCGCGTCACCTCATACGCCTCGGAGGGGCCGTATGTTCGGCCAACTGTTTCAGGATTTACGGGCACGCCTCAACCTTATCGAAAGGGATGCCGGTTCCGTGGGCTTTGAGGACAAACCGCCCACATCGCCCGCGGATCACGCGTCTGCGTAGGTGACAACAAGCGCGCGGTGATCAGCGCCCACGATGGCCACAGTCGCGACGTCGACGGCGATGAGAGGCGCGTCTCGCGTGATGACGTGATCAATCGCGACGATGGGCATGGGGAGCCTGCCTTCGGGGAAAGTCGGCAAGAACCCGGCCCCCGCCTCGTCTGCGGCGTCGACAAAACCGAGGTCCTCAAGCGCGCGGAACGACCGATGATCGCGGGTCGCGTTGAAGTCCCCCGCCACAAGCACCGCCCCGTCGCGCGGCGTCAGCAGCGCGGCCAACGCACCCATGTCGGCTACCCACAGCGAGTGGTCAGCGACACCAGGGGCCATGGGGTGCACCGCATAGATCGCGAGGGGTGCGCCGGCCACCGAAATCTCGACGCGCACGGCCCTCGATTCCAGTTCGTCAAGGGACTCGGCTGCGGCAAACGGCTGCCGTGACCACAGCCCCGTCCCCGCAAAGCCCTGTTCGGCGCGCACCTCGCTATAGGGCATCGCGTCGTCGAGCCCCGCTTCCCTGAGGGCCTCCACCGCGCGCGGAGTGAGCTCCTGTAGCGCGAGAACGTCAATGGAGCGATCGACAACCAGGCGAACAACGGCGTCGGCGTCCGCCTGCCCAAAAGTGAGATTGATGGTGGCAACCCGGAGCACCGGCGCCGCCGTTGCATCCGCGGGAGCACCGTCCGCAGCACACAGCGGAGCAACCCACGCCACGCACAGCGCGAGCGGGAGCACCGCGGCCACCGTGAGCCTCCCCGATCGCGCCAGCATTGCGAACGCCACGGGAATCACGCATGCGAGCGTGACCCACGGCATGAGCGAGACGAGCCAAGCGATCGGGCCCGGTTCCCAGCCGGTGAGACGGGCCGCCACCGGCACGAGTACCGCGGCAAGAGAGACGGCGGCCGCTACGTGTGCGAACAGTCGGAAGCGCCGGTGACCGCCCGGTAACTGTGCGCCAGCCTGTGCGCCCGCGTCCTCGCCCGCGTCGTCAGTCAAGAACTCCGTGTCCCCCATGGCGGAAGTCTGCCACGGCATTTGGCCGATGCGCGGGACGACCCCGAAAAGCACAACGCCCGCCTCGGCACTGGGCCGGGCGGGCGTTGGAATGCTTGGGATCTAGCGCGTCTCGCGGTGCGCCACGTGCTTGCCACACTTGGGGCAGAACTTGTTCAGCTCAACCCGGTCAGGGTTGTTGCGACGGTTCTTGCGCGTCACGTAGTTGCGGTTCTTGCACTCCGTGCATGCGAGCGTGATCTTGGGGCGTACGTCGTTCTTGGCCATGTTCTGACTCCCTGCCTTGTTGTTCACGCTCGCGCGTGCGGTGCCCATCGGAATGATGGAATCCGTAGCGAGGGGGGGACTCGAACCCCCGACCTCACGATTATGAGTCGTGCGCTCTAACCAGCTGAGCTACCCCGCCGGGTAAGTAATGAAAATGCCGTCGCCAAAGACGGCGGTATGACATCACTGTGAGCCCCGACAGGGATTCGAACCCTGGACCTTTTCCTTACCATGGAAACGCTCTACCGACTGAGCTATCGGGGCAAGCCGGACTAGCGTACCGGACCATAAGGGCACTCGCGAAATCGGCATGGTGAGATGTCTGATGTCGAGGCTACAGTGACGCTCGTGACCCAGTCTCTCAGCGCCTCTCAGGCACGGCGGGCTTTCCTGGGCGCCCAAGGGCTTGCGACCAGACGACGGTCACGGCGACCGCGCGATGCGGACTTCGCCGCGTACCTCGCGGCCCAGGGCGTGCTTCAGCTCGACACCGTCAACGTGCTCGCGCGCGCTCACTACATGCCCTTCTTCTCGCGCCTGGGCCCGTACGACACGGGCGCGCTCGATACGTATCTGTGGGGCGCCCCCGACGGCCACGGCGCCCACACCTTCGAGCACTGGGGACATGAGGCCTCGGTCATGCCGGATCGCCTACTCCCCGCGATGCACCATCGCATGGCGGGTGAGAGCAACTGGATGTCGCGCAGGCGTGAGCGCCTCGAGGCCGAGCGGCCGGGCCTCATCGCCCAGGTGCGCGCATTCGTCGACGACCGCGGCCCCGTCACCAGCACGGAGGTCGAGCACCTCTCCCCCCGCGCGAGCAAGCGGGGCACCTGGTGGGACACGAGCCACGTCAAGGACGCGCTCGACCTGTTGTTCATCACGGGCGAGGTCGCGTCCTCACGAGGCAAGAACTTCTCGCGCACGTACGACGCCACCGAGAGGGCCTGGGGGCTCTCCCCCGCCTCTCCGACGCCCCAGTGGGCTCTGACGGCCGACGCGGGTCGCCAAGAGCTCTTTGACAGGGCATTGTCCGCATGCGGCATCGGCACCCCAGCCGACCTGTGCGACCACTTTCGCCTGCCCTTGCGCGCGGGCAAGAACGCGCCCGATGCCGCGGGTGGACAGGCGTGGGCGGCGTCGGCCGTCGAGCGAGGGCTCGCGGAATGGGTCGAGGTCGAGGGCTGGGGCGATCCCGCCTTGTTGGCCGTGGGCGGGCCGGCGCCGGACGCGCCGTGGCATCGTGCCACAAGCGACCCTGGCCGCGCCACGGGTGCCGCTCTTCTCAGCCCTTTCGACCCCGTGTGCTGGTACCGGCCGCGGCTTGAGCGCATGTTCGGCATGGAGTACCGGATCGAGATCTACACGCCCGCCCCCAAGCGCGTGTACGGCTATTACTGCCTGCCGTTCCTCTTGGGCGACCAGATGGTGGGTCGCGTTGATCTCAAGGCCGATCGCAAGGCGGGGGTGCTGCGCGTCGCGGCGGCGTGGCGCGAGGAGCGCGCGGCGACGGGCGCCCGGCGTCGGCCAGACGCGGAGGTCGCGATCGCACTGTCACGAGAACTGACGCTCATGTGCGAGTGGTTGGGGCTCGACTCCGTCGAGGTCGAGCCGCGCGGGAGCCTAGCGCCCGCTCTCGCGCACGCGTGTTCCCAAGCCCAAGACGCCGGCTAGCGGGCCGCCAAGAGCTTGGCCCTGCGCCGGGATCCCACCTCGCCAACGATCACCACGGTGAGAGCGATCAGCAACATCATCGTGCCAATCACGTTGACCTGCATCGGCACGCCGCGCTGGGCCGCACCCCACACGAACATCGGGAACGTGACCGTCTGGCCGGAGTTGAGATTGGTGATGATGAAGTCGTCGAAAGACAGACTGAACGACAACAGCGCCGCCGCGAGCACGCCGGGGAAGACGAGCGGGAACGTGACCCTCCAGAACGTCTGCCACTCATTGGCATAGAGGTCCATCGCCGCTTGCTCGAGGTTCGAGTCGAGTCCCGCAAGCCGCGACTTGACCGTGACCACCACGAACGACAGGCAGAACATGATGTGCGACACCAGGATGGTCCAGAAGCCCAGTTGGCCCGCGAGGCCCGCCGAGACGAAAAGCGCCAAGAGCGACGAACCCATCACAATCTCTGGCGTCGCCATCGGGAGGAACAGCACCAGGTTCATCGTGGAGCGACCCTCGAAGCGGTGGCGCACAAGCCCGAACGCCGCGAGCGTTCCGATGATGGTCGCGAAGACGGTGGCGACCAGTCCGATCTGGACACTCGTCACGAGCGAATCGCACATGCCCATCGGCGCGCAAGGGTTCAGCCAGTTGTCCAGGGTGAATGACTGGAAGCTGTAGAGATTGCGCGACTGAGACGCGTCGTTGAACGACATGAGCGCGACGACAGCGTTGGGGAGGTAGAGGAAGAGCAGCACGAGCAGGCCGAGCGTCATCACGAGGTGCTTGCCGATCCAACGGCCGAGGGCGACGATCACAGCAGTTCCTCCGTCCCTGCCTTGCGCACGTAAACCATCACGAGCGCGACGATCATGACCAACAGGATCACCGACAGGGCGCCCGCATGCGGGTAGTCACCCGCCTTGGTGAAGAGCACCTGAATCTTGTTTCCCACCATCTGGGTGTTCGTGCTGCCGAGGAGCGTGGCGTTGATGTAGTCGCCGGTCGCGGGGATGAACGTCAGCAGCGTGCCGCCGACAACGCCGGGGAGCGACAGCGGCCACGTGACCCTCAGGAACGACTGGAACGGGTTGGCGTACAGGTCGCGCGATGCCTCAAGGAGCTTGTGATCGATCTTCTCGAGGCTCGCATACAGCGGCAGGATCATGAAGGGCAAAAAGTTGTACGTGATTCCCGCGACGACCGCGACGGGCGTCGCAAGCAAGCGCCCGTCCGGCGGGAGGAAGTGAATGGTCTGGAGCGCATTCACGAGCCAGCCGTCGTCGCCGAGGATGAGCTTCCACGCGAGGGTGCGCACCAGGAACGAGGTGAAGAACGGCGCCACGACGAGTACGAGAAGCACGGTCTTCCAGCGCCCCGCCTTGAAAGCCATCGCATATGCGAGCACATAGCCGAGCACGAGGCAGATCGCCGTCGCGATGCTCGCGTAGATCAGGGAACGCAACAGGTAGGGCCAGTACTCACCAAGCGCCTCGGAGAAGTTCTGCACCCGCCACGTCATGTCGTAGCCGGTGATCACCGAGCCCGCGGGGTCGTACATCGAGGTCGCCAGGAGCGACATGAACGGGAAGACGAAGAAGACGCCCAGCCATACGGCCGCGGGCGCAATCAGGATGTACGCGGTCTTGGTGCTGGGGGCCCGCAGTTTATTGGCCACGCTATGCCTCCCCGCGCCCTGCCTCGACGTCTTGAGAGGAATCCAGGAGGAACGCGAAGTTGGGCCGCCACGACACGTCGACCTTGGTGCCCTCCTTCACCAGACCGCCGCGCCGCCCCGTGTTCTGTTCGAAGCAGATCAACCGCTGCCCCCACGGCATCTCGAGGATGTAGTCGGTCGAGACCCCGCTGTAGTTCACGTCCACGACGACCGCAGTGGAGAGTAGTTCGTCGGTGCTGTCTTTCGGCTTGTCCTGCGGCTGAATGACCAGCTTCTCCGGCCTGATGCCGATCCAACCCTCGGACGACGCGGTGTGGACACGGCTGGCCTTAATCGACACCGTGCTGCCATACATGTCGACCTTGACCACCTCGTCGGCGCCGGAACCCTCGCGGCCGAGGACCTTGCCCTTGATGAGGTTGGAGCGGCCAAGGAAGTTGGCCACAAACGTGGTCTGCGGGTTGGTGTAGAGCTCGTACGGCGCGCCCATCTGCTCTATCTCGCCGCCGTTCATCACGGCCACGATGTCGGCCATCGTCATGGCCTCCTCCTGGTCGTGCGTGACGTGGACGAACGTGATGCCCACCTCTTCCTGGATGCGCTTGAGCTCGGTCTGCATGGCCCTGCGCAGCTTGAGGTCGAGCGCGCCGAGAGGCTCGTCGAGCAACAGCACCTCGGGCCTGTTGATCAGCGCGCGCGCAAGTGCCACGCGCTGCTGCTGGCCCCCCGAGAGCTGGGCCGGCTTCTTGCGCGCCTGCGCCTCAAGCTCAGTGAGCTCGAGGATCTCCTTGACCCGCTTCGCGGTGTCCTTGACGCCCTTGCGCTTGGGCCCGAACTCGACGTTCTCCATGATCGTCAGGTGCGGGAAGAGCGCATAGTTCTGGAACACCGTATTGACGGGTCGCCTATACGGCTTCTCGTGGGTGATTTCCTTGTCGCCGATGCTGATCGAGCCCTTGGTCACCTCCTCGAGCCCTGCGACCATGCGCAGGGTCGTGGTCTTGCCGCAGCCCGAGGGGCCAAGCAACGCGAAGAACGACCCTGCAGGAACGACGAGGTCGAGCGACTTTACCGCGACGTAGCCGTTGGGGTACCGCTTGCGCAGGCCCTCCAGCTTGAGGTCGCCGTGAAGCTGCTCAGCCGCTGACATTAGCGAAGTCTTGCTCGTACCCACTCGCCTTGCTGTCGGTGAGGGCCATGAAGCTGTGTGTCGCCGCGAGGTATTCGGCCGTGGGGAAGATCAGCGGGTTGTCGACCAAGGTGGGGTCGATCTTTTCCATCTCCGCTTGCGCCCCGTTGACGGGGCACACGTACCAGACATAGGCCGCGAGACGGGCGGCGATCTCCGGGTCGTAGTAGTAGTTGATCCACTCTTCGGCGTTGCCCTTGTGGGACGACTTGTTCGGAATCAGCATGTTGTCTGCCCAGATCATCATGCCCTCCTCCGGCGGAAGGAACACGAGGTTGTCGTCCTCGGCTGCGGCGACGTCTCCCGACCAGGCGACACACGCGGCGATGTTGCCCGCGGCCAGGTCATTGATGTACTCGTTGCCTGTAAACGCGCGGATCTGTCCGTCCGAACGGGCCTTGTCGAGCGTGTTGAGGGCATTGCCCCAGTCGTCGTCGGTGAAGTTCGACGGGTCCGCGCCATCGCTCAGCATGAGCAGGCCCATCGTGTCGCGCATCTCGGTGAGCATCGTGACGCGGCCCTTGAGGTCCGAGCGCGTCAGCAGGTCCTTCATGCTGCCCACCTCGCCCACAAGCGACTTGTTGTAGGCGATGCCCGTGAATCCCGACTGCCAGGGAGCGGAGTACTCGCGGTTGGGGTCCCAGCCCACGCCCTGGAGGGACGAGATGAGGTTCGCGTCGAGGTTGGGAACCTTGGCCTTGTCGAGCTTCTGGATGTAGCCGGCGTCGATCATGCGCGCGGCCATCCAGTCCGTCAGCATGAACATGTCGCGGCCGGTGGGCTCGCACGCCTTGAGCTGGTTGACGACCTTGGCGA